>Ga0209380_10000876_pt1 | contig 21132 bp, 24 predicted proteins | sample HubBroMetageWFT6_FD_188347 | JGI IMG/M metagenome (GOLD analysis project Ga0209380, IMG submission 188347) | Warmed and freeze-thawed soil microbial communities from the Hubbard Brook experimental Forest, New Hampshire - Hubbard Brook CCASE Soil... | ecosystem: Environmental > Terrestrial >...
GCGTCCACGACCCGCCGACGCACCCGGACGGTCGTCGCGTCGCCGGTCAGCCTGGAGGTGATCTGGTGCTCGCCCCCGGCCGCCATGGTGTAGTCGGACATGCCGAAGAACCGGACCCGGCCCGATGGCAGGAAGAGCTCATCGAGCACGCGCTGGTAGTACTCGCAGATCTCGGCCGCGGTCGCCCGCGGATAGAAGCCGGCATTCGGCCCGGTCTCCTCGATGACGTCGCTGCCGAGGATCCTGGAATTGACGCCGTACAGCGCCGAGGGACCGTGCAGGCGCACGAAGGGATAGGCGTCGTTCCAGTGACCGGCTGGCCGGTGACGGCGGTCGACCAGCACTACATCGGCGTCGCTGGCCGCGATCAGCGCGTCGACAAACGCCATTCCCGTCGCGCCCGCCCCCACCACTAGGTAGTCAGTCTCGATTCCGCGCATGTCCCCTCCTGGCTGGACAATAATGCCGGCCGCCAGAAAAACTCCAGCTGAATGTTGTCCGGATCGCGGAAAGTCAGCATGGCGTTGCTGGTGTAAGGCGGTTCCTTGATGCCCGAGTGAGCAATTCCGAGCCCTGACGCGGTCGCGGCACGCTCATCTGATCGCCGTCACCGCGGTGTAGATGCCCAGGCCGAGCAGGATCGTGGCGGTGATGCGCTGAATCCAGGCCATGGGGATGAGGTTGAGGCTCTTCGCCCCGACGTTCACGGCGAGGGCGGCGACGGCCCACAGGCCCGCGGTGGCCCCGGCGAACACGAGGAACGGCTCGTACCTGGCCGCAAGGTTCGCCGCGGTGAGCTGCGTGATGTCGCCCCATTCGGCGAGGAAGACGACCCCGAAGCTGGTGCCCGCGACGCGCCAGAACGTCGGCGCCGGCCCGCCCATCCTGGCCGCGTCCGCCCCCTCGTGGCCGGACGGCCGCAGGCTGCTCCACCAGAGGTAGGCCGAGCCCGCGAGGAACAGCGCCGCGACCACCGCGTCAACGATCCGGTGGGGGAGCAACGTGAGAAGCTGACCAGCCGACACCGCGATCGCCATGTGGACGGTGAACGCGGCCGCCGCTCCTGCCCAGACCCACGAGGGCCGGTAGCGTGTGCCCAGAACCAGCGACGCAAACATGGACTTATCTGGTAGTTCAGCCAGAAAGGTGATCACGAAGGCGGTGCCGATTACGGCCAGGTACTGCATGCGCTTCCTAGCGTCGGGGGCTCCCCGGCCGGATTTCGCATTTGAGAGACCTCGGCCGGATGTGCTCAACAGCCGAAGGTCTCGTCCACCACGTTTCCGTGGCCCGGCGGCCGGGCGCATGTGCGCCGGTATGTCGGCCTGCCGACGAAGGACTACTCCCCTTCACTTTTCAGTGTACCGGACCGGCCGCGCAAACCCCGGCGGACGCCCGGAGGCGTTCGCCATCGGCGGACTGGCGGACCGGGTAAGTGTCAGTTCCGCGGTGCATAATCGCCTACATGACGGCAGCCCGGCTCAATCTGGCCTGGGGCACGATCGCGGCTTTTGCCCGGTCGGTCCGAGACCGGATCAGGCGCAGGCGGCGGCCGCCAGAGCCGGCCGGGGTACGCGAGCCCCGCCGGCCACGCCCGGGGCTTCCCGCCGCGGCCGTGGCCCTCGCCGAGCCGCGCAGCGACCGGCGCCGCTGGATCAAGCTGATCAACCTTCGCGACCGCGACTCTGACTAGCCAGCCGGCCCGGCTCCAGCTTCTAGACTGTCTCGACCATATGTTTGAATGCAGCTATGGAGCAGCGCAAACAGTCGGCTTTGGAAGCGTTGCCGCTGGAATGTCGCGCCCATCACCCCTGGCGGCCGGGCACCGTGACCATCACCTGGGAGCCATGCGGCTGCCCGCCGGCCAGGGCCGCCCGCGGCGGTCACCTCAAAGTCGCCTGCGACGAGCCCGGATGCAATGAGGTCTGGTGGAGCCCCCGGCACCGCCCGTTCGACCTGCCGAGGATCCTCGGGCACCATCGGCCCGGCTACCGGTAAGGCGCCCGGGCGGGATGTCGTCATGGCCGGAAGGCTGCCATTCGGCACTGACAGACCGGCCTGGGAGCGGACTGTGTTAATTCGGTGTCGGCCGACACCAGAACAACACAGTCGGCCCGCGTCGCGGCAAAGAGTCCCGGGTCAGCGCATCTCACGCCACAGCAGCAACACCCCGACGACCAGCACGATCAGCGCCGGCAGGAAGAACAGGCCCGTGTACGCGGCGCCAGCGACGATGCCGACGACCAGCGCGGCCACGGCGAGCACGGCGGCCGGCCTGGCGATGCGGACCGGCGCAAACGCCGCGGTCGCGCACAGCAGGACGGGCGCGATCGCCAGCAGCAGCGAGTACCAGGTATTGGCCAGCGGGTCGACCGACAGCAGCGCCGAGATCGTGATCAGCTGGGCTGCCCCGGCCAGCAGGAACGCCCCGCGAAGCCAAGGGTGGCTGGCCAGCCACGGCCTGGCCGGCTGGCCGACAGCGGTAGCAGAGGAGGTGGCGGCGACATTAGGTGTGGTCATGGCCGGTTTCCCTTCGCGCGTGAGCCCGACATGCGTCCCGCGCCGACCAGTCTTCCCGGCACACCTGGAACTCACCCTACGACCGTCGGCCGCGGCCGCCAAGGCCATCAGGTCGCCATTCTGCGGCCGACATATAGCAGGTATTCCTCCCGGTTCAGCGGATTATGATCGGAACGGCGCCTCCGCGGGGCCGGTGTGCCCGCGGGCTCGTAGTGGTCGAACCAGGTCTCCAGAACCCCTTCGCCGCCGGTCAGCCCCGGCAGGTGCTGCTGGAGCGCGTGCACGCGGCCGGCCGCGATCTCGCCTTCGATGAGGCCGCCGCTCCCGTGCGCCGACTGGGCCCGCGGCGTGGCACCCAGCCTGGCCAGTGCCGGAACGAGCACGCCGAGCATGGCCGCCGGAGCCTCGATGCGGAACCCGTGCACCGGCTCGTGCACGGTCGTTCCGGCCTGCTGCAGGGCGGTCATCAGCACCAGCGGCGTCAGGTTCCTGAAGTCGCCGGCCGAGCTGGACCACTTGCTCCAGCCGTACGGCGGCGGCGGTACGTAGCCCGACTCGGTCAGCGTCACGACGCAGTCGGTGACCTGCCATCCGCTCAGGCCCTGCCGCAGCGATCCGAGCACTGTGGTCTCGACCGCCTGGGCAAACGAGCGCGGCAGCGAACCCGGCTCGATCCCGAGCTGGAACCGGATCCCGGAGCCGGTCGCGGCCGGCTCGACGCGCAGGCCGACCGTCGCGCGGAACGGATTGCGGCCGTCGTCCATGCGCTCGACCGCGGCGCTGGTGGCCGCCAGGCGCTCGATGCAGATCGTCGAGGTCTCGCTGAACCGGACGGGCACGCCGAAGTCGGCCGCCAGCGTCTGCTGGATGACCTCCTTCTGCACCTCGCCGTACAGGGAGAGCTGCGTCTCCTGCCGCTCGTCATCGTGCCGCAGGTTGATCAGCGGGTCCTGCTCGGCTAGCTGCACGAGCGCGGCGTGCAGCCGCGCCCGGTCGCCCGCGCGTTCGGGAACGACCAGCGTCTCCAGCGTGGGCGGCGCGAAGCTTCGGTGACGGGTACCCGGGTCGGCCCCGATGGCGTCGCCGATCCGGATCTCGCTCAGGCCCCAGAGCCTGCCGATCTGCCCGGCGCTGACGCTGCGGTCCTCCTGGTCCTGCCCGAGCGCCTGGATCGCCGTGACCTTTCCCTCCTGGCCGGCACCGAACGCGAGCCGCTCGCGCGCGCGAAGGGTGCCGGAGAACATCCGGACGTAGGCGACCTTCTCTCCGGCGGCGCCCCGCTCGACCTTGAACACGGTCCCCGAGACCGGGCCGTCCGGATCGCCGCCGCCGGGCGGCAGCAGCTCGCCGATCCCGGCGGCGAGCGCATCCGTGCCGGCACCGGTGATCGCCGAGCCGAAATACACCGGGTGCACGAGCGCGGAACCCACCTGGTCGGCGAGCTCCCGGCGCAGGCGCGGGCCGGGGACGTCCTCCCCGTCGAGGTAGGCGGCCAGCACCGCGTCGGAGCGCTCGGCGAGCAGCTCGGTCAGGCGGGCCCGGAAGGCCCGGTCGCAGTCGGCTGGCGGCGTGAACGTCGCCCCGCGCGTTCCAGGCCGCGTCGCCGTGCCCATCGCGACTACGGCGGGCGACAGCCTGGCGGAGATGTCGCGCAGCACCCGGTGGGGGTCGGCGCCGGCGCGGTCGATCTTGTTGACGAAGATCAGCGTCGGGATGCGCAGCCGCTGCAGCGCGCGCATGAGCAGGCGCGTCTGCGGCTGCACTCCTTCGACCGCCGAGACCACCAGGACGGCACCGTCGAGCACCGCCAGGACGCGCTCGACCTCGGCGATGAAGTCGGGATGGCCGGGCGTGTCAATGAGGCTGACCGGCCGGCCGCCCATCGTGAATGACACCACGGCCGACTTGATCGTGATGCCGCGCTGGCGCTCGAGGGCCAGCGTGTCCGTCTGCGTGCTGCCGCGATCGACGCTGCCGATCTCGTTGATGACCCCGGCGGCGAACAGCAGCCGCTCGGTCAGGCTTGTCTTACCGGCGTCGACATGCGCCAGGATTCCCAGGTTGAGCGTGCTCACGAAGCGTCAGGTCCTCTGGATAGGCAAAAACCTCCTTCTCGGCGGACGCTGACGCAGGCATGGCGGGACTCCTCTCGGTATTCGGCGCGAGTACATCAGGTCGCCGCGGATCCCCGCAACCGGTTTTACCTAGGGAACCGCGGCCGCGGCCGGCTGGATCAGCCCCAGCCCGCGCAGGTGCTCGATGCAGTTCGTCACCGCCGCCGGGATCTCCGGCGCTGCCGGGAAAGCCTCGGCCAGGGCGGCCGTGATCTCGGCCACCGTCTGCTGGCCGGTGCAGAGCTCGAGCACGATCGCCGCGGTGTGGTTGAGGTAATGGACGAGGTCGCAGTGCTCGTCGTAGACGACGTAACCGTCGGGAACCGGGTTGATCTCGAGTCCCTCGCTGCGCGCGGGCCGGTCAGTCATGGTCGTTCGGCGGGCACTGCCGCCTGCTCGGGACTCTGTCGCGGGCGCGGCGCCTGTCGGCTCAGTGCCTCGGCGAGCTGCCGCTTGACGGCGTACTCCTGGTTGCCGGGAGCACACTTGCAGGCCTCGCCGTACGCTGCCGCCGCCTCGGCGTACCGGGCCAGCCGGAACAGGCAGAGTCCCCGGCCCTCGTGCGCCGCCTCGCCGAATAGCCGCTCGTCGTATGACGGCCCGGCGTCCGGCAGGGTGGCCTGATCGGCAGCGAGCAGCATGTCGAAGTTGGCCAGCGCCTCGTCGGCGCGCCCGGAGGCGACGAGCATCCGGGCCTCCTGCCAGATGAGCACGTAGTTCTCCGGGTAGTGCCAGCGCGCCTCGGCGATGAGGTCGGCGACGTCCTCGCCCCGGCCCATGCGCATGCCGATCAGCTCGGAGTAGGCCAGCACGCCGCAGTAGTCGACCGCCGGCTTAGCCCGGCTGATCTCGATCGCGCGCAGCAGGACCTGCTCGCTGGCGCGGGGCTGGCCGAGCCCGGCGAGGACGCGCGCCAGATGGTGCCACACGAACAGGTTCTCCGGCTCAGCGCGGACCTGCCGGCGCAGCATCGGCAGGTTCCGCCGGTGCTTATGGGTCTGATCCCCCTCATAGCCGACGTGGTTCAGCAGCAGGTCGCAGATCCCGATCGGGCGGCGGTCCATGGCCGCGACCGCGTGGATCGCCGGGACAACCTTCTCGTGGATCGCGCTCCGGAAGCGGATTCTCGGATCGTTGCGCCACAGCCGGTACTCCCGGTAGGGCGTCGAGCCGATCACCGGCCGCAGCAGGAGCCGGAACGCGATCTCCGGGGCGTCGGCGAGCAGTGCCTCGACCTCACTGCGCGGCACCGGGGCGAGCCGCTCGTCGGCGTCGATGTACAGAATCCACTCGGTCCGGCACTGGTCCAGGGCGGCGTTGCGGGCCTCGGCGAAGTTGGACCGCCACGGAAATCCGAAGACCCGGGCGCCGTGCTCGGCGGCTATCGCGGGCGTGTCGTCGGTCGAGCCGGTGTCCACCACGACGATGTCATCGACGACCGGCCGCACCGACTGCAGGCACTCCGCCAGGTAGGCAGCTTCGTTCCGGACAATGAGCGCCGCCGCGAGCAGTCCGCCGGGGGCGTCGGCGGCTCCCGGCGATATCGGGGTAGCGGAATTCATCCTCGGCAATGGCGACCAGGCGGACTAGCCAAGCCAGCCGCGCCGGTGGTGATGATGGTCGGACGGCATGCAGTTGCCGATGTCCCACGGCGCCCCTTTGCCGTGCTTGTGGTGGTGCTGCTGATTGCCGCACGACTGGTTGTGCAGATGCTGGTTATGCATGTGCTGGTTATGCATGTGCTGGTTGCTAATGCACTGGTTGTGCATCGTCTGGTTGTAGAGCCACTGATTGTGCAGACTCTGATTGTCCAGGGTCTGGTTGCCCAGGTACTGCTTGCAGTCGGTCTGGTTGCCGTGATGCTGGTGCACCGGGTGGTCCCTCAGCTTGTCCGGCTGGGCCTGCGCGATGCTGTCGAGCGCGAACGACGAGACGAGGGGCGCGGCGAATACCGCGGCGGCGAACTTCGCGATAAAGGACCGGCGGCTGGGCTCCACGCCGAGGATTGCTTTGATTCGCTGGTGTTCTGACACTGATCCCACCTTGGCTCTATTCGCGGAATACGGCTTGTGCGGGGTCCTTAGGCGATGCAACAGTAACACAATGACATCGCCAAACCAGGACCTCTTGTATATGGCGCCAATACACCCAGCGCCTACCGGGAATGGCATGGCAATGCGTAACTTTCTCTTTGTAAAGGCGGCATCACTGGATTTCCGCGTGAAAGTTGTGGTGGTGCCCGTGGTAGGCAGAACGCCGATGCCGGCGAGCAGCCAGGCGGCCGAGGTGCAGCTGCCCGGCCGGGCGCAGATCGCCGCGAGCCTGCCCCGGCTGCTCGCCACTCCGGCCTGGCGGGAGCGGCTCAGCGCGGCGTACCCGCTGCCGCCGCTCGCGGCGATGGCGCCGCCGGTGCTTGCGCCCGCGATCGTGGAGGCCGCGCGCGCCGCGCCGGGCACCGCCGTGCACGCGGCGCGGTCGTATCTGATGCCGCTCGCCATCGCGGTCGCGCAGGAACTCGGCTCGCCCTGGTCGAGCGCGGACCTGGACGACGACGATGACGAGCTGGCCGCCGCCGCCGGGAACGAGGATGAGGCCAGGGCCTACCGCCGGCTGATTAGAGTGTTCGCCCCGCTGTTCGACGGGCTGTCCGCGGCCTCCCCGGGCGAGGCGGCAGCACTGGCAGCGAGGCACGGCCTGGACGTGACCGTGATTCCGAACGCCGTGGCCTGGCCGCAGGTCCCAGGCCAGCGCGTCCCGCATCCCGAGACCCGAGGGGCGGCCGGCCGGAACCCGGATCGGAGCACCGGCCCGGGCCGCGCCGGCGTCCGGCTGCTCTTCGTCGGCAACCTGACCTACTGGCCGAACGCCGATGCGGCGGCCCGGCTGGTCCGGGAGGTGCTGCCCCGGCTCCGGCCGCTGATCCCCGGACCGGTGACGGTGACGCTTGCCGGTGACTGTGGCTCGAACCATGGCCTGATGGCGCTGGGCCGCGAGCCGGGGGTACGGCTGACCGGATTCGCGGCCGACCTGGGGCCGTGTTACCGGGAGGCCGACGTCCTCGTCGTGCCGCTGGCGTTCGGGGCGGGCACGAGGATCAAGATCCTGGAGGCGTTCAGCCACGGGGTGCCGGTCGTGACCTCGCCCGCGGGCGCGGCCGGGCTCGAGCTGGCTGACGGCGTGCACGCCCTCATCGCCGACTCGGCGGGCGGCCTGGCGGGCGCCGTGGCCAGGCTGATGACCGACGACGGGCTGCGGCTCCGGCTGGTGGCCGCCGCGGGCCGGCTCGTCCGCGAGCGCTACAGCCACGAGCAAGTGATCCCGCAGATCCGCGGGTTCTTCAAGGTGGCAGCCTCGAGTCCGGTTGACGCCTAGGTCGGTATTGGTTATCGTTTTCATTAGCACTAAGCGGCAGGCTGGCGGCGACCCCGGCAGCCCAGGCAACCCTAGGCAGTCTCCGGGCAGCTGAGGCGGGCCGCCGCCATGAGCCAGCCACATCGTGTGTCCCGAGGAGATTTCCGCATGCCTGCACGCCGGGCGGCCACGGCCGCCGTCGCCGGGATAGCCGGGATAGCAGCAAGCCTGCTGTGCGCCGCTTGCGCGACCAGCAACGCCCACGCCGACGGCGCGATCGTCGCCGTCGGGGCGGAGAACGAGTACGCCAACGTGATCTCGCAGATCGGCGGCAAGTACGTCCAGGTCAGTGCCATCGACAGCAACCCGAACACCGACCCCCACGTGTTCGAGGCGAGCGCCTCGGATGCCGCCACGATCTCCTCGGCGCAGCTGATCGTCCAGAACGGCGTCGGCTACGACACCTACATGAACCGGATCGAGAGCGCATCGCCCAGCTCCAGCCGCAAGGTCATCAACGTCCAGGAACTGCTCGGCCTCCCGGTCACCACGCCGAACCCGCACCTGTGGTACGACCCGACGACGATGCCCGCGGTGGCCAGGGCCATCGCCAGCGACCTGTCGGCGATCCGGCCCGCCGACAAGAGCTACTTCGAGGCGAACGCGGCCAGGTTCGACGCGTCGCTGCAGCCGTGGCTGACCGCGATCGCGCAGTTCAAGGCCGCCTACCCGCACACTCCGGTCGCGGTGACCGAGCCCGTGGGCGACTACATGCTGCAGGCAGCTGGGACCAACATCATGACCCCATTCGGCCTGCAGGCCGACATCATGAACGGCGTGGATCCCTCGCCCCAGTACGTATCGCTGGAAAACAGCCTGTTCAGCCAGCACAAGGTCAAGGTCTTCCTCTATAACCAGCAGGTGACCGACTCGCTGACCGGCTCGTTCCTGGCGCTGGCCCACCGCTACGGCATCCCGGTGGTCGGCGTCTACGAGACGATGCCGACGCCGGGCTACAGCTACCAGTCGTGGATGCTGGCCGAGGTGAACGCGCTGCGCAAGGCGGTCGCCGACAAGGTCTCGACGGAGCACCTGTAATGGCGGTCTCGCCCGGTACCCCGTCGATGGCCAGCCCCGTGCTGGCCGTCGACGGCGTCAGCGTCCGGCTCGGCGGGCGGCAGATCCTGGACGAGGTGACGTTCGCGATCGCCCCCGGCGAGTTCGTCGGCCTGATCGGCTCCAACGGCGCCGGCAAGACGACGCTGCTCCGCGTGATACTCGGCCTGCAGCCGACCACCGCCGGCACCGTCAGCGTCGGCGGCGGACCGCACGCGCGCGGGCGCGGACTGGTCGGCTACGTCCCGCAGAAGATCCAGCTCGACCCGGACATGCCGGTCCGGGCGCGGGACCTGGTCGGCCTCGGCCTGGACGGGAACCGCCTCGGGATCCCGCTGCCGTCCCGGCACAAGCGTGAGCTGGTCGATCAGATGCTCGAGGCCGTCGACGCGACCCGGTTCGCCAGTCAGCGGGTCGGCAACCTGTCCGGCGGCGAGCAGCAGCGCGTGATGATCGCGCACGCGCTGGTCAGCAAGCCCAAACTGCTCCTGCTGGACGAGCCGCTGGCCAACCTGGACATCCGCAGCGCGCAGGAGATCATCTCGCTGCTGGCCAAGATCTGCCGCCAGCAGCAGGTGTCCGTGCTGATCTCCGCCCACGAGATGAACCCGCTGCTGCCGGTGATGGACCGGATCGTATACATGGCCGGCGGCCGGGCCGCCAGCGGCACGACCGACGAGGTGATCCGCGAGGACGTGCTGAGCCAGCTCTACGGCCACCACGTCGACGTGCTCAACGTGCACGGCCGGGTGCTGGTGATCGCCCACGCGGGGGAGGGCTTCGAGATCCTGGCGGGCGACGAGGCCGCGGCCGAGTCGGCGCACCCCGATCACGCCCCGTCCAGGTCCGAGCCGTGACCTGGCTGTTTGCGCCGGGCTTCTTCGCCAGCTCCCCGGTCCACGTCGCGCTGGTCGTCGGCGGCATCTCCGCGCTGGTCTGCGGGATCGTCGGCACATTCACGGTCCTGCGCGGCCAGTCCTATTCCGGGCATGCACTAGCCGACCTGTCAGTGACCGGCGGCTCCGCCTCGTTCCTGGCCAATATCAGCCCGCTCGTGGGATTCGCCGGGACCGGAGTGCTCGCCGCCGGGGTCATGGACATGATCAGCAACCGCCAGCCCCGCGGCCGTGACCTGGCCACCGGGATCGTGCGCGGCGCCGGGCTCGGCCTGGCCGCGCTGTTCCTCTACTGGGACGCGACCTCCTCCAGCACGACCGGGGCGACGATCACGATCCTGTTCGGATCCATGTTCACGGTCGGGAACGACGCGGTGCCGCTCGTCGCGGCGTTCGGCCTGCCGGCGCTGGCCGTGGTCGCGGTTCTGTACCGGCCCCTGCTGCTGAGCTCGGTGAGCCCCGAGCTCGCCGCCGCCAGGGGCGTGCGGACCCGGCTGGCCGGGCTTGCCTGCCTGCTCGCGATCGCGCTCGCGGTGTCGCTCGCCGCGATCACCGTCGGCGCCATCCTCGCGACGGCGCTGCTGGTCGGCCCGGCGGCGATCGCGCTGCGGCTGGCGAGCACGCCCGGCCGGGCCACGCTGGCCGCGGCGGCGATCGCGGTCGCCGCGACCTGGCTCGGCATCGTGCTGGCCTACGACAGCTTCACCTGGCCGCCCACGCATGACGGCTGGCCGGTCAGCTTCTTCATCGTGGTGCTGATCTTCGTAGCGTTTGTGGCCGCCCAGGCGATCAGGCCCGGCCGGACGCTGCGTGCCCGGGGGACGACCCCAGGATCCCCCGCGGACGGGATGAGGGCCTGACGATGTTCGCTCCCTTCATGGTGAACGCGTGGGTCACCGCGTCGATCGTCGCGGTGATCGCCGGCGTCGTCGGGTTCTTCGTCGTCCTCCGGGGCGCGGCCTTCGTGGCCGACGCGGTGCCCCAGGGCGCCTTCGCCGGCGCGGCCGGGGCCAGCCTGCTCGGCATCAATACGCTGATCGGGCTCGGCGTCTTCGCGCTGGCCGGCGCGCTCGGCATCGGCTGGCTCGGCCGCAATGCCCGGAGGGACGTATCCACGGCCCTGATCCTGGTGGTGATGCTCGGCCTCGGCGCGCTGTTCCTGAGCTTCACGACCGAGTACTCCGAGCAGATCTTCTCGCTCCTGTTCGGCGAGGTGCTCGGCATCGCGACCAACGAGATCCTGCCGATCGCAGTGCTCGGCGTGGTCTGCGTGCTCGCGGTCGGGGTCCTGTACCGCCCGCTGCTGCTGACCTCGCTGGCGCCGGAGTCCGGTGCCGCCCGCGGCATCCGGCTGGCGTGGGTCGAACTGGCGTTCCTGGTCATCGTCGCGGTCGCGGCCAGCATGACGCTGCCGGTCGTGGGCGCGCTGCTGATCTTCAGCCTCATGATCGGCCCGCCCGCCGCGGCCAGGTCGCTGACCAGCAGCCCGCTGGCGGCGATCGGCTTGTCCGTCGTGTTCGCGCTGGTGACCGTCTGGGTGGCCATTGCCGTCTCCTTCGAGACCAACTGGCCGATCGGCTTCTTCGTCGGGGTCGGCGGCGCCGTCTGCTACGCGGCCGGCCGGCTGGCCGGGTGGTGGCGTTCGACGCGGCCGCGCCCGTCAGCGGCTGACCAGGCCGGCGTCGTGCGCGAGCAGGCCGGCCTGGGTCCGGTTGGCCAGCCCTAGCTTGTCGAGCATCCGCGAGACGTAGCCCTTGACCGTCGCCTCGGACAGGTAGAGCCGGGCCGCGATCTGCGCGTTCGACAGGCCCTCGCCGAGGCAGCCGAGCACTTCGGCCTCGCGGTCCGTCAGTTCCTCGACGAGCTTGCGAGCGCGGTCCCTGGCGGGCTGACTGTCGGTGGAAGCGGCGATGAGCCGCCGCGCGGCGGCCGGGGACAAGACGGTGTTGCCGTCGGCCGCCACCCGCACGAGCCCGATGAGATCCTCGGGCGGGGTGGACTTGACGAGGAATCCGGCTGCCCCGGCGCGCAGCGCGCGCAGGACGTACTGATCGGCGTCGAACGTGGTCAGCACGACGACGACTGGCGGGCTGGCGAGCTTGCCGATCTGCTCGATCGCCGCGATGCCGTCGACCCTCGGCATCCGCAGGTCCATCAGCACGACGTCAGGCCGGCTGCGGATGACGGCCTCGACGCCCTCCGCGCCGTCGTGAGCCTCGTCCACGACCTCGATGTCCGCGGCCGAGCCGAGAATCGTCCGCAGGTGCGCGCACACCATCGGCTCGTCGTCGACGACTACTACCCGGATCATCTGGCTCCCTGACTCGGCTCGGCGGTCGGTACGTAGGACGGCAGCGTGGCTTCCAGGCTGAACCCGCCGTCCGGGGACGAGCCCGCCCGCAGCGTGCCGTGCACGAGCTCAATGCGCTGCCGCAGGCTCGCGATGCCGAGGCCAGAGCCGGTCTCGGCGAGGTCGCCGGCGGGCGGATGCGCGGCGGGAGTGTTCTGCACGCTGACTCTCACCCCGGACTCGTCGTAGCTAACCCGGACCAGGACGCGCGCTCCCGGCGCGTGCTTGCGCACGTTCGTCAGCGCCTCGCGGACGACCTTATAGGCGGTGCGCCCCACCACCGGGGACGCGAGCGCGGGATCGCCGTCCTCGATCAGCTCGGCCGGAGTCCCGACCGCGGACGACTCGGCGACCAGTGCGGCCAGCTCGGCCGTCGACGGCGCCTGGTCATCCTCGGGGGCGGTGCGGAGGATGCCGACCAGGTCGCGCAGCTCGTCCAGCGCCTGAACGCCGGCTGCCCGCAGCTCGTCGGCCGCCCTCCTCGTCGCCTCGTCGGGGGCCGTGATCTGCAGGGCCCCGGCCTGGAGCACCATGAGGCTAACCCGGTGCGTCACGACGTCGTGCATCTCTCCGGCCAGCCGGGCTCGCTCCTCGGCCCTGGCCTGCTCGGCGAGCAGGTAGCGTTCCCGCTCCGCTCGCTCGGCCCGGTCCCGCAGCGCCTGGAACATCTCATGCCGGGCGGTGAGGTAAAGGGCGAAGAACGGCCCCACTGCGGTCCTGAGCACCCCGAGCGCGATCACGGTCGCGGACGGGTCCCAGACCCTGGCCACGATGAGGGTCAGCGTGCCGACAGCCGCGTACGCGGTCCGCCGGTCCTTGCGGTAATAGAACGGCCCGTAAGCCGCCAGCACGGTTCCGTAGGGCGCCCAGATCGTTCCCGTATGGGCGGGGGTGAGCGCGCCGGCCGGAGATATCAGCAGGGAGAGCGCCAGGGTGAAGCCGCCCAGGATGGCGATGACCAGCATGGGCGCGCGGCGGCGGAAGATCAGTGCCTGGTCGGCCAGCGCCTGGGCGCCGAGCATGGTCCAGGCGAGCCCGGAGGGGTGCGCGGGCCACCAGGACCCGCCGGTCAGCGTGGCCACGGTGTCGCTGGCCGCGAAAAACTCCGCGAGCAGCACATCCAGGGCGAACGTATGCCGGCGCATCCACCGGGCCCACGTGCGCGCGTTCATGCAGCTCACGCTATTTCATCCGGGGGGCGGCACCGCGGGCGGCGAAACCTTCGTCTCACCCGGAACCTACTAAAGTTGCGGGCTCGCCCGGAGCGCCATCCGTTCGTCGGGCCTGGTCCCTACCGGCAGCTCTGCCGGGTGCCCTGGCCGCTGGCCTGCAATGGAGGGCATGCAGACACAACACGACCCCACGGCGACTACCCCTCGGCTCGGCCGGTACGAGATTGACCCGGTCCGGTCGCGCGTCTCGTTCCGGACCCGGCACTTGTTCGGCCTCGGCCCGGTGCGGGGGACCTTCGCGATCCAGGCCGGCACGGTGCACGTGAGCGAGCCGCTCGCCGACTCCGGCGTCTATGCCGAGATCGACGTGGCAAGCTTCCACACGGGCAACCCGCAGCGCGACGCCCGCGTCCGGTCGGCCCGCTTCCTGAACGCGCGGGAGTATCCGCTGATGACGTTCGCCGCGCTGCCCGCCGACCTGAGCGGCGACACGATCACCGGAACGCTCACGGTGCGCGACGTCGAGCGGCCCGTGCAGCTCACGATCACCGGCCTCGAGGTATCGGGGGCCGCCTTCACCGCCTCGGCGTCGGCGCGCATCGACCGCACCGAGTTCGGCGTGACCGCCTCGCCCGGGCTGGCTGGGCGTTACCTGGACCTGCAGCTGGAGATCCGGTGCACGCGCTAGCGGTGCGCGGGCTGCGCAAGAGCTACGGCTCGGTGCAGGCCGTGCGGGACGTCAGCTTCACGGTGCAGCCCGGCGAGATCGTCGCCCTGCTCGGGCCGAACGGCGCCGGCAAGACCACGACGCTGGAGATCCTCGAGGGCTTCCGCACCCGCGACGCCGGGACGGCCGAGGTGCTCGGCCTTGACCCCGGCGACCGGCCGTCCAGCCGCATCCTCCGCGAGCGGACCGGGCTGGTCCTGCAGGACATCGCCGTCGAGCCCTACCTCACGGTCAGGGAGACGATCGCGCGGGACGCCGGCTACTACGCCGCGCCGCGGGGCATCGACGCGACGATCGGGCTGGTCGGCCTCGCCGGCCAGGAGCGGCGGAAGGTCAGGAGCCTGTCGGGCGGCCAGAAGCGGCGGCTCGACCTGGCGCTCGGCCTCATCGGCAACCCGGAGCTGCTCTTCCTCGATGAGCCGACGACCGGGTTCGACCCGTCGGCGCGCCGCGACGCCTGGCAGCTCGTGCGCGACCTGCGCGCGGCCGGGACGACGATCCTGCTGACCACCCACGACATGGAGGAAGCCCAGGCCCTGGCCGACCGCGTTGTGGTGCTGACCGGCGGCCTGGTCGCGGCCGAGGGGCCGCCGTCCGAGCTCGGCGGGCGCGACACCGCGCGGGCACGGATCGTCTTCGCGCTGCCCGCCGGCTACGGGCCCGCAGACCTGCCGCTCAGGGCCCGGCCCGACGGCGGCGGGCAGCTGGTCATCGAGACCGACGCGCCGACCTCGGTGCTGCAGCAGCTCACGACCTGGGCGGTGGAGCGCGACCTCGAGCTCGCCGGGCTCAGCATCGAGCGGCCGAGCCTGGAGGACATCTACCTCCAGCTGACAGACGACGACGCGCCATCGCGCAAGCCGGAAGGGAGCATGCGATGACCACCGCGACCGTGGCCTCGAGCCAGAGTGAGCGGGGGCCGGCCCGGCGCTCGCGGTCTGCCCTGAGCCTGCTGGCCCATCAGGTCCGCTACGAGCAGCTGACGTTCTGGCGCAACCCGCAGAACGCGATCTTCACGTTCGTCTTCCCGGTTGTGTTCGTCACGATCATCGGGGCGCTGTTCGGCGGCGGTGGCCGCAGCCCGTACTTCGGCGGCCTGTCGCCGCTGCAGTACTACGTGTCCACGATCGCGGCGCTGTCCGTGCTCGGGTCCTGCTACGGGCAGCTGGCGGTCGCCCTGGCGATGCGCCGGCAGAACGGCATACTCAAGCGCGTCCGCGCCACGCCGCTGCCCGCCTGGGCCTACTTCTGCGGGCTGCTCGCGCACTGTGTGCTGGTCAGTCTCGTGGACGTGACGCTCATCGTCGGCATCGGCCGCATTTACGGCGTGCCGCTTCCGACGCACTGGCTGGCGATCGTCGTGACGCTGGTCCTCGGCGCCGCCGCCTTCTGCGCGCTCGGGGTCGCGGTGGCCTCGCTGATCTCCAACGCCGAGGCAGCGCCCGCGGTCGCGCAGCTGGTCCTGTTCCCGCTGCTGTTCCTGTCCGGCACGTACATGCCGATCCACTCGACCATGCTGAACAACATCGCCGGGTGGCTGCCGGTCCGGCCGTTCAACGAGGCGCTCATGGGCCCGCTATCCGAGCACGCCGGCGCGGACTGGAAGCACCTGGCGGTGCTGGCGGCCTGGGGCTGCGTCGGCTCGGTCATCGCCATCCGGCGGTTCCGCTGGGATCCCCGGCCGGAGTGATCAGCCGTGCCCGGCGATCCCGACGAGCGCGTCAGTGACGGCCACGGGGTCGACGACCTGGTGCAGGTGCTCGCCGCGGATGAAGCGCACGGGCCAGCCGAGGGCGCTGGCCCGCTGCGCTTCCTCGGCGTATCCCTCGCTGAACATCAGGTAGGCGCACCGCTGCCCGGTCCAGCCGGGCGGGACCGGCACGCTCTCGCGGAAGTAAGCCAGCGGGAGTTGCGGTAGCTCAGCCGTGATGGCCTGCCTGGTCGCCTCGTCCGGGAACAGCGGGCCGAGATCGGCATCGCCCCACCAGTCGGTCCAGCGGGGGAGCCGCCCGTCTGGCCCGGCCCGGCCGGCCAGGAACGGCAGGAACTGCTCGCCTGCCAGCGGCGTGCTCCCCGCCGCGGCCGGAAGCAGGGCGTCGGCGAAGATGCAGCATTCGACCGGCTGCATGACCGAGGCCGCGATGACCGGGAGGAACGCGCCCGCATTGCTGTGCGCGACGAGCACCAGCGGCCCTCGCTCGTCCGCCCCCGCCAGCGCCGCGACGACGGTAGCGGCCACGCTCGGCCAGTAGGGCGGCTCGCCGTTGGCGATGGCCAGCAGGGATGGAACGACAACCTCGTGGCCGGTCAGGCGCAGCCGGTCCGCGACAGGCTGCCACGTGGCCGGTCCGACCGCCGGGCTGTGCACCAGGACAAAGGTCGCCACGGGTCAGCCGGCCTGATCGCGCCAGAGGTCGGTGACCGCGATCCCGAGCCCGGCGAGCAGACGACGGAGCAGCGGCAGCGACAGGCCGATGACGTTGCTGGGGTCACCATCGATGCTCTCGACGAACGACCCGCCGAGCCCGTCGATGGCGAATCCGCCCGCGACGACCAGCGGCTCGCCGCTGCGGACGTAGGCGGCGATCTCGCGCGGCGTCGGGGTGCTGAACCGGACCACGGTAGCGGCGACTGCCTGCGTCGTCCGCGCGGTGGCACCGTCGATCAGGCAGTGCCCGGTGTACAGGGTGCCCTCGCGCCCGGACAGGCGCTGCCACAGAGTGGTGGCCTGCTCGGCCGAGGCGGGCTTGCCCAGCGCCTCGCCGTCCAGGTCGAGCATCGAGTCGCAGCCAAGCACGAGCGCCTGCGGGCGCACGCTGGCTACGGCCGCCGCCTTGCGCTCGGCGAGGATGCCGACGAGGGCGGCGGTGTCGGGAGCGTCGTCGCAGGTCTCGTCCACGCCGCTGACGACGACCTCGGGGTCGTACCCGGCCGATCGCAGGACCTTCAGACGGCCCGTGGATCCGGACGCCAGGACCAGGGCGGGAGGTGCTGATCGCGTCACCGGGAAAGGCTAACAATCCCGGCTCTTTGTCATCCCGCGGGATGACCCTCCGGAGCCCGCTCGGCAGTGTCGGCAACCGCGGTCGTGACCAGCTCGAACGGCCCACCGGATGGCCGCGCAGGATCAGACAGCCGGTGCCGCGGCCACTCCAGCTTGCTGCCGTTGCTGCCGGTGATGGTGCCAGTTGCGCACCAGCCGGAAGGCGGTGATCAGCACGAGCACGCCGGCTGCCTCCAGCAGCAGACCTATGACGATAGCGACGACCGCGATCCGGTCGTTGTTGATGAGTGCCTCGCCCAGCCCCCACTGCCAGAACGGCTGTCGCACCTGAAATGGCTTGTCCAGCGGGACCACATCCGGCCAGGTTGCAGTCACCCAGGCACCGCCGGTCCCCATGATGCCGTCGGTGGATGTGCTGCAGATGTACGAGTTGCCGCTAAAGCTGCAACTCGTACTGTGGGAGATCGGATCGAAGGTGACCATCTTGTCGGCGCCAGCCAGGTAAGCGATCCCGTCAACAGGCGCGGAAACGCTGATGATCGCCACGAACAGAAAGAGCGCCATGCCGACCCAGCACAGAATCCAGGTCACCAGGTGGCGGGGCGGGAAGTGGTGAGCACGCCGACCCTGCTTGTGCCGTGCGGCGATAGGAGCCGCCTGCACGAGCACCTCCGGCGCAGTACGCCGCAGCTGTGCGGAGCAGACCACGACGGCGATGATCCCCGCAACAGTCATGGCGCCCAGCACGACGACGATGGTCCCGAACCAGGACGGCGCCGGTGTTCCCTGCGACGCCGCGTTCAGGCTGACAGCCTCGCCGAACGCGTACGCAATGAAACTCGTGATGGTCAGCCTGGTCCAGCCATGGCGACGATGCATCAACCGGACAGCGGCGCTGACCGCGGGCGGCTCGGTGACATCGCCTTGCTGAGAGTTCTGTGGCACATCGCAAACAGTAGAACGGAATGTTCGGGTCAATCCAGAGATCAGGAACTCGGCGGATACGACCAGATCTTGTTCATGCCGACGCTCTGAGCAGGCCGATCGGCCGCATCGACCTCGACGCACACCAGTCACACGCCGCCGCGTCGCCGGCGGCCTTGCACCAGGGCGATGGTGACGAGCAAACCCCAGACCAGAAACCAGGGATCCCACAGGAAGGCATGCCATCTCAAGGCGCGGCGGTCGGCATTTGCTGCCGGCGCGATGACGCCCGACTGGACAAGCAGCCCGGCGGCAGTCAGCACCAGACCGTAGCCGGTCAGGATCAGGGCTTCAATCCAGGTCAGCCGGCGCAGCCATCGCTCCCACCCTCGGGACAGCCTGCCCAGAGCACCAATCGTGACCAGTGGCAGGAAGGCCGCGATCGCCTTCAGCACGACCGCCGCCCACACCGCGAATCTGACCGCCACGCTGGCGGTGCCTGCCAGGGACGCGCCCACGGTGGCGAGCAGCCAGCTGCCGCCCAGCGCCCAGTACAGGCTGATCGCAACATAGGCCAGGCCACAGGCGCATGCCGCCCACGCCGCGCTCGGCCGACGTAGCTGAGCCGGGAACTCAGCTGTTTGGGCTGCCGGGGACTGCACCCAGCCGACTCTGCCCTACGCCTCACGCAGAAGTAAAACTGACCGGCTGACCGTCAACCGGGCCAGCAGAGCGCGGTCAGCCGGGGCAGATGCTTGTGCATCTCCTGACGGTCGTCGAAGTCGAAGTTCCAGGCCGGGTCGAGGTCGGGGTAGCCGGCCGGGGTGACGTCCTCCGGTAGTTCCTGGCCGGTCGCGTTCCGGTAGGCATCGCTGGCTATATAGAGCGTGTACTCGCATCTGAGGTCGGCTCCGCCCGCTGCGACGGCGGTGCGGACCGCGGGCAGGCCGGCCAGGCCGTCTGGATCGGCGACTGCTTCCCCGAAGACGCTGCGGCCTTGCAGGATCAGCCAGCCGCGGAAGTAGTCGAAGGAGTCGTCGGAGCAGCCGCCGTTGATCACGTAGGCGGCTGCCCACAGCGGGTGCAGATAGGAGCCCATCACGATCTCGTGCAGGCGCTGCTCGGCGGAGATGATCTCGCTGGCGGGCAGCGCGGACAGCAAGGCGACAGCCTGAGCGACGATCGCCTGGCAGTCGGCCTGGTCCCCGGCGCGGGCTCGCGCCTTCTCGATCAGGTTCCAGAACTGGTCGGTATCCACCGACCGGAGCATCCCACGCCGGTCCGGCCAACGTCCGCCCAGGCAGCCGATAGTCCACGTTCGCGGAGATCCTGCAACGAGAAATACTGCGAACGCCTACCGTGGCGGGTGCACGGTCGACACGACGACGGGAGGACAGGCCTATGTCACATGTACGACGCTTCGATCACGTTGGCCTCACGGTCGCAGATCTCGACGTCGTGACCGCCTTCTTCGTGGCGCTGGGCCTGGAGGTCGAGGGCAGGACGTTCGTCGAGGGCGAGTTCCTGGACACGGTCTGCGGCATTCCCGACTCCCGCACCGAGATCGTCATGCTGAAGCCGCCCGGCGACGGCACCCGCCTCGAGCTCTCGAGCTTCGTGCGACCCGACTCCGTGCCGGGCTCACCGGCCGCCATGGCCAACGAACTGGGATTGCGCAACGTGGCCTTCGAGGTCACCGACCTGCAGGCGGCTGTCGATTGGGCGGCTAGCGAGGGCTACGGGCTGGTCGGTGGCATCGGCGAGTACGAGGGCGCTTGGCGGATGGCCTACGTCCGGGGGCCGGAAGGGATCATCGTCTCGCTGGCCGAGCGCATCAGCTGAGCCTCGCGTGTTTGATCAGTTCGTGATCGGCTGGTAGTAGAGCAGGACGTTGCCGGAGGTGAACTGCCGGGTCTTCTGCAGCTTGAGGCTGGTCCGGCCGGCTCCTGTGAACAGGGATCTGCCCTGGCCCAGGATGACCGGGTTCACCATGATCCGCAGTTCGTCGAGCAGGCCTGTCTGCAGCAGGCCGGCGGTCAGCGTTGAACTGCCCTGGATCACGATGTCCTTGCCGGGTTGCTGCTTGAGCTTAGCCAGTTCCTCTTCGGCGTGGCTGCTGATGATCCGCGTGCCGGCCCAGGTGGCCTGCGGCAGAGTCCGCGAGATGACGATCTTGGGAGTGGTGTTCATCGCCTTCGCGACCTCTGGGTCGGACTCCTCGCCGGCAGGCGTGGGCCAGAAAGCGGCCATGCCCTCATAGGTCACGCGGCCGAACACCAGCGTGTCGGCCTCGCGAAGCTGCGCCAGAGCGAACTGGCTGAACTCCTGGTCGACGTTATGCCAGTCCAGGGCCTGGCCCGTGTCGGCGTGATAGCCATCAGCGCTGGTCATCATGAACGAGAACATCTTCCGCACGGGCTCTCCAGCATGGTCGCTTCGTGCCGCTGACCGTGTAGACGGCCCCGGAGTCCCGGGGTCATCGCCGGGCGGCGGCTAACTTCAGGCGGCCTGAGGCGGGGCGTCCTCGCCGGGCCGCTCGACGAGTTTGCCATTGACGAAGACCGCGCCGGCACGGACCAGGACGACGAGATGCGGCGCGTTGACGGCGCGCCACCGGTCCCGGGCTGACTCGATCAGCTTGAAGGCCATGGCGAGCCCGGCCGCCCGCGAGCCGGGACCCTTGATGCGCGGCGGGCGGGAGCCGGCGGGCGAGCGCGCAATGGGTCGTTGTCTTGCCTGCGCAGGCGTTGCCGCCCCGTCTGACCATCGTCCGGATCTCGTCGCGCGACTTGCCCGAAGCAAGCAGCTGCGCCGTGGTGATGATTCGAATAATTCGAACATTCTTCGCGCCCACTCATGCGTCACGCGGCCCAGCATCGCGACCGCCACTGACATCGTTCCGGTTTGAGTCAATTTCCGAAGCTATTTATACCGATTCATGCCCACCAAAGCGGAACG
>Ga0209380_10000878_pt1 | contig 21103 bp, 15 predicted proteins | sample HubBroMetageWFT6_FD_188347 | JGI IMG/M metagenome (GOLD analysis project Ga0209380, IMG submission 188347) | Warmed and freeze-thawed soil microbial communities from the Hubbard Brook experimental Forest, New Hampshire - Hubbard Brook CCASE Soil... | ecosystem: Environmental > Terrestrial >...
GGTTCTGCGCCGCTTCGCCAAGCACGCGCCGATTGACACGATCGCGATCCGCCGCCGCGTTGCCGACGCTGTTCTCGCGCAGGATCGCTATCCATTCGACGGCCGATAAGAGTTGGCGTAGCTCGGTTTTCCGATGCGAACGCTTCGCGCATCACTCAATCGAAATATACGCTGCGGTTTTCAAAGGCTAAGGCGAAAGAAAAATAAAACGTCTGCGCGCGACTAAAAGTGTCGGCTAGAATCTCGCTGTTCCTCTTTGGCACTCTCGGTACCTGAGTACTCCTTTCTGCGGAAAGCGTTTTCTCTTGTGCACGGTTCAGCCGCATACAGGCTTTCCCCATTCTCCTTATCTTTCAGTCACTTACGTGAAGCTCCATTTGGACTTTCCGTTGCATCTAACCTTGTGTAAGGCGGTGAGGGCTGATGAAAACGTTCCTGGAGCAATCAAAATCGTTGGCGCTGTTAATCGTTGAAAAAGCGAAAGTCCGAAGAGGACTGCTGCTCGGCGTTGCGACTCTCTTCGTGTTTCAACTCTACTTCGTCCGCGAGCTGCTCGCGGCTGAGCTTCTCTTTGGTCTCGGTTTCGCGGTTTTGCTCGCCCTCGTGGCCGTTGCGTATCTGGTCGGCTCACTGGGAGAGCGGGGTTTGGACTTCGCGGAAGTTGGAGTTCGAGTGATCGGGGATTCCGCCCGCCGCGGCTTCAGCGCGCTCGAGGAAATCAGCAGAAAGCAATTCCGTCACCCGGGCTCGCAGTCTGCACAATAGTCTCGCCCTGATCTGCCCATTCTAATCCACGGTTCCGCGATTAAAATTCTCTCTAACTCTCTCAAAACAAAGACTCGGGCCTCGGTCTAATCGGCGGTAAAAGCCGATTTCACCGATCGAGCTTCGATGCCGAATCCAGCACCAAAACCACTCGCTCGCTGTAGCGGGAAGAACCAGCTTCGGGTAAACTATCAACCTGCGGAGAGTGAATTGACGCTTACAAATATTCAAGGCGCCAACGGGGCGAAAACGCTCGTAAGGGTTCGGCCCAGAGGCTTTTGCGCCGGAGTGGTGCGAGCCGTTGACATCGTCGAGCTAGCTCTCGAGGCCTACGGCCGCCCGGTCTATGTGCATCACGAGATCGTTCATAATCGCTACGTCGTTGATCAGCTAAGGCGGCGGGGTGCGATTTTCGTCGAATCCATCGAGGAAGTTCCCGAGGGCGCGGTTCTGGTGTTCAGCGCGCATGGCGTTCCGCCGCGCGTTCGCCTCGAGGCGCAAGAACGACGGCTGCGCGTGATTGACGCAACATGCCCGCTGGTAACCAAGGTCCATTTGGAAGCGCTGAAGTTTGCGCGTGAAGGGCGCACATTGATTCTGATTGGCCATCGCGACCATCAGGAAATCGTGGGCACTTCCGGCGAGGCTCCTGACCAAACCGTGGTGGTGGGAAGCGTTGAAGAAGTGAACGAACTCGTGGTTCCCGATCCCGAGCGCCTTGCTTTCCTTACGCAAACAACGCTTTCGCTCTACGACACTCAAGAGATCGTCGCGCGGCTGCGCCAGCGATTTCCGACGATCGTTGGCCCGGCGTCCGACGATATCTGCTACGCGACGCAGAACCGCCAAGAGGCAGTGGAAGCGTTGACGCGCGAGGTGGAACTGATTCTGGTGGTCGGGTCAGCGAACAGCTCGAACTCAAATCGTCTCGTGGAAGTGGCCAAGCGAGCTGGCGTCGCCGCCCGGTTGATCGAAGATGCGAACGACATCGAAGAATCCTGGGTCACCGGCGTAAAATCACTTGGCTTGACGGCCGGAGCGTCAGCGCCTGAGATTCTTGTCGAGCAGGTGAGCCAGCGTCTTGCGAAATTTGGGTTCACCAACGAGCGCGACCTAGATTTGATTCGTGAAGATGTGCGTTTCACTCTGCCGCCGGAGCTTGCGGCACGCCAGAGCGCACACTAAGCGTCAAAAGGGTGTGACAATCCTAGGAGCCGATGAGTGGCGGTAAAGATAGTCCGCCAGCCCAATAAGATTGCTTTGCTGGGAGCGCCCACCAGTGCAGCCGCGATGTCAGCGGGACACGAAGGCGCTCCTGCGGCATTACGCTCTGCTGGATTAATCGATCGGCTCCGCACAGGCGGCTACGAAGTTTCCGATCTGGGCGACGATCCTCCTCAGCTATACAAGCCTGACGATGAAAGTCCTCGTGCACGCAATCTGCCGCGAGTAATTGCCGCGCTAGAAGCTCTCAAGCCACGAGTTGAGCAAGCCGTGAAATCCGCTGCCCTTCCTGTCATCCTCAGCGGTGATTGCTCTGTGGCACTCGCGACAGTGGCCGGGGCGCGACGTTACTTTCGGAACGTCAGCATGATCTACATGGACCGCGATGCGGATTTGAACACGCCGGCAACAACTCCTTCAGGCTGCGTGGATGGCATGGTAGTTTCTCACTTGACCGGAACCGGAGCCGCAGAGATGGTGCGTTTCTGGGGTGAACCGCCACTGGTGCGCGAGCCGGATTTGGCTCTCTTTGGCGTTGCTCGGTTGGATCCAGGTGAAGAGCAGTTGCTGGGGAAATCGCCGCTTCGTTGTTTTCACGCCGCGGACGTTCAGCGCATGGGAGCCGCGGCAGCGGCTCAGGCTGCCGTGGAGCGCATCCATGCCAACGGTTACGAATTCATTTTGCACTTCGACGTGGATGTGATTGCCGGCTTTCAAGCGACAAATTATCCCGGGGCTGGCGGTCTTGCGCTCGACGAAGTGCGCCAAGCTCTCGAAGTTTTCGTCACGCAGAAGCATCTGGCGGCGATTGAAGTGACCGCCTACAACCCTACGAAAGATACCGATGCCAATGCTGCGAAAGTGATCGTCGAGCTTCTTGGCGGTGCGCTCGAGAAACGCCTCGAAACCCTTAAAGCGGCTGCAGACACCGCGCCAGCAAAAGTTGCTGCTTCCGCGGCGTCCGCATCGCAACCACCGGCCGCTTCAATAGATAAAGAAACATCTGCCGCCCCTGAGCCGGCAGACACTCACACCGCTGCGATGACACCACCGGTAGCCGGAGAAGCATGGTCTTCAGATTCGCTTGAAATGGAAACCGAATCAGATTCAACTACCGAGGAAGCCGATGCGCGTGAATCTTCCGGAGAATCTTCTGAGGAACAAGAAGAATCTCCATCATAGCGGGCTCCCCTGTGATCCGCGCTTTCGATTCCCGCCCTATGACCCGCAAGCTCTCGGTAATTATCTTTGACGTGGATGGCGTCCTGGTGGATACGCGCGGCTCTTTTCAGCGCACCACACTTGAGACGGTCCGCCTGCTTACGTCGAAGCGCGTAACTCGTTCGGAGCTTCACCGCTGGAAGAATCGCCCTGGATTTAATGACGATTGGAAACTCTCACACGCATGGGTCAACGAGCTCGGCAAGGACCTGAGCTACGAAGAGGTGAAAAGACGATTCGTTGAAATCTACTGGGGCAAGAATGGAAGCGATGGAAATGTACGCCGCGAGAAATGGGTACTTCCGCGCGCGAGTTTGAAGCGAATCGCGAAATTGGCGCCACTGGCGCTATTCACTGGTCGTGTACACAAAGAGCTCGACTACACGCTTGACCGATGGAAAGTGCGCGATTACTTCCAGCAAGTCGTAACTGTCGAAGAGGTATCAAAGCCGAAACCCGACCCTGAAGGCCTGCTAAAAATCCTCGATGGGCGGAACCCTTCAACCGCGCTCTATGTGGGCGACAATGTCGACGATGCTCTGGCGGCGAAAGCGGCGAAAGTTCCATTCGTCGGAATTCTGCCGCGGAGGAGCTGGGAGCGGCGGCATCGTGGTGCCCGTCTCAAAGAGCTTGGCGCAATGACTATCCTCGGCGAGATCAATGAGTTGGAAGGTTGGTTAAGAAAATACGTATCTCGCGCCGCTCGTTCGTAAACCTCTGTTCCAATCCAAGATAGGACTAATTGGTAGTACTGAAAAGGACACCAGTACCATTGTCCGCATCATCCCTAAGCCCCATATTTGCAGGCAGAGGCGGGGCCACAGCCCCACACTGTCGCTATGAACGCCAACACGCGCGCCACGGCTGCTCGAGCCTTCGTACGCAGCCTCAATATCTTGCTCAAGTTCGCTCGAATGTACGACTTCGGGCACCCCAGGACGAAGAAGCAGTATGAGACGGCTTGGAGCGAACTCCAAAGCGCCCTCGGCTCGGATAACGAAGCAGGCGTATTGCTGTCAGTGTCTGGCGACCAACTGCTACTCGACGGCATGTCACTCGAATCCGCTGCGGCGGAAAAAAGCTTTGCGCGGATGCTTTCTGGAGCAGGTATCGCGAGCATTCACTTTTCACCAAAAGTGACGCAGGCCAGCCTGGCAAAATTCGTCCGCGGTTTCCCCACGGGAACTGGCGCGAAGCCCGCTCAACTCGTCGAACAGCTAAAAGCCGCACTAGAAGGCGATCCGCATATTCATGTGAATGAAATTTGTTTCGTGCCGGCGGATTCTGCGATCGCAAAATCGTCGGTGGCGGCCCACATCACCGCGCGCACGCTGGGAATGGATTCTGCTGCTGCGAACGAACTATTCAATGACCCTGAAAAGCTGTTGCAGTTGATTGTTGCGGCGGAAGGCACTAAGGGGTCGGGCGGTCGTGGCGCTGGCTCCGGCGGGCCTGGCGGAGGGGATGGTTCAGGGGCCGGTTCAGGCTCGGGCGGCTCGGGCGACGGTAGCGGTACAGGTAACGCAGGTGATGGCGATGGACAAGGATATGGTTCGGGATCAGGCGGTTTGGGAGGCGGACTAGGCGTTGGTGGCGGCAGCGATACAGGGACATGGAATATTGTCGGCGCCGGTGACGGTGGAGGTGCTCCTCTCGACCCCAACGCCGGAGGATTTTGGCTGAACAAGGACGGATCCAGCGGAACCGGTTCAGGTCCGGGAGCTGGAACGGGAGCCGGAATTCCAGGAGCAGTCGCAGTGACCGGCTCGGCGGTGGGAACACGAGGCAGCGGAAGCGGCGGCAATGCTGGTGGTTCGGGCACATGGAACATCGTTGGCGGCAGTGCAGAATCAACTCCAATTGATCCCAATGCGGGGGGATTCTGGCTGAGCAAAGAGGATTCTTCGGGCCGCGCCAGAACTGGAGGTTCTGCGCGAGGTGTAGCCGGTGCAACAACGGTTCACGGCGGAGGCACGGGACACGGCGAGGGCAGCGGAGATTTCGGTGGTGGATCTGGTTCGAGCTCTGGAGTTGGAAATAGCGGCGGATCGAATTCACGCATCTGGAGAGTTCCTCCCGGAGCGAGCACGAACCCTGACGCAGGAGGTCCTGGCCGTTGGGCGAATGCTACTTCCGGAATTCGAGTTGGACGTTCTTCGCGCGCTGCTGGGCCCGGTTCGATGTCCGTCGAAACCGGGTTGATGACTCTTCAAGAGGACGAGCTGCAAGGCATACTGCAGGTTCTCGCACAAATCGCCCGCACGGGCGACGGCGCTAAAGACAAACTCGATCCAAACGCTTTTCAATCGCGGCTTTCGACGCTGCCGCGGCGGGCGCGCTTCACGATCAGCCAGGCTCTTTCGGCGTTGGCGGCGCAGGCTCCGACGGAATCGTCAGACCGTCCGACGCTTTTGAAACTTGCCGAGCACATCGCGATTCGGTTCGCACTCGAGAGCTACGAGCGCGGAGATATAGAAGTGAACTCCGTGCGCCAATTGCTCGACGAGATGAACACGGAGCTTGACGGCCTGCGAAAGATCATGGGCGTGTATGAAGAGAAAATGGCGCGCGCTGGAATCGAAGTGCAGTCGCATGTGGAACTGCTGGCTCAGCAATTTTGGTCTGAGGTGGCGGAAGACAAGAAGAAGGCAGTGCTCGAGTCTGGCGACGCCTGGTGCGTTCCTGCCGCGAAAGTGCGTGAATATGTAGAAGTCCTGCAAACGCGCGGAGAATCGGAAGCCGCGATTGGAATCCTGCGCAACTATGCGAGTTGCATTACGAACAAGGCGAATCAGCCGCGCCGTCAAGCGGCGATGGGGCTCGCGGAACTTGCATCGCTCTATGCGAACACGGACGAACGGTTGCTCATAGACGTCATCCGTCAGATCGGCGTCCAGCTTCCCGAAGAGCGTGATTCAGAGATGCAGAGTCTCGTCGGCGCCGCCTTCGTGCGCATGTCCCAGGAAGCTACAAAGAAGCGTTCTTACGCTGCGATTCAACGTTCCGTGGAGTTGATCGACTACGTCGAGACGGAACATCCCGGGATGGGCAAGAACCTTCGGCCAAAGATCGCGATTGAAAACCGGCTACCGGAATTCATCGACGAGGCGCTCAAAGAAGGAAACGTCCAAAGCGGTCTTGCCGACCTGCTTCGCCGAATGCCTGGGCCATCGTCGCAGCAGCTAGCGATTCGGTTCAGCCGCGCGGGATTTAGAGAAGACTGCGAACTTCTGGTCTCGATGATGGGCCTGCTCGGACCCGAGGGGTTGGAGCATTTGAGGGAGCAACTGCTCCGCGGAACTCCGAACGAGGCGATTGATACGGTCGGAATGCTCGCAAGGATCGATCGGGAGATGCTTGAAAAAATGCTGCCCGACCGAATGAAGGAATGGAAACGAACAGCCCACGATCGTGTGGTCCGACAAATTGCCGCCAGCGGAGCGTCCGAACGTGGGCGTTTGTTACTCGATATCTTCGACTTACTTGATGGGACGATTCGCCCGCTCGCAATCGATGAGATCGGCATGGCCGGGGAGCAGAGCGCCGATATGAAGCTTCTGCGCTTGGCCGAAGGTGACCTGCCGAGCGGCGGCACCGACTACTTGCGCCTTAAGGCAATTGAAGCGCTCGGCCGCCTTCGTACGACCGGCGCGGAGGTTCTGCTGCGCAAAATTTCGGAAGCGCGCAAGGCTTTCCGCTGGGCAAATCCCAGTGAGCTTCGTGTGGTGGCGGCGCAGGCAATGGAAAAGATCGACCCTGAATGGGTGCGTAGCTTTATTCCCAAAAGTGGCTTGAGCGTCGCTGAATTCTCAATCGAACCGCTTGACGCTGATCCCGAGTCGTCGGCGATCCGCCAGCGGCGTTATCCGCGCCTGCGGCTGGAGCATCCGGTAAGCGCTACCACGACCAGCCTGAAGGACAATTGCCAGCTGGAAATTCCGGAGATGACGCTGGGAGGCGGAATTGCGGTTTGCGAGCAGAGCCTCTATCCGGGAAGCATCGTCAGCCTGAAGATGAACGCCTCAGCGAAGTCAGTGAAGGCGCAGATGATCGTGCGGGACGCGAATACGCAGGCTCGAGCGTTCGAAGTGGTGGATATGGATCTCGAAGAACGCGCGAAATTGCGGAAGCTTCTGGTACAACTCGGCAATGCGCAGAAACAATCGACGCCGAAAGAGCGCAGTCGGCGATCGCAGCGCACGATCCTTTCAACTCCGGTCTAGACCCTTTCGCGCAAGGCGTGATCGGCCAGTTCGCGCCATCGTAAGTCTTCTTTGGTCAGATCCTTCTGGGGAGTTTCTCGCGAGCGCATGGCGCCCATCCGTACCTCTATTGCGAATAATGTGCAGCCGATCAAGACGCTCGAGATGAGCGCCTCCCGGTTTTCCAACCGCAGGATGAACCATCCTGCGATCACAAGGCTGCCCGTTATCCCGTAACAAGCGAGAGCCACCTGGCGTGCTGTGCAGCCACGAGCTAGCAAAAGATCGTAAAAGTGGCGGCGGTCTCCGTATAGAGGCGACGCTCGCTGACGCATGCGGCGGAGTATTGCTACGCCAGCGTCAATCAGCGGAAGTGCCGCTACGAGCACGGAAAACAATATTGAAGTAAGCGCTGATTTTGCGGGACCGGTCTCCCGGCAGAATGCCAATCCCAGAAGAGCGCTTGCGAAACCGAGCATCGAGCTACCCGAATCGTGCGAAATTACCTCTTCAGAGTCTTCGAAAAGCTGGGAATTTCCAGCCGTGTCGAACTGGTGTTGTACTGCCTCCAGCAGCGCCAACCTTTTCCCGCGGCCCTGCCCAACTAGTGCGATTATTTCCAAGCGGTCTCAAGCTCGCTTAAGGAACTTGTCAACTTCCCGTCGAGTGGGCATCGAAGGCTGTGCTCCCTTCCTCGTAACGGAGATCGCAGCTACGGCTGCCGCGAATCGCGCCGCCTCCAGCGGGCCTTTGCCCGACAGCAAGCTCACCGCAAATCCAGCATTGAATGCATCGCCCGCCGCCGTCGAATCCACTGCCTCCACGCGAAACGCTGGAACCATCTCCCGAGTTCCATCCGCAGTCGCAATATAACCGCCTTGGACACCCATCTTGATCACTACGTTCCTGGGTCCTCGCTCCATCAGCAGGTCCGCGCAGCGAGCCGCTGTAGCGGGCGTCACCGGCTCATCGTGAGGCAGTCCGCACAGCACTCGCGTCTCGCTCTCATTCGGAGTAATCCAAGTTGTACTCTGCATCAAATCCACAGGCAGTTCGCGAGCCGGTGCGGGATCGAGCATCAGCGGAATGCCGTTCTTGCGCGCAAATCCTGCCAGTGCTTCCATCGCATCGAGCGGAATCTCCAGTTGGGCCAGAATCATTCCAGCCTTTCGCAGAAGCGCCCCATTCTTCCTCACGTCGCGGCCGGTCACTTTCCCGTTTGCACCCGGCACCGCCACAATATTGTTCTGCCCGTCGCGCCCGATATTGATCAGCGCAACCCCGGAAAAACCCTTCGCGATTTCCACCGCTCGCACGTCCACTCCCGCCTTGCGCAGGGCCTGTTTGAGTCCCGGCCCGAAATCATCGTCGCCCACTTTGGCGATCATGCTTACCGGATACCCGAGTCGAGCCACCGCCACAGCTTGATTGGCTCCCTTGCCGCCGTAAAACGTGCCGAAATCAATTCCCGTCAATGTTTCTCCCGGCAGCGGAACGCGCTCTGCCGTGGCCACCAAATCCAGATTAACGCTGCCCATCACCACAATCGGTTTCCGCATTCTCACCCCAGGAAGATACAAGCGAGTTTGAAAGCCTGAGTCTACATCATGCCTGCGGCTTGTCGAGGAGCTGATACCTTCCCGCGGAGCCCCCAGCAGATGTTTAAATCACACCACGCGACGGAGTCGGTGTACAATACGCTCGTCTGAAAAGACGTCCACTCAACCGGCCAAAAAAACACCATTTCCGAGCTTCGGCTCGCGATTAACTTTTCGTTTTGAAAGGACAAGACCTTGAACAATAGATTGGTAACTCTCGCGTTGTGTCTGGCACTCGCATCACCCCTTTTCGCCCAAAAGAAAGAAGACGAGCGACTCGCGAATTCGGCCACCGCCATGCAGGCCATCCTCTCCGGAGACAAGGGCCTGCCCACTAGTATTCTCGACAAAGCAGACTGCATCGTCGTTTTTCCGAGCGTGAAAAAAGTCGCGATCGGTATTGGCGGCAGCTACGGCCGCGGCGTGATGGTCTGCCGCAAGGGAGCAAGCAAGGACGGTAGCTGGGGCGCTCCCGCGATGTACAAGCTCGATCAGGGAAGCATTGGCGTGCAACTCGGTTCCACTGCCACCGATTTCGTGCTGGTAGTGATGAATGAAAAAGGCGCCGAGCAGATTCTGAACGGCAAGACGAAGCTAGGAGGCAATGCCGCAGCCGCCGCAGGTCCCACGGGTGCTGCCGCAAATGGCTACAACGCCGATTCAATGAAGGTCGACGTGTTGACCTATTCGCGTACCAAGGGCTTGTTCGCAGGCGTTTCGCTCGAAGGCGCTTCGATGGAAACCGATGACGATGCCAACAAAGCCGTCTACGGAAAATCGATCACCGCGAAACAGATCATAGACGGAGGAGAATCTACTCCTGCGGCAGGCAAAGGCTTGGTCGATCTTCTCGACAAGACCTCGCCCGCTAAGAAGTAATCGGGCGACTGGAACGCATCACATCGAGCGAGGCACGGCTGTATCTGCCGTGTCTCGCATCGTTCTCCGGAGGTTGCCTGAGCGGTTGACCCTTTCTAATACCCTTTCTAATAGTTTGCCCCTCAGTTGGTTACCCTAAGTCGTTTGCGAAAATCCCTACCCGTTAATACCCCAGCCAGTAGGGTTTTTGGCTGATTCGTCTATATCGTCCACCCGGCTAGTATGCTCGGGAGACTTGGGCATGCTGCACGCCCGAATCCACAACGAGTGGGAAACACAGGAGGAGCAATGCTTTACTACGCTCTGGTTTTTCTGGTCATCGCGTTAATCGCGGGGTTTTTGGGATTTGGCGGCGTGGCTTTTGCCGCAGCAGGAATTGCCAAGATTTTGTTCTTCATTTTCCTGGTGATCTTTGTCGTCACGTTGGTGGCACATCTTCTTCGCGGTGGTACAGCTACGTAATCTCTGCTGACTGACTCAAACCTTAATACGAAAATACGAGCCGCCGGAGGAGTCTAATGAAAGTGAAGAGTATTCTCGCATCACTCGCTGTCGCAGTATTGCTGCTCGCATTCAACACCCCTGCCGACGACAAGGAAAAGGAAGAGGACCGTATCAAAGACGCCGGGAAAGTGATGACGGAAATCCTTAATGTTCCAGACGACGTTCCGCAGGATCTGTTGGATAAAGCCGATTGCGTGGTTGTGTTTCCGTCAGTTCTGAAAGCCGCCTTCATTGTCGGCGCCAGTTACGGGCGAGGCGTCATGACCTGCCGCACCGGTCCCGACTTCACTGGGCCGTGGGGCGCTCCATCAATGATGGCCTTGGAAGGCGGAAGCTTCGGGTTGCAAATCGGCGGCGAAGCCACGGACTTCGTCCTTCTCGTTATGAATGACCGCGGAGCGAACGGGATACTCTCCAGCAAAGTGAAACTTGGCGGCGACGCATCCGTGGCAGCGGGCCCCGTCGGGCGAACCGCCTCAGCGGAGAGCGATGCCAGCCTGCGGGCAGAAATCTTGAGCTATTCGCGCGCTCGGGGTGCATTTGCAGGTGTCTCGCTCGAAGGTTCCACCATCCGTCCCGATAACGATGCTAATCGCAGAATCTACGGCGAAAAAGTGTCGGCGAGGGATATCGTCCTTCGACACGAAACACCGCCGCCTGCGGCGGCATCGCAGTTGATCGCTACGCTAGACGCAAGGACGCCGCAGCACAGGCGCTAAGATCAGTCAGTTGCTGAGATAAACAAGCGGGGCTGCGCGAAATCCGAATCTCACGCGGCCCCGCTTGGATTTTTCCCTCTGAATTCGACGCACCCCATCACATTCGGTTTAACCGACCCTATCCTCAATGCTAATTCCATCCGAAATTTTGCGCGCAACGCAATTACCGGACCGATGCCGGGCTTCGCAATTCTGCGCTAAGAGGCGAGGGGAGTCGCATTGCAGACTCCGGAAAACCGATGCGCTTGACGATCGCCTGGAATCGCGGATCATCGCGCAGGCCATCGAATTCCGGTGCCGTTGCAAGGAGAACCAACTCGGCGTCATGCTGATCCATGGATTTTGACAGCATCGCCAACGCTCCTTCCTTATCCCCTAGGCCGATAAACACGTCGGCGAGGTCATAAGGTGCAACGTATGACTGCTTCGCGTCTGCTCGTATCTCGCTGAGGATCTTCTTTGCGCCCGCGGTGTTGCCCTCGAAGCCCTCCGCCATGGCCAGCACCGGCAGAATACTGCTTTCGTTTCCGGATGACTCCATCGCCTTTCTGGCTTCCGCGACGGACTCCGTATAGCGCCCGCTGTATATGTACATATACGCGAGCCAAACATGCGCCGGCCAAAATTGGGGTTCCACTTCCAGGTCTTGTGTGCACTCGTGAACTCCCGTCTCATATTCACGCGCGTGGAGGTGCACTAAACAAAGCATTGAATGCGTCATAAGCGAAGACGGATCCAACTGCTGCGCCCGGCGGATTTCCGCGAGCGCCTCCGGATACCGTCCCGCGTCGCTCATATAAAGGGCGTACATAACGTGCCCCATGACCGAACTGGGATTGAGTTCCAGCCCCCGAATGTACTCCTGTTCCGCTCCGGCCCAGTCCCAATCGTATTGGTGCAAAACCTGGGCATTCGCGATGTGCGCGTCGGCCAGCGTGTCATCGATAGTTAGCGCCTTTTGAGCGGCAAACTTGGCTTTTCGATACCCTTCGGTCGGATTCACATAACCCCAATCAGCAGACATATTGTATGCACCGGCCAGAGCCGCGTAGGCCGGCGCGAACTGAGCGTCCTTCCGAGACGCGAGCTCGAAGCTCGCAATGCTCTTGCGAACATCTTCGCGGGAACGCACATTCAGCTGCATGAGGCCCTTCAGATACGCATCATACGCTTCCGGATTGACGGTGCTTGTTGCCGTCGATGACGGCATCTCGGGCGTTAACACCGCCAGCGAAAGTGACTCGGCGATGCTATCGGCGACTTCCCGTTGAACGCTGAGCAGGTCCTCGGCCTTGCGGTCATACGCTTTCGTCCAAATGATTCCATGGTCGCGGGCGCGGAAAAGTTCGGAGGTAATTCGAACGCGCTCGCCTTGCCGCTGAAAGCTTCCTTCCAGTACATAATCCGCGTGCGTTTCTCGCGCCATCTCCTCGATGGACTTATGTCCGCCTTTGTATTGCATCGCAGTGCTTCGAGCAATCGCGCTAAGACCCTCGGGTGATATTGCGCCCAGCCGGGTAATCATCTCCGCCGTCAGTCCATCGCTCAGATATTGCTGGCTTGGATTTCCGCTTAGGTCTTCGAACGGAGTCACCAGAATTGTTTCGCGGTGCGAGGCGCCGTTTGCTTGCGCTGTACGCCTGTCCCATTGTTGGTATGCGAATCCGCCCAGAGCAAGTATCACGACTAAGGCCAGTGTCGGCCCAATCCAGGGATAAGGCGGAAAAACTGACGCCTGGCGCGAAGGCGGCTTTGTGAATCCGTTGCCTTCGATTAAGGAGGCAGGCGGTTCAAGCCGTGCCGGGGGCACGCGGCCGTTTTCGTCGGTCCAGGTAACGAGAGGGGTGAAACGGTAACCTTGGCGTGGAATTGTCCTGATGAACTTTTGCTCGCTTGCCGAGTCGCCCAGCGCCCGCCGGACCCGATTGAGATTCGTGTTCAGGTTGTCTTCGAAACTGATGAGTGGGTCCATAGGCCACAAGCGTTGTTTTAGCTCTTCCCGCGTGACAATGTCTCCCGCCCGTTCCAATAACAAGCTCAGAATCTGAAACGATTTCTCCTGCAATTTGATTTTGTAGCCATTCCGCCGCACCTCGGAGGCTCGAAGATCAACCTCAAAATCCTCGAACCGGGCTTTCTCTGAAATGTTGGGTGTGTATTGGCGATTCATTGTTTACCTTCTTGCGCCAGAGATTTCAGTATGATGCCCCGCCATTCCATTTATCGAATGGGTAACTAATAAAAATTAATGGACCTAATTATTTATTGGTTGAAAAGTTTCTCACACAGCCCCCGTACCGGCTCGACGGCCCGGCACGTTCTCGACCTCGGTTCGAGGCCTCTTTGCGCCGTTAGATGCCTCAACCGAAACTTGGGGTTGGAAGCAGTCCAAGGATTTTTCACTTTTTCTCGGAACTATAGTTGCGCCCATTTATTGAAGGTTTATTAAGCCCGATGTTGTATTTGGTTAAGCGCCGTATTCCGAAGTTCACATTTTTCTTCAAGAATACGGATGAGCCGATGCAGGCGAAATAGTTTGCGGACCCTACCAGACTAAGACGTCCCGCTAACACCTTACGTCATTTTTCAGAAGCAATTCGCACGATGGCAATTACAGAGTTAGGTTCCGTTTAGACCAATTTAGGTTGCCACCGCGCCGATTGTGGGGATGCACTTGCACTAACCCCTCCGAGGCGTCCCCGACCTCCGAGCTTCCTTATTTTGCAGGGTCGGCCGCTCGAAGGCGCGTCGAGCGAAGTTGGGGCCTCCCAAAATCGAATGCGAGAGGTGTCTTTGATGAAGACGAAAAAGGCAGGGATACTCGGAATTCTGTTCCTCGCCGTTTTGGCAGTTCTTGCGCCATGCGCGTCGGCACAGGAATCAGCGGCCAAAGGTACGCTGAACGGCACGGTGGTTGACTCAACCGGCGGCACCATTGTCGGTGCGTCGGTCACACTTTCCGGTCCTTTCGGGGACGTGAATCAGCTCACGAATGGTTCCGGAGTTTTTATTTTTCAGGACCTGGTTCCTGGTGCCTACAAGATCCGGATCGAGATGAAGGGCTTCAAGACCTCGCAGGTTGCCGGAGTGACCATAAACGTGGGAAGTGTTACAGCGATCCGGGTTCCATTGGAACCAGGCAGCATCACCACCACCGTTGAGGTCGTAGGCACCGCGGTTAGCGTGGATACGACATCCACTGCCGTGGCGACCAACATCGACGATGAGTTCTTCAACAAGCTTCCTCTAGAGCGCGGTGTCGCGGGCCTGTTCTACCTGGCTCCTGGCGTCGTGAGTGGCGGCGGCACTGGCTCCTCGAATCCATCCATTGGTGGCGCCACGGGCCTTGAGAACCTTTACATCGCCGACGGCGTCAGCATCACCGACACAGCCTTTGGCGGATTGGGCCTGTATTCCCGCGTGTACGGCTCGGTGGGTACGGGCATCAACCTTACATTCATCAAGGAAGTGCAGATAAAGACCGGCAGCATTCAGCCGCAGTACGGCGGGGCAACGGGCGGCGTCGTCCAGATCGTAACCAAATCCGGCGGCACCAGTTATCACGGCGCAATCGCCGGTTACGCTCAGCCAAACCAGTTTGAGGCCAAGCGGTTGAATGTTGATGATTTCGATCTCGCAAATCCTTTTGGTTCCGTGCTGCACCAGGCAAACTTTGATGTTTCCGGCGAAATCGGCGGGCCCGTTCCGGGGTTGAAAAGCAAGCTCTTCTTTTTCGGTTCGTTTGATCCATCAAGAGTCGACACCTTGGCAATGTCTCCGCCTCTGGACGGCAACGCTGCATTTGGTGCCCTCGGCGGGAGGCAGTTGAGCTTGAATTATGCTGCCAAGCTGACCTTCAAGCTCAACGACAAGAACACCATAGAAGGATCGGTCTTTGGCGATCCTACGAGCTCAAATTCGTTTCCGTGGTCACGCTTGACGATGGGCGTTAACGGTATCCCCAATGACACCAACTTCAGCAAGCTGAACTTCGGAAATCGTGACGTGGTAGCACGCTACAATGGCACGCTTTCTCCGACCTGGATCCTCAACCTGGATGTCACCTGGCAGCACAATAAATTCACTGAAACTGGTTACGATAATGCCGATTCCCGAATCGTCGATGAGACCCAGACACTCGTTGGAGCCGCTGGTGGTTCGGGCATTCCCGCCGGTGTTCAACAAGGGCAGTTTACTTCGGTTGGTAGGGGATTCGTGGAAAATACCCGTGACGAAAGCTATGGCGCCCATATCAACACAACAAAAATCGTGAATTTCTGGGGCCAGCATGCCTTCGACATCGGTTATGGTTACAATCGCCCCTACTACGATGGCGAGCGCACCAATTCAGGTCCGGCGCTTACCGCTCCCGTTCTCAACCAGGACGGCGCCCTCGCCGGGTTCGGTTTCCAATGCACAGGAACGGGCGCGACCACGCATTGTCCGTGGTCGGGTACCACCGCTAATTACCTGTGGACCCTCAACAACCTCCAAAATACCGATCCCAACGGCGCTAACTACTGCCCAACAGGTGGTGGGGGGACCAGAGCAGTATGCGCTTTGATGAACGTTCCTGGTTTAGGACCGAACGGAACCTCAGCGTTTGTGCCCGTGGCGCTTGAGGAATTCCGTAGCGAGTTCGGCGTCTCCCCCGATGGGTTCAAACACTTCGACACGACCGGAAGAATTCATTCTGCTTACGCGAACGATAGTTGGACGATCAACAAATACGTGACCGTGAATGCCGGCCTCCGCTGGCAACAGGAGCGCTTGACTGGAGAGAACACTCAGTACACGTTCACAGACAACTGGTCTCCCTCTCTTGGGGTGACCGTGGATCCATTCGGTGACCGCAAGAACAAGTTCTGGTTCAGCTTCGGGCGTTATAACTACAACCTGCCTCTCGATCTGGCAGAGCGCTCTTTGACGAACGAGCTCGACCTGTTCAGCGTAGCTCTGGTTCCTGCTTTCACGGTGAATGCGAACGGAGACAGAGTGGCCACACTCAACAGTTTCGGCACGGTGACCCCGATCATTGACAGCGCCCATACATTGAACAATGCAGTGGGTTCGCCGTTCGGCGGCATATTCGGCTCAACCGAAAGCTTGGAAGGAATTCACTCCTCGACCAAGCTGACGTATGAGGATGAATACGTGCTGGGCCTAGAGCATGAGTTCTCGCATGGAGTCATACTCACTGCGAGATACATGCACCGCAGCCTCAGGAGAATCGTCGAGGACACGGGCGGTATCGCGCCGGAAGCGGCAAACGCCGGAATCGCCCAGCAGTTCTCGATCACCAATCCGAAGAAAAGCCTCGACATCTTCACCAACCCTCAGGAATTCGACTTTACAGGCACTACGGTTCCTGACCCGAGTAGCCCCACGGGAAAGAGCTTCGTGGCTGGTGTACTGCCGGCTGCCTGTGTGCCGTCAGCAGATGCGGGGAAGCCTTTAATTCCTTCGGGCGACATAACGTTTAACTTCCCAACGAACAGCTTCGGCGCCCCTATCACCGATCCTCAGGGGAACAACGGCGCTTGCTTCAGTTCAACTGGGCTTGGCGTCAACGGCCAGCCGGAGGGTAGCCTCAGTCCAGACGGCATTCCCGATGGCTTTGCTGATCCGGTACACAAGTATTGGGCCATGGTGTTCGAGGTCAACAAATCGTTCTCTCACAACTGGCAATTGCGTGCGAACTACACTATCTCGAAGGTTTTCGGAAACTTCGAGGGTGCCTTCCGCAACGACAACGGCCAGTCCGACCCGGGCATCAGCTCATTGTTCGACTTCACGGAGGGAAACTTCAACCAACTCGGTGGTCAAACAACCCCTGGTATATTGAACCAGGACCGCCAGCAAGTGGCGAACGGCTACTTCAGCTACGTGTTTGATCACGGCAAGTTGAAGAACCTGACCCTGGGTACGGGCGTCAGCGTCGCAACCGGTACTCCGATTACGGAGTTGGCTTCACACCCCGTTTACCTCGACTCTGGTGAAATTCCAATCGGAGGGCGCGGTGCGCTTGGCCGCACACCTACGACTGGGACCGTCAATTTCCACACCGACTATGTGTGGAGTATGTCGGAACGGTTCCATCTCCGCTTTGGTGCTGACCTCTTCAACGTGGCCAACACGAAGCGAATCAATTTCATCGGCTCGAACATCGACCTGAAGTTCGGAGTCCCAAATGCGGATTTTCTGAAGCCATCAACTGTAGGGGATACCCTTTTTGTTAACTCCCTACCTTCCGGCATTCAGGCTCCGTTCAACGCTCGGCTGTTCATGCGGCTCGAGTTCTAACAAAACTGCTCAGCACGAGGGGGAGTGTCATACACTCCCCCTTTTTTTTGCGCGTTCAGACGCTACGGCCGGTGAGTAGCCTGGGCGGTCTTTTAGGATAATAGCTGCGGCCAACAATCGATTTCTCAGCTCTCCATTCGTTATAACGCGGGACGTACGAGAAGCGATGACGTCTCTCGCTTCAAGAGACAAACGAACTCCAAGACATCCCTAAACGGAGGCGTCAGCATCATGACAAATAACAAATAAGCCAGCGTTAATTCTTGAAGTCACTTTTGAAAGCCGAGCCTCAGGGAGGAACCCGATGAACGGACAGAAAGTTAAGGCAGTTGCATTGGGAGCTTTGGTGTTGCTTTTTACCCTGGGTGCGGTACGCCAAGCGCAAGCGGCAGACGAAAAGACTCAGTACCCGAGCATGCCGCCCCTGGACCAATATCTTATGGACCGAACTGCCGAGATCGCGCTGGCGCGAAGCGCGGCTCCGCCATCTATTTCACGCGATGCGACAGTTATGATCCTCGGAAAAAACGGCTATGAAACGGCCGTGGAAGGCAAGAATGGTTTCGTCTGCGCTGTAGAACGCGGATGGATGAACCCATTCGACAGTCCGGAGTTTTGGAGTCCTAAGACTCGAGGCCCGCTCTGCTTCAATCCTCCCGCCGCGCGAACTGTGCTGCCAATCACTTTGATGAGGACAAAACTGGTACTGGCTGGAAAGTCCAAAGCCGAAGTCAAAGAGAGTATGAAGACCGCGATAGAGAAAAAGGAGCTCCCGGTCCTCGAAGCTGGCGCGATGTCCTACATGATGTCCAAGGATGCGTATCTGACCGATGCTGGTGGACACAACATGGCCCATCTTATGTTTTACACGCCGCTCATGGATGGTGCGGTATGGGGCGCGAACCTCGTGGACTCTTCCAACAAGCTGTCGGAAACGTTCCCGGGATCGCCGCTCTTACTGGCTCCATCATTCAAAGGCGACCCCGAGCCGATCGATGTGTTCTTGATGGAGACTGGCATATGGTCAGATGGGACGGTGGCCCCAATGTAGGCCGCCGAAGGCCGCATGGAGAGAAACACGGAGAGTTGTGCCCGAGTTTTTCCTGGTCAATGCGGTTGACACTGGAGTGCGAGAGCGTGCCGAAAACTGGGTTCGAGAGAAAAGGGGGAAGAGTCTCGCTATGCGGGAGGCTTTTGCTTGCCGCGTTGCTCTTGTTCCCGTCGATTGCGTTTGGGCAAGCGCAATTACCGGCAATTCCTGATCCGGCGGCAATTCGCCCGTTTAAAGTGCATGTTCCGGATAGCGTTCTCATTGATCTTCGGCGTCGGCTGGCGGAAACCAGATGGCCCGATCAACTTCCGGGCACCACCTGGGAGTATGGTGCCGACATCAAAAAGGTCCGGGAACTCGCAGAGTATTGGCAGAACGGCTTCGACTGGCGCGCGCAAGAAGCGAAGATCAACCGTTTTGACCAGTTCACCACGGAAATTGATGGACAGCAGATTTATTTTATCCATCAGCGCTCGCCCCGCCCCGGCGCCATACCATTGCTATTGATTCACGGCTGGCCCGGTTCGGTTGTTGAATTTCTCGCACTGATAGAGCCGCTAACCAATCCCAAGGACGGCCATAGCCCGGCATTCGACGTCATCATTCCTTCGCTTCCTGGTTTTGGGTTCTCCGGACCAACCACAACTCGCGGCTGGGGCCCACAGCGTATGGCGAAGGCTCTGATCGTTCTGATGGATCGTTTGGGCTATTCCAAGTACGGAATCCAGGGAGGCGACTGGGGTTCGGAAATCGCGCGTGACATCGCTTACCAGGCACCCGCACGCGTGATCGGGCTTCATCTGAACCTTATTTTCGTGAACCCGCCGAACCAAGAGGCAGCGGCGCAAATGAGCGATGCAGAGCGCAAACGATACTCGTACTTTGACCGGGAAGAGAGCAGTTTCTTTTTCCTGCAGGCCGCTGAACCGCAGACTCTGGCCTATGCTCTCACTGACTCCCCGGTTGGATGGTTGGCCTGGATGATAGCGAAATTTCAACTGCTCACGGACAACAACGGCAATTTTCTTACGGCGGTGGACCGCGACACGTTTTTGTCCGATGTCACTCTCTACTGGACTACAGGCACTGTGGGTTCCGCCATGCGAATCTATCGGGAGGACCGGCTTACCGAAGGGGAAGCGCCGCCCAAGCCACCACTGCAGACTCCTGTGGCGTACGCGGATTTTCCGAGGGAAGTGGCTGTCCCTCCATTCCGCTGGATTACTCAGACATACAACGTAGTACAAAAAACTGAAATGCCAAGGGGCGGACACTTCGCGGCTCTAGAGCAGCCCGATCTCCTGCTTGACGATATACGGAAATTCTTTGCCAAGGTTGACCAGAAATAAGCGCAGGAGATTGAGCGGCGCTTTCAGATGGAAAAGTGGACCGGCGGCCACGTGGAACCGCTATCGCGCGCTTGTCTCGCTCACCTACCGGTTGGCGATTCGCTCTGGCAAGGAGAAGGAAAATCCTGCGCGTCTGCGTCCAAAACTGACACTATACTGACACCTGCGCCGGAGGAGCGGTCCAACCGTAAAGCACGGCTCGTAAAAATAAATCTTCTGTTGCTTTATACTTAACCGATCTCTGCCCGGGTGGCGGAATGGCATACGCGGGGGACTTAAAATCCCCTGACGCTAACGCGTCGTGTGGGTTCGACCCCCACCCCGGGTACTTTTCCTTCTGATTGAAATTGCATCAACTAACCGGGAGCATTTCGGATCAACCTGAGTTCGACTATCACTTCATTGCAACCGTCTCCTTCGAGCGTTCAGTTCATCTTCATCTTTATTTAATGATATGCGCTAAAAGCAATTGCCGGCGGTCCCTTATCTACCGCCGGCAATCTCTTTTCTTCCCGCGATTCGAGATTTCTTAGTCGCCGCTTACTCCGCGGACACGAACCTCACCCTTCTCATCCGCAGCTACAGCGATTTGCTTCGCCTCTTCGACGTGCCTTTCTTCTCGTTTCGAATACAAGAACTCATGCCCTTCGAGCGAGCCCGGGTAGAACCACGATCTTAACGCAAGAGGAGCGTCCTTCGCGGTCTCCGCAAACGTCAAGACGGTTTTCCCAGACGTGTCTAGCCGCCGTTCCGCCGTCACCGTCTGAATCGTGGCGAGTAGTTTTGTCTGATCGCTGTTGAATATCTGAATCAGGTTCACGTCTGGCGAGTTTCCGTGGTCGATCCGTACGAAATAATACGATCCCGGTCCAAGTACCTGGCCCGGAATTTCAACCGGCTGCGCGAATGTAATCATCGTCCCTTCATCCATCTCGCTGCCGTACGCATGCGATACGACCCCTCCAACTGCGAACAGTATTCCGGCAATTGCGCCGGCGAGAGTCCTCCTACTCATATCAATTCCTCCTGACGGCTTCCGCCGTCATATCAATTTTCGCTACTGTAGAATTCGATGTCCGCACATGCCGCGAAGTCGCAATGAAATTCGGCGCACCAAGTGGCACAGTGAAGTGCGATTTCAGAGCGATTCGCTTCGCTTCAAGCTGACTGACGAAATGTCTCGCGAAAATCGCCTTCTCCCGTTTCGTAACGAATAGAAATCACATAGAATCGACACGGCCTGGGCCCGACGCCTCTCGAATGCTCTGGTCCTTCGTGAGAAATGGGT
>Ga0209380_10000879_pt1 | contig 21098 bp, 19 predicted proteins | sample HubBroMetageWFT6_FD_188347 | JGI IMG/M metagenome (GOLD analysis project Ga0209380, IMG submission 188347) | Warmed and freeze-thawed soil microbial communities from the Hubbard Brook experimental Forest, New Hampshire - Hubbard Brook CCASE Soil... | ecosystem: Environmental > Terrestrial >...
GTCTTGAAACCGGCCGCCTCAAATTTCAGCCGGTAATTGCCCGGTGTCAGGCCCTCAACTTTATACGAGCCATCCGTCCCGGTGGTCGCACTTCGCATCTCCCCGTTGTCGAGGCTCGTCGCCGTCACCGTGGCGTTCGCAACCACTCCGCCGGATGCATCAGTGACCCGGCCCGTCAGTACACCGGTTCCAGACATCTGAGCCATCAGAGACGGAGCCACCGTAAGCAACAACCAGACGACAAAGACGCGAGGGAAACAGCTACCTAAGTTGTCAAAAGACGTGCTCTGCATACTGCCTTTGCACCCTTCCTCAGCACACGCTGACCCTTCGTGTCGCGACGATGCCTGTCGAGATACTATGTCCCGAACATTACCGCGCCTTTTCTGCAGGATGACAATTTGTTCATCCCGTGGCGCAAGCACTGCAGGAATCTGCATTGACTGATGGGCACAAATCAGGCCGGATCAACGCCGGAATCTAGTACACATACGCCTTGAGGAAGAGGAAAACCACCACGCCGGTGATCGAAACGTAGAGCCAGATGGGGAATGTCCAGCGTGCGATTCGGCGGTGCATTGCGAACCGCCCCGTCAGCGAGAAAAAAAACGTGGTGAGCACCATCGGCAGCGCGACAATGGAGAGGATTACGTGGCTGGCTAGAATGGAAAGGTAGAGTGTGCGCACCGCGCCGTGGCCGGGGAAAATCGTGTCGCCGTGCAGCGCGTGGTTCACGATGTAGCTGACGAGAAAAACGGACGAAAAGGCAAAGGCCAGCAGCATACTCGTGCGATGCGCGTCCCGCTTGTGATGCTTGATGAAATACAATCCCACGCAGAGCGCAATCGCGCACGATCCGTTCAGAAGCGCGTTCAGGGCAGGCAAAAACATCCAGCGCCCGGCGAAATCAGCCGAAGGATGATGCACGTACAGCAACCACAGCAGGAATGACACCGCGAGGCCGCTTACCACGACGATCGCCCCAACCACGGGGCGCGGACGAATTTCAGCCTGTTCCATGCTCACAATTAAAACACAAAAATCCATCCGCAAGCGCTACGGTTAAGCGGCAGAAATATTTCGCGCGCCAGGCTCTATCGTTTTTTTACTTGCAGGTGACGCTGGGGTTATTTTTCGCCAGATCCAGGCAAGCTTGGTGTTGCTGCGCGCGCCGTGCGGCGTCATCCTGAGTGACAACTTGGGGTGCCGGGGTTGGAGCGGCAGCAGCCGCAGCAACGGTTGGCGCGGTTGCGGCTCGAGTTGGAGTTGGAGGCGGAGCAACCGCCGCCGGCGCCTTATCCAGCATGGCTTGAAATGCCAGCATCTCTTCGGGCTTGCTCCACGGCACGGGGTTGGTTTGCACGTTGCAGTAATCGTCCGGAAAATCCCACGCCGGCTGCACCGTCACCTTGGTTACACCGTTGCTCTCCGCCAATGTGTACGACCACACTTGTTTGGTGGGCATCCCCGGACACGCACTCGAAGCCATGAAAATCTGGCCGTAGAGCGGCATCTGCGCGGGCCTCGAGAAACGAAACTGCAGCTCGTGGTCGGAATCGGAATCGAGCGCGTAACCACCCTTCAGACTCTCCTGAACGATGAGCGCCTTCACCGTCTGTGCGGACGCTTTGGTCGTGAACACATACGGCCCTGGCTTAGTTTTTTCTTTCTTATCGCGCGCCACCGCCAGGGTCGTGATCGCCAAGATCAAAATCAGGATCATAACTCGCTTCATAAACGCTCCCATTGTGACTCTACCGACTTAGCCTCTCGCCCCGCTAATTACCAGGGTCATGTCAGCCATTCCTCCGACAAAACCGTGATGCTTTTTTACCTTGCTCGCGTGGACGCGGGCGCCTCGCCCGCGGCTTCCGACTCTGTTCTCGGCAAAGAAGGCAGGCTCCAAATTTTCTCGCGCGCACCCGGATATTTGCTCCGTCTTTCCATTCGCCCTCCGCGCGGTTCGAACACTGACGAGGCCTGTGGATTTTCTGTCGGAAATAAATTCGCCGACCACTGCGCTAATCCTAGGGGCACCGTCACTTGCCGGCAAAATCTTGAGAGAGTGGGAGTTAGTCCCATGACCGTGCATGCTCACCCATACCGCCTCCGCCTTGACCATGTTGCGTTGGTTTTGGTTGAGAGGCAACGTCGGATGTCACAACGGCCTGTGGATTTCTTTCAGGATCAGGCTCTCGTAGGGCCCGGCGACGCACACCCACAAAAATAACGACCGGCGGTGAGCCAGTTCCTATTGGTTTCTGCGGTTACAGAAGTAGAGCCGGAGTTGCTGCCTTCTCCGAAAAGCGATGTGGATATTTGGGAGATGTCGCTCGTCCATCCGCTCCAACTCGGGCCTATAAATCACGAAAAGGAAAGGTTTCTATGACACGCAAATTTTTGACAATCGGGACAAAACTCTCTCAGCAGAAGACTATGAAACCTCATCGCAACCTGGCACGGCTGGCATTTCTGGGCGTGCTCTCACTCGCCACCATTATTTCTTTCAGCGCCGCAAGCTCAGCGACCACAGGCAACATTGTCAAGTCTGACCTTACGGGGAACTGGCTGATCACTCTGCGTGGCACCACCGGCTGCGGTTTTTCCAGTATGCAAGCCAACGTCACACTCGGCTCCACGGGGACGGGGACGGCTACTCTCCAGATGCACGGCCAGTGCGGCGACTCCACCGCCACCGGCCAGACCTTCACTATCAACACGCTCGCATCCGACGGCAGCGGCACCGCTGGGCTAAGTTGCGGCCCCGCCTGCGGCTGGAACTTCGACATTCAAGTCTCGCCCGACCGCTCCAAGTTCAATCTCGTCGACGTCTCCAGCGAGAACCCTGGAAACTATCTTGAGGGCGTGGCTATTCTGGCTTCATCTTCCGGCGACGTCGCCATTTCGGACCTGACGGGATCCTGGCAACTGACTCTTTACAGCTTGGGCGGATGCGGCATCGCCTCCACGATGGTTACATTCACGCTCAATCCCAGCGGCGTCTCCACCAACGCCGCCGAAACCAGCCACACCGCCGGATGCGGGGACTCCAGCAGCACCGGCAACAACTTCACGGTTCTTTCCATGAATGCCAACGGCAGCGGTACGGCCAACCTGACTTGCGGCACGGACTGCGGTTTTAATTTCAATATTCAGGTTTCCCCGGACCGCTCAACCTTCAACCTGGTCGATCTGACCAACGGCGGAAACTATCTTGCCGGCGTAGCGATCAACAACTCCACCGCCGGCAAAATTGTCGACACCAATCTGGCCGGGAAGTGGCAAGTCGCAATTTACGGTCAGGGTGGATGCGGCATCGCCTCCTCGCTGGTCACCTTCACGCTGAGTGCCAAAGGCGTCGCCACCAACGCCGCCGAGACCAGCCACAGCGCCGGCTGCGGCGACAGCACCAGCGCCGGCAACACCTTCACAGTTACGTCCCTGAATGCCGATGGTAGCGGTACGGCCAACCTCACGTGTGGCACGGCTTGCGGTTTCAACTACAACATTCAGGTTTCCCCCGACCGCTCGACTTTCAACCTGGTAGACGTCTCCACCGCCAACCCTGGAAACTTCCAGATCGGCACAGCGATCCATCAGTGATTCGTTCTGTCTGGTGCCCCGTCCTTGTCTCTCCCTTCGTTGCGAGAGACGGGACGGGGATCTTTGATTTTTCCCATGTAGGACGGACACTTTTGTCCGTCGCCTTTGACCTTGAGTTTGAGTTTAGATTTTGACCTTAACCGCGGGGGTGCCCCATCCTCGCGTTTTTCGCAAGGGTCGGAATCCCGACTGCGAACTTCTTGGGATTTTGACTTCCGGCACAACTCAAGAGATCAGAGGACGCCCTCAGCCACACGGAATCCCACCTTTTCGCAAAGGCGCGAAAGGATGGGCCATCATCAGCCGGGACGCCGAAGTTGTGGATAGTTGCCTGGCCATTGTTGACGGGTTTGATATGTCGGGCTAGGGTGCTGCGCATGAGACGTATTATCGTCGATGTGGGGCGTAATCAGAGTTATGCAAATGTCGAAGACAATGCTCAGGAATTTGCTCTACGTCTGCTTTTCGGCTGTGGGCCTGCTTCTAATTGCCGGGTTTGGTTTTCGGTGGTGGCTCAAGCCCCATTATTATCTTCCGCCTGCGCAGCGCGTGGTCCAGCAATTCGAGAACAACAGGACTGATTACATTCGGTTTGTTGCACTCCTTCGAGAGGATCAATCGGTCCGCTATGTCGGCGGCGATGGCAAGGTTGATTTGTTCGATGGAAAGCACGGACGGGTGGTTTCTGAATACCGGGAACTCATTCGCAAGATTGGAGCCAAGTACGTGATTGTCAGAGAGGATGGCGCAATGGAGTTTGCCCTTTGGGGGGACGGTTGCGCGGTTTGTTCAGATTCCTACATGGGCGTGCGCTACTATCCAAAGGATCACAAAGCGGGTTCTTCTGTAGAAGGGACGCAGACTGTGGTTACTTCTTTAGACAGCGCGAAACTTCCTCAAGAAAAAGGGACCGTTGCCAGCGGTCTCTATGTAGTCCCTATCGAGCCCGAATGGTTCGTCTACCGGTACGAGTATCGAGAATGATGCCGGGATGACAGAGCTGAGGGGATCTGGAAATCCCGACTCAGGCCAAAACCGGGCTTGAGTGAGCCACCCGTCCAAAACTGAGCTTTAGTGTGCCGCCTTCCCAATCCCCACTTCTCGCAAAGCACGCGAGAAATGGGGCACCTGGGTTTCGGTCACTTCACGCCCAGCTGCCAAAACAAGAACGAATAGATATCTGTGAATTCTTCAATCTGTTTCGTCACCGGCTTGCCTGCGCCATGTCCGGCCTTCGGTTCGATCCGTAATAAAATCGGCTTTTCGCGGCTCCGGCCGTTCTTCGCTTTCGATTGCATCAACGCGGCCATCTTCTTCGCGTGCATGGGATCGACGCGGGTGTCGGTATCCGCGGTCATAAATAAGGTTGCGGGATACTCCACGCCTGGCTTTACGTGGTGATACGGCGAGTAGGCGTAGAGCCACTTGAATTGTTCCGCACTCTCCACGCTGCCATACTCGGGAATCCAGAGCTTCGCGATCTGGAAATCCTGATAGTGCAGCATGTCGAGCAGCGGGACCTGGCACACCACGGCGCGAAACAGATCGGGACGTTGCGTAATCATCGCGCCCATCAGCAGTCCGCCGTTGGAGCCGCCCTGAATGGCGAGATGATTCTTGTCGGTATATTTCTCGGCGATCAGATGCTCGGCGGCGGCGATCATGTCGTCGAACACGTTCTGCTTCTTGCCGAGCATGCCGGCGCGGTGCCAGTCTTCGCCAAACTCCGCGCCGCCGCGCAGGTTGGCGACGGCGTAGACTCCGCCGTGTTCCAGCCATAAATAGGTTGCGGGCTTGAATGCGGGAGTGTTGCTGATGTTGAAGCCGCCGTAGCCGGTGAGGAGCGCGGGATTGTCCCCATCCTTCTTCAGTCCTTTCTTGTGGACCACGAACATGGGCACGCGCGTGCCGTCCTTTGAGTTGAACCATTCCTGCTGTACTTCGTAATTTGCGGGATCAATCGAAGGCGCATCGACTTTGGCCCACAGGGAAGTGGCGCCGGTTTTCAGGTCGTAACGATAGATGGAGGGTGCAAACGTAAACGACTGGAAGCCGTAGAAAATTTCGTCGCGATTCCACTTGCCGCTGAGATCCCAAACGGTGCCGATTGCGGGCAGCGCAAGATCCTTGACACTTGTTCCATCGGTATCGAATACCTTGAGCTGCGACGAAGCATTCTGCTCGTACTGCGCCACAATCTTGTCGCCCCACAGTCCAATGTTCTGCAGAACCGGACCCGTCTGAGGAATGATTTCCTGCCAATCGTCGCGCTCATAATTGCCGGCTTCCGCCATGAACACGCGAAAACGCGGAGCGTCTTCGTTGGTGACGATGTAAAGCCTGCCGTTGTACGCGGTTGCGCGATAGAGAAAATCCTTGTTCGTAGTGATGCGCGTGGGTGGCGTGCCCTTTTTCAAATCCATTAAGAAGAGTTCGGTCTTGGTCCAGCCCTGAGACACCGTGATCAGCAGCAATTGGCCGTCGTTGTCCATGCTCATGGTGGGCCAGTCTTCCAGGTCTCGGCCTTCGCCGAAAATTGGCTGGTCCGTGGAGGGGTCGGTGCCTAGCGCGTGATAGAAGACACTGCGGTGATACACTTCCTCGCCGTCGGGGACGTCACCCTTCTTGGGATAGCGTGTGTAGTAGAAGCCGAAGTTGTCGTGCGTCCAGGCGATGCTGGCCGCGCGGGTGCGCTCGATGGTGTCGGGCAGGACGGTGCCACTGTTGGTCTCGATGATGTGGAGCGTGCTCATCTCTGATCCACTGGCCGAGGTGCCGTAAGCCACGTACTTGCCATTTTCCGAAGCCTGGTACCAGTCGAGCGCAATCGTGCCATCGGCGGCCAGTTGGTTGGCGTCGACCAGAACACGATCTTTGCCGTTGACGCCCTCGCGCACATAAAGCACGGGCTGGTTCTGCATGCCGTCGCGGCGGGTGTAGAAATAGTGCCGGCCCTCGACCTGCGGGACGCCGATGTTCCCGATGCTCAGCAGTTCCGTTAGCCGCTGGTGAAGCTGCGCGCGACCGGGCAGCGGATCAAGCAGGGAACGCGTGTAGGACATTTCCTGCTCCACCCATTTCTGCGTGGCGGGGCTATTTTTCTCCAGCCAGCGATAGTTGTCGAGAACTTTGACGCCGTGAAAAGTCTCTTCGAGCGGCCGCATCTCCGCCACCGGAGGCCCAGTCGCCGCGGCCGCGGATGAGTTGGCTGCGGAAGATGTGGATTTACCCGAGGAAGGCGGAGCTTGGCCCGACGGGGACGACTGATTGGACGAAGAGTTGGCGGGGGAAGCGTCAGGCGCGGAGGAGTCCGACGAATCCGCCACAAAAATCGCGGCGGCCAGCAGGATCAAAGGTGCAAAGGCCCAGAGCAAACGAAAACCTCCTGACATAAATACCTCATGCAGAAGCGCAGGATCCCGAACGGCGCAGCCGGCGGGGAGTCGCGCACTTTATGGCGAGTGGGAGCCTCAACCCAAGAGCGTATCAGAAAGTGATGACGCAACCGTCAGCGCAGTTTTCAGACGCCAAGCCAAGATGTTATGATGGAATCCGATAGCGGCGGTGCGCGCTTCGCGCGCACCCCACCACACTCCTCAGTAGCTCAATGGCAGAGCATCCGGCTGTTAACCGGAGGGTTGTAGGTTCGAATCCTACCTGAGGAGCCATTTCTTTCCTAAGCCATTGACTCTGCAAGGCTACGACGATCCTTGCTAATGTTCTTTCTAATGTTTCGCCCCGATTCTCTCCATTTTCAGTATTTGGAAGGAGAGGTCGATGCAATTGAACAGAAAAGTGAGCATTTGGAAGCACGTGCGTCTCGCAGATGGGAAGTGGCGGTATTGCCGCCCGGTGCTGGACGCCAAGGGCAAGATGGTCGCTGACATGGTGACGGTCAAAGGGCGCGAAGAACGTCACACGGAAGGCGGCTACGTCATTTCCTTCTACAACCCAAACCTGACTTTGAAAGACGAGAGCTTCGCTTTTGCGTTTCCGCCTCGGGCGGCCAAGCCCTGGCGGAACTTGGATGATCGTGAGTCGGAGTCGACGCGGCTTCCAGACGACACCCCTTCTTCCGCGCCTGATGTCACAAGACCATGGGAGCTCTGGAGGCCACAATGGAAGGGAGAACACGTCCCTCGATCTAGCGACTCGCTGGATTCCAGTCGAATACCGATTAAGGCAATTGCCTTTTACTTGCCGCAGTTTCATCCTATTCCCGAAAACGACCTGTGGTGGGGAAAGAACTTCACCGAGTGGAGAAATGTCGTCAAAGCTAAGCCTCGATTTGCAGGCCATTACCAGCCACACCTTCCCGGGGACCAGGGATTTTATGACTTGAGGGTGGCAGAAGTTCTGGCTGAACAGGCCGAGATCGCGAAACAATACGGCATTTCTGCCTTCTGTTTTCACTACTATTGGTTTGGAGGCAAACTGCTCCTCGAGAGACCGCTCCAGCACTTTCTAGCGAATAGGTCATTGGATATTGGGATATGCATATGCTGGGCTAACGAAAATTGGACTCGGCGATGGGACGGACTCGAGAATGAAGTATTAATTGCTCAGGAATATTCCGCAAAGTACGACCAGGCCCTTATTGCGTCACTGCTCACGTCTTTTCATGATCCTCGCTATGTGCGGATCCATGGTAGGCCGTTGTTCCTCGTCTATCGCATTGACCTTCTGCCGAATCCCAAAGAAACAGTTGCCGCCTGGAGAGAATCAGCTAGGGCGGGCGGCATTCCTGACCTATTTATTGCCGCGGTCTTGTCGTTTGATATTAACGATGTTGAACAATACGGCGTCGATGCGGGCGTAGAGTTCCCGCCGCATCAGACATCCCCTGTAAGAATCACGGATCCGCAGGTCATAGTTAAAGAGTCATTGTCCGGCGGCGCGGTATACGATTATGGCGACATCGCTCGCCGTTTCGGAAAGCGCACCTCGGACAAAGGTCGTGTTTTCAAGGGTGTAATGCCGGCGTGGGACAACACTCCCAGAAGGGGCGAGCAATCGACGATCTTTCATGGCTCCACTCCGCAGATATATGCCAGTTGGTTAAAAGACGCATCTGACGTCACGAACCTGTATCCGAAGAGCGAACAATTACTCTTTGTCAATGCATGGAACGAGTGGGGAGAAGGGGCGCATCTTGAATCCGATGCCCGATATGGGTACGCCTATTTGAATGCCACTGCGAACGTGCTTCGCAATTACTATAGAGATGAATCAGTGGAGAGCTTGATTGCCGACAACAACTCTCGCTTCGAAAAGAAACACGATACTGCGATTGTTCTGCATTGCTATCATGAAGAATTGGTCTACGATATTGTGTCTCGCTATGTCAACAACTACTCCGGCCAAGTTGACGTTTTTGCGAGCGTTCGACCAGATGCCAGCCTAAAGTGCTTACAGTACTTAGAAGAAAGTTTAGATAGCGTGCTGTTGCTGCGCGAGGATAATCGTGGTAGGGATATCCGCCCGTTCCTTGTAACCCTTCGGAAACTCGCTCAGCTTGGATATAAGCTTGCGTGCAAGATCCATACGAAGCAGTCTCCCCAGCTAGATAATGGCGACCAGTGGCGTAGCTCACTGATTAGCCCGCTTTTAGGAGGCGACAGCGCGATTGCGATTGCAGAGGAGCGATTTCTGAGCCAACCAGACTTGGGCCTCCTGGCACCTCCCGGTTCGCTGGTTGATTTGAGTATTCAGGAGATCAACGCAGGAAATAGAGTGTGGCTGGATAGGTTGCTTCCCAAGATGGGGCGCGCTGATCTTATAGGTACTTACCGTACACGATTCCCTGCTGGATCTATGTACTGGTTTCGCGTCCAGGCATTGGCCGGACTCGTTGATCTAGTTTTGGAGGATGATTCATTTGAACCTGAGACCGGACAACTGGATGGCACCCTTGCTCATGCAATCGAAAGGCTTATCGTGCTTTACGCGTCGATCGAAGGCTACCGCGTCGAGGAATTCAGCTCCGTAGACGCTCGTGTTGGTTCGCTCGCCGAGGTTCGTAAATGAGGAAACTAGGAAGATTCGGTGCCGGAATCCGCCCAGTAACCCCAACCACCCGAATCTAGGTCGCAGCGATTCGGTTCACGGGTTCCTTGCAAGTCACGAATACGTCAAGATATTCTCCATCCATGCCGTGAGCGCGGTTGCGAATGATGAAATTTGACGTGCAATAACCAGACCATTGCCCAATCAGGTCATCGAAGTCTGAGCCATAGTCCCACGTTACAAGGCTCCGTCCATCTCCTATAGGGTTGCCGTGGTAATTTGGCTCCAGAAGGTGCTCAATCGAGCCGGCGACCATCTTTGCACGTGGGTAACTCTTCAGTAGATGTTTGTGCTTGGGCGCGGTGAAAATGTGGATTCCGCCAGGACGTAACACTCTCATAATTTCCCGCAAGGCTACGTCCGGCTGAAACACGTGCTCAAGCACATCCTGGGTGATAAAAATGTCGAACGTAGAATCTGAAAAGGTTAGATTTTCAAGATTTTGACATAGAATCCCGTCTTTGCTGTAAGCTCCGATAGGCACCCCCTCGTAAAAGAACGAGCAGCTATAGTTCCGCGCTTGCTCCGCAAAGAACCGCATACTCGGAGAGCTTTCATGAATGGCCAACGACCGCCAGTCGGGACGAAAGAAATTCAGAACCTCGACGAGAGCGCGCTGCCGCGGGATGCTGCGACAGCGCTCGCAAAGGTAATGGTCTCTCAGCCATTCGTTTCTCGCGACAAACCGTGCTTCCTTCATGCAGATGCTGCAATAGCCACTATTTTCAAGACAAATATCGCCCTTATTCACGTCCCCGACTGGTGGAGCGCCGGACCGCTCATTTGCTTTTCCGGCGTGAAATATCAGATCCAGACGGCGTCGTGCTCGTTTTGCGACAGCTTTGAAGCCGCCCTCGCGGTAGTGATGCTTTGTCCAGAACCAATAGTGCGATAAGAGAGGCGCAAGTCCTTTGGGTCGAGCGACCAAACCACCCTCGGCGGTGGCCACCGGCTCTATTGCTTCATGCAGCGTCCAGGGCGTACTGGGTGTGAGGATCGCCACATCTTGACCACAGGGAGCTTCATCAAAATAGCCTGACCATCTACCCATGACCAAGGGTTTCGCCAATCTCAAGCCGGCCTCATTCATCATTAAATCCAACGCTTCCGCCGTGTATGCAACCGCTTCATTAGGTTGAAGAGGATTATTGATGCGGCAGCCTGCGTCAATCTCATGCCCAAACTTCAAATTCCACTGAGTGAGGTTCAAATCTCGGGCGCTCGCGAGTATCGCATCATTAATGATGAAGAAGGTCGTGAGCGCAAGACCGCCTGGCTTCAACAATCTTGAAAACTCCTTCATATAATGAACGATATCAGGGCGCAAGGAATGCGTGAATACCGATTGAGCGATTATCAGGTCAACTGTCTCTATTTCCAGGGAAATACGCACATCTGACATGACCAGCGTGCCACGCGGGTTATATAGATCGTTCTTTACGTCCAAATACTCAAAACGAAAGTTAGGAAACTTTGCAGATATATTCTGGGCGCACCATTCAATTGTTGGCCTATCTATATCGACGCCCAGATACTTCCCACTCTTGGACAGAAGCTTGGTCAGCGGAATAGCATCCCGGCCAATTCCGCATCCTATTTCTAGTACAGAATAATATGGTTTTAATTCAACGGATTTCTTTATGAATTCGATATGCTCTCTTGAAATCAGGTCGAAGCTGTCAGGTCCTCCTCCCGTCAGAAGCATTAAACTTATAGGTATGGCGAAGCCATCGTAGTGGAATGTCTCCTGAGGTGGAGGAGGAATGTCGATGGGTCCTTCCACAACCTTAGATCGTTTGGCAAAATCATCAGACCGGTCTTTGACTTCGTTCTCCACTATTTTCCCCTTTACCCGATGAATCCTTATGAGAACAAGCCTCAGTCCGTCATCATGTTACACCCCGACCACCCTTGAGGCTGCCGGGTCAGCCGAGTATGATCCAGAGCTCCACGAAGAACGTCTCCGATACCGCCGATGTGCGCCCCTCAAAGTCACATAGCACGAGTAAATTCCGACGACGGCGACGATGATGACGAAAGGCGATGCCGGCGAGCTATAGAGAACATCAGCGGGCATGATCGAGAACGATGATGCATATATATAAGCCAACAGTGCGATTCTGCCGCCCACTGCAGCAGCACTCCCCAAACCCAGGGCTAGAAGCCCAGTGGGTATCGGACACAGCCGCCTAAAGAAGGTGGCCAGCAACAAACCAGCCGCGCCGAATACAATTAGCACCGGAAACGCAATTGCGTATGACGAGGCAACGACCGAAGCAATCTTCACCTGGATGGCGCGACGGGACTCGGTGAATTTTGTACCTTCGCCGGCGGAAGCACTATCGAGTTGGACCCACAAGCCTGGAATGCTGATGGACGAGCCGTGGACGAGTTGCGCGACTGGAATCGAGAATTGACCGACTCCTGGAGCGTCCACGACCAGTTCACAACTAGCGACGGGGCTATCCGTTCTCAGCTCAAAGCGAATGGCCTTCAGTTGGGGATAGACCGCGACAACATCCGGCGCTGGCAAAATGTCGAGCGAGGATTCTACGTGCTCGGGCGTGTGGGTGACCAGCCGCATTGTTGGCGTCCCTGAGGCTGCTGCCACCCATCCCCGGACCGAACTCGTTCTTGCTTCGGGAACATAGACACCGCCGACCATGTCAGCGAAAAACGCGATCCATTCCGCTGGGCCAGAACTGTACGCTGAACCCACTCGTCCATCGCCCATTTTAAACATACCCTTGGCTACTAATCTTCCTGCGCTTACAGCTTCGCCCAAGTACTCCCATCGAAAGGGGGGCGCCAAACTAGCTCTGCGAGGGAGGCATCGTATTGTGCCATGATCGCAGGCTGAATCAATCTCCTCCGCCAACCGGTCATAGAACTTCTTCGCGTCTTTCCCAGTATGATAATGACCCGCGTCGGCAACCGCATTGCGAAACTCCCAGATCTCCCAAGCCGATTGCACCTCGTCACAAGGATTAGTATTCAGCAACTTGCACGAACCTTGAAGCCATAGGTTCCCCGTTGCCCCCTCAAGCGAGCTGGCGAGTTCGCGCGCCGCGGGACTGACTGCGTACGCACGCTGCCGAGCGTCCTTAGGGAACGGAATATAGCGGTGCCACTCGTCATGCTCGATTCGCGACAATGCCCCGTAAGCACGCTGAAAGCTCTTCGATTTGAGCTCATTCGTCTCGAAAATACCGTAATGCCGGTAATTCAGGCCGGCAACCAGCCAGTCTCCCGCCACGAATACGGCGAGGGCTAGCAACAAGGGCAACACGACCGCCTTTAGCTGAGTGGAGCCTCGTGGGACCGACAGCCTTTCAGAGGCTAGCCTCCAACTTGGGAGTAGTCTGTCTAGCAATGCGATGATGAGGACGACGGCGGCGGCGGGCAAAAGCCACATACCTTCTTCGCGTGTCAACCAAAAAGCCACGGCCACTAAGCCGAGACCGAAACCCAGCAGTAAAAGACGACGAGAACTACGGCTCTCTTGAGGAGTAGCAGGGAAGGCGATCATTACGATCAGCACAACAACAAAGAGTGACAGGCTAATATAAAGGCCTTCTCGTATGACTCGAGCAAGATGGATATTCCAGAAAACCGGATTGAAAGATAGGAGCACAAAAAGGATAAGGCTAAGTGAAGTACTACCGCTCTGCTTTCGAACCACTCGTGCAGTCAATGCACATGCAGACAGATAAACACAGTGCTCGGCGATCTTCAGTGGTATCGAAGTCCAAAAAGCCAGCACAATGAATAACGGATAAAACATTCCCTTAGCCAGCGTGAGACTGTCGTAGGGGCCAAGCCACTGCCCTGCTGCCAAATAGCGCGCCGTTCGTATGAACAGTTGATCATCGTACGACGCATTGGCTATTGCATAAACAGGAAAACCCGTTCGAATCCACATGCTGATTACCGCAACGGCAAGCATCACGGCATAGTAGCGTTTCGCGGGCATCGAATTTTTGTGCACTACCGCCTCTCCTATCATCAACGCTGAGTCTCGGTGTTCATCACCGCTACTGACATTGCTAGTTCACCGTTAGAATGGAATTCTTCATTATATAATGCGCTGTAAAAACGGCTTAGCCGGATTTTGAGCGAGCACAAGTAAACTGCCTTCCGGCGCCATGCCTGTCTGACGACGCAGCCTCATTCCCTTGATCAGTTCGCGCAATTGATCTTCTCGGAAGTTTGCTACTGGGCGCTGTCTCTCGACCACGTCCAACTGATCTGGACCCCTTGCAAAGGAGGCCCCGTCTCATCCAGAGGGACATCCTAGTCCTTTTGCAGAATCGCCCAGAATTCCAGTGCTCCGTAAAGCGTTCGATAAACCCGAATGGGCGTGAAGAGCGTCAGCCCAATCTGGCGCAGCCCTTCAAGAATCTGTCGAAAAGAGTCTGGAGTGAAATACCAGCCATGAACATCGATATAGCGACCTTCCGCCTGCTGATATTCGTCTATGGCTATTTTATAGCGCACATTCAGGGACGCATGTCGCTCTCCATGATCTCCCTGCCAATGGCGTATCGGATCATTGTGCGTTGTCAATACTCTGTGCTCAATCAACCTTCCTAAGGGATGACGAGTGAGGCCGTTGACATGAGCATCGATCACCTGTGCCAAATTTGATTCTGGAATGAAATGATCGAAACAAAACCGCTTGTCCGGCACAATCAGCAAATAGCAACCACCCGGCACGAGCAGGTTATACACATCGTTAACGTGTTTTATCAAGTTTGGCTGATGCTCAACGACGTGGCTGCTGATGACGTAGTCGAAGGATTGCGAGACGGCCGTCAGATCTCCACTCGGTTCAACAAAATCAATGTCCGGTATGTTGCTCGGATCGTATCCGATCTGCTTTGCTCTGGCGATCAGCCCGCTCCTGTCAAGTACATCGAAATACCTGACATTTGGCCCCTTCTTGAGCGGTGCGTTGAAAGGACCGATTTCCAACACCCGGCTGTGATTTGAAATAAGGTTAACAAAGTCGTTTCGGTCACTTAGCCGGTTGCCCGATCGGCCCTCGCTGACGCCATTGTTTTGCCAGTGAAGGCGCAGACTTTCACGATTCAGGTGCCTTAAATCCGCATATCTCTCTCGATAAGCGTCCGCATCGAATTCTTCAGGGAATTGCATTTTCCAAGAGTTTAGCATTTGCCGTGCGGCGGCCAGATCATCGCAATTTCTTGAGATGTGAACAACTCGCTACGCCGCTTCCCGCCAACGACCCGCGTTTTCGATTGCTTGCCCTAACGCGCGTCGCCAACGGAATTCGCGTAGAATATCATTTGCTAACCGTAGCGGCAGGTAGTCGCGATCCACTGACGAGTCTTGGCAATAAGGGGAGATATTTAATTTTTGCACAAGGACTGCAGTACCGTTTTTTGCGAACTGAAATCATGCGCCGATTTCGCCTCGCGCTGATCACGTCTTGACCGGGATTTGCGCATAATACTCGGCGTCAATCCGGCTTGGAGTCTTCGATAGTGAAAGAGCTAATAGCTGAGACTTATAGATACCGGCAGTTGATATGGGCTCTCGCCCTCAAGGAACTGAAGGTTCGTTACAAACGGTCGGTGCTGGGTTTCATGTGGGCCTTGCTGAATCCGGCCCTGATGATGTTGGTGCTGAGTGTGGTTTTTTCCACGATCATGCGCTTCGCCATACCGCATTACGCTATTTTCCTGCTTAGCGTACTGCTGCCGTGGACTTTTTTTTCGCAGTCGCTGAGTTACGCAGTAGAGTCGATCGTTGGTAACGGCGAACTGATCAAGAAAGTTTCTGTGCCCAAGCTGGTTTTCCCTGTTGCCGCCGTGGTTTCAAACATCATCAACTTGCTGTTGTCGTTTATACCTCTGGCGCTCCTCGTTTTGGGGATGCGGCATCCCTTTTACAAGACGTGGCTGTTCCTTCCGGTGCCAATGCTCGCGCTGATCATTTTCACCCTTGGGATGACATTCTTCTTTGCTGCCGCCAACGTGTATTACCGGGACGTGGCTCATATTGTGCAGGTTGTGCTATCGGCATGGTTTTACTTGACGCCGATCATCTACGCCCTTGACTTCATTCCGCCAAATCGGCAATGGATATTTAAACTGAACCCAATCATCTATGTTATCAACGGCTTCCGCCTATCCGTATATTACGGAATGTTGCCGCGATGGCAATCTATTGCCGCTTCGTTTGTCTGCGCGTTCATTGCGCTAGTGATTGGCTTTGGAATATTCCGTAAGTATCAGGATGAATTTGTCTTCTATGTCTGAACCTCGCTCAGCGTCCAGTTCGGTGATAATCAGTCTCGAGAACGTTACGCAGCGCTTTCGTGTCATTCACGAACGTCCTGATACCCTTCGCGAACTGTTTTCTAAATTTCTGCGAAAGGGAATAAGCTACCACGACCTGGATGCCGTAAGCGACGTTTCTCTCGAAGTGCCAAAAGGCCAGATGCTGGCGTTGATTGGTCGCAATGGTTCCGGCAAGAGCACACTGTTGAAGATCATCGCCGGCGTCTTCCGTCCCACGTCCGGCCGAGTCCACGTCGAGGGATCGATCGCTCCTCTGATCGAGCTGGGTGCCGGTTTCCATTACGAACTGACTGGACGCGAGAATATTTTGCTAAACGGACTGCTGATGGGTTATTCCAAGGAAGAAATGCGGAAGCGCGAACAAAGCATTATTGATTTTGCTGAGATCGCAGACTTTATCGACGCACCGATCAAACAATATTCCTCAGGCATGCACACGCGGCTGGCTTTTGCAGTTGCTACTGAGGTGGACCCCGAGATCTTGATCCTGGATGAGATTCTCGCTGTCGGTGATACCGCGTTTCAGGAGAAGTGTTTCGCGCGAATCCAAGACTTTCGTCGAGCAGGTAAGACGATACTTTTCGTTTCGCATGCCATGGCGTTAGTTACGCGGTTTTGTGATCGCGCTATTCTGTTGGACAAAGGCTCCGTCATCGCTGACGGCGATCCGGCTGAGGTTCTCAGCTGCTACAAAAGCTTGACCATGCCCGAACTGGCCGCAGCACACTAAATCTCGTCCAGAGTCTTACTCCGCTGTGCTGGGATACAACTCCGACAGACCGCGCAGCAGGTCGCGTTGCTGTTCGTTAAAGTTGTTGTGAAACTCGTCAGAGTTGAAAAACTGCGTCCTCTGTTCAGGAGTTGTGACAGCGGCCGGCTCCGTTGTGCTCAATGCTGGCCGCACATGTCACGGAGCTCGCCCAGTCGTGGCACGCCAATACTCGGCCACGAATGCGGCGGCAAGTTAGGATGTTAACTGATTTTCACTGGCCGGAAGAGGAATCGTACGCGACGCAGCCGTGCCGCTGGCTTTTCCTACCGAACTGCGCTGTCCGCCAGTCCGTTCATGCCGCGCAACAATTCACGCTGCTGATCGTCGAAGCTGTTGCGGAACTCGTCCGAGTTCATATATTGCGCGCGCTGCTCGGGCGTCATGCTGCGCAGTTTGTGATACGCCTGCGACAACTGGCTCTTCTGGTCGGGTGGCAGACTGTGATACTGCTCAAAAAGCGTACGCGCCTCTGCCTGCTTTTCCGGAGGCAGATGTTCGTACGTCTCCATCCGGTTGAGGATCGCCTGCTGCTTATTCGGAGGCAGGCTGTTAAAGGAGCGCAACCGGTTGAGCAGGTGCTCCTGCTTGTCGGCAGGCAGTGACTTGAACACCGGATCTTGTTCCAGTGTCTTCTCCTGCTGGCTCGGCGAAAGCCTGAAGTATTTGCGCAGCCAGTCTCCATTGTGCGGCCCAGGCCCTTTGAGGTGCATCTGCGCGCCACCGCTTGCCGACTGCGGAACAGCGCCGGGATTCACCGGGCGGGCCTGCGCAAGCATATCGAACGGCACCTGGTCACCAGCTTGCGGCAACGGTGTTGTAGCAGCCGTCGGAGGCTGCTTGCGCTTAGGCCAGAGCGCCGTGGCGGACGCCGATAGCGTGCTCAAAGCCACTACCAAAGCGATCAGGATGGAAGACAGGGCGCGCATGGTCGTCAATTGGTTTCGGTCTGGTTGTCGTCCAGAGCGTCGAAGTCAGAAAACAGGTCAGCGTTGTTGTCCAGATATTGCAGGTCAGTGACGGCGTTGGTGCTCACTACGGTGCCAGCATTGTTGGCCAGTCTATCCTGATGGTCCGTCTTCCAATGCGCGCCTTCGAGCAATCCGACGCCGACGGCAAGCAACGCGGCCGCAGCCGTCATTACCGCGGGACGCCGTATCCACGCCAGCCAGCCGACGCTTTGCGTGGCATGCTCCTCACGCATGCGCGCCCGCAAACGCGCAGAGAAATACGGTGATGGCTCCGGCGTCTGCCAATCCTCCAGCAACACCATCGTCTGGCGTAGCGACGCTACTTCCTCGGCACAGGCTGAACACGTTGCCAGATGCTCCTGCACCGCAGGAGTAGCCAGTTCGGGCCCGTTCAGCACCGCCTCCATCAACTGTTCGCGAATATTCAAGCACTTCATGACCGCACCCGCTTCCTTGCAACTGCTTATATAAACTTTTTCAGTGTCTCCCGCAGCGTCTCGTACGCCCGGAACAACAACGATTTCGTGGCCGACTCGCTCAAATTCAGTACTGCCGCAATCTGCTTGTAATCCATGTTCTGGTACTTGTGCATGAGCACCGCCGCGCGCTGCCGTTCAGGTAGCGCCTCGACTTCCCGCCGGATCGCCGCCAGTCTCTCCCGACGAAGGATGACCTGCTCAGCATTCAATCCGCGGTCCGCCACATCCACCGTCATTCCGGTTTCTGTGTCAGGCTCATCGATGTTGACCGTATTCTCCGGCCGCTCATGCCTCGTATCGCGCGCGTGGTTCACCGCCAGGTTGGTCGCAATGCGATACAGCCACGTAGTGAACTTCGCGCTCGCCGCATACGTCTGGCGCGAACGGTACACCCGCAAGAACACTTCCTGCGCCAGCTCTTCTGCCACCGCCTGATTTCTCGTCATGCGGTACATGAAGCTGTTCATCGGACGCCGGAATTTTTCCACCAGGTAGTCGAACGCGGCGTCGTCTCCCGCGGCCACGCGCAGCATGACCTCGGCATCGCTCAGCATCTCCAGAATCGGGGCCTCACCCACGGACACCCGCGCTAGCTCTGGCAGTTCCGCAGTCCCCGCCGCGGATCCGCCTAAAAGTGGGCCCCGGTTCAATGCGATGCTTGCCACATTTCCTGTAACCCCCGTGGCTCCTGAAAGTTGTGTCGGGACCGGCCAGGTTTGGCCCGGTTTCTGCGGCTTCGCAATGGTTCCTGCCGGGGCTGGAGTTTGGCTTTCCCAATCGCGTTTTTTGCCGCCTAATGACATTGTGGCTAACTGCCCTGCCACACCAGTGTAAAACAGTATTATGCACAAGTCGCCCCGGCGCCGACAGTTGGATTCCTTGGCCAATCCAACTCCCATCCGGGAGGGTTTCGCGGGCCGCTGTATCGCTGGCGGAATACCTTTCAGCACAGCTTTGCATCAGGACACAGGTTTGTGTCAGCACACGCTTCGGCGTCCAGACCTTGTTTCGCACCAGGGCACAGTTTCGTATCAGGGCACGGCTTCAGCCGTGCCGCTAAGCCGTTTTTTTTTCATTCGCCGAGCGGACTTTCGTCCGCGAGGCGCTTTCTTCTTCCGCAAGCTCTATAGCGCGAAAGTGTGCATATACGTTCTGCTCTGCATCGCGCTGGCCATTCCCGCCGCACTTCCCGCTCGCGCGGCCAGCCCGCAGACCCAGGAAAAAGCTCCCGATACCGCAACTCAGCCAGCGGAACAGCCCTCCCCCGCGGCATCTCAACCCATCGACCTTTCCGACGAGGTGGTACGCGACGTGCTCGACCACCTTCAGCGCGGTATCGAAACCCACGACCTCGACCGCGTCCTCGACATCTTCGACCGCCAGAACATGAAGGACTTCGCCCAATTCCAGGACCAGATGGTGGCCTTCTTTCGCCGCTACGACAGCATCCGCTTTCGCTACCAGCTTCTGCAGGTGACGTCCGACAAAGACAGCGGTTCCGCCATCGCCGACATCGATATGGACGCCGACCCCAGCGACATCTTGCCCACTCCGCAGCGCCGCAGCACTCAGATGCGCTTTCAGTTGAAGCGCAGCCCGAAAGGCTGGAAGGTCGTCGCGCTGAAACCCGCCGACTTCTTCAACCAATAAGGTTGCGGAATTCCCGGTCACCTGCAAGCCCATGAAACGCGACTATCCCGACAGACCGATCATTGGCGTAGGAGCCGTCATCGTCAGCGGTGATCGTGCTTTATTGGTACGCCGCGCCACCGAGCCGCTCAAAGGAGAATGGTCCGTTCCCGGAGGCGCATTGGAACTCGGCGAGAAACTCCGCGATGGCGCAGCCCGCGAGGCGTTGGAAGAAACCGGACTGCGAGTCGAAGTCGGCGAAGTGCTCGACGTCTTTGACAGCATCTTCACCGAAGATGACGGCCGCACCCAATATCACTACGTGCTCATCGACTTCCTCTGCCGTCCCGAGCCCGGAGAAGCCATCCCCGGCAGCGACGTCAGCGAAGTGAAGTGGGTGACTGAGTCAGAACTCGCCGCGATGAATCTGCGTGCCCCCATAGCGCAAGTGGTGCGCAAGGGGCTGGCGCTAGCAAACAATGCGGGATAGATGACCTTGAGGCCGCTCAGTGGAACTCACTCCGCAAACAGCCGCTTCGAGCGTTACCTGCGAGATGGCGATTTGCGACAACAACCGCATAGAATTGCCCCAGTTTTCAAAAAGAAATTCCGATCTGTTTATTGGACTCCTCTCATAGAGACCTCGATAATGAATGTTGGAGTCCTGGGAAGGAAGTCAAGTCACATGCCGAAGGCGAAGGAGTTTACAGTAACGATCGCAGACAAACCTGGCGCCCTGGGGAACTTCTTCCTCGCTCTGGCGGAGCGCGGAGTAAACGTTCTTGCGTTTCAATCGTATGTAGAGGAGGGCGAGAGTCTGGCCCGATTCGTGGCCGATGATATGGCCAGCGCCATGTTGGTGCTGCGCAGCCTGCGCATGATCTTCGAGCACACGGATGTCGTCCTAGTCAGGCTAGCTCACCGTCCAGGTGAGTTGGGCCGCGCCGCCGCGCGGTTGGGCGAAAAGCAGATCAACATTGACTACAGCTACTGCGGATTGGAACCAGGCTCCTCGCTCGCGCTAGTGGTCTTCGGGGTTGACAAATTGACTGCGGCGGCGACTGTGCTCGACGAGCTCGCCGTCAAAAATACCTAAACCACAAGCGACCGGCTCGGGCGGGAAAACGCAGATCACCGTGGCGCCAGACGGCTCAGCAGTCTTTACTCTCGACATTGGCACCTAGCAGGCTGCTGAAAAAACTCTGCTTTGCATGAACTCTGTCCTGCTTGGCCGCCAAGCGAGAGGAGAGAGACT
>Ga0209380_10000881_pt1 | contig 21047 bp, 15 predicted proteins | sample HubBroMetageWFT6_FD_188347 | JGI IMG/M metagenome (GOLD analysis project Ga0209380, IMG submission 188347) | Warmed and freeze-thawed soil microbial communities from the Hubbard Brook experimental Forest, New Hampshire - Hubbard Brook CCASE Soil... | ecosystem: Environmental > Terrestrial >...
CGATTCCGTTGAACGGCAGCACTTCGCTCAGCTTTACGATTCAAAACAACAACGCTACGCAGAGCCTCTCCGGCATTGCTTTCACCGACACGCTGCCGGTGGGCCTGGTCATTTCAACGCCGAATGGTCTGACAGGAAGTTGCGGTGCCGGAGCGATTACGGCAACGCAAGCGACGAACATTGTTAGCTTATCGGGAGCAACTCTGGCGTCTAGCACTTCGTGCACATTCTCAGTGAGAGTAACGGGGATGACGGCGGGAGCGAAGAACAATACGACGAGCGCTGTCACTTCGACCGAAGGTGGCACGGGCGGAACAGCGTTAGCGAGCATCGCGGTTGTGGCTCCGCCCGCGATTGCCAAGGCGTTCAATCCCACGACGATTTTGTTGAACGGAGTTTCCGCGCTCACGTTTACGGTAACCAATCCCGCGGCGAACTCAGTTGCGGAGGCGGGAGTTGCATTTACGGATGCGCTGCCGGCTGGGCTAGTGGTGTCAACTCCGAATGGTCTGACGAACACTTGCGGCGGCACGTCGACCGCAACGGCAGGATCGGCCGGCATCAGTCTGACGGGCGGAACTGTCGCGGTGAACACTTCCTGCACGGTGAGCGTGAATGTGACCGGAACAGCTTCTGGTCAATTCACGAATACTTCGGGCGCTGTGAGTTCAACCAACGGCGGCACGGGCAACACGGCGACCGCAAATATAACGGTAGGTTCACCGCCGGCAATCACCAAGGCGTTCGGGGCAGCGGCCATTCCGTTGAACGGAACAACTTCGTTGACATTCAACATTACGAATCCGAACACGAATGTGACGCTGACGGGCGTAGCCTTCACGGATAATCTGCCCGCAGGTTTGGTGGTGGCAACGCCCAGCGCTTTGAACAGCACTTGCGGCGCGACAGCTATTGCCGCAGGGGGTTCGTCCGTTGTTACTTTAGCGGCTGGGACATTGGCTTCCACCGCTTCCTGCACAGTGTCATTGAATGTGCAAGGCACAGGCGCGGGAGTGAAAAACAACTCCGTGCAGGTCACTTCAATCGAGGGCGGCGCGGGGAATACTTCCACCGCGACAGTTACGGTGATGGGTCCGCCGGTAATCATCAAAGCTTTCGGCGCGGCCAGCATTCCGCTGAACGGTTCGACTTCACTTAGCTTCACGATTCAGAACAACAACACGACGACGGCGCTCACTGGCGTCACGTTTACGGATGCGCTGCCCGCGGGTCTGGTGATTTCGACGCCGAATGGCCTGACTGGAAGCTGTGGCGGCGGAACGATCACGGGCACACCAGGAACCAACATCGTTAATTTGTCCGGTGCGTCACTTGCGGCCAGCGCTTCGTGTACCTTTAGTGTGAACGTGAGCGGCACAGCGGCCGGCACGCAAAACAACACGACAGGAGCAGTCACCTCGGCCAATGGCGGAACAGGCGGCACAGCCTCGGCGAGCATCGCTGTTGTGGCGCCGCCGTCGATCGCGAAGGCATTTAGGCCCACGACGACTACGTTGAACGGAACCAGTTCACTGACGTTCACAATCACCAATCCGGCAGCGAACGCGGTCGCTCTAACTGGTGTAGCATTCACCGATACTCTGCCTACCGGACTCACAGTGGCGAGTTCGTCGATCGGTACGTGCGGCGGAACGCTGACTATAACGGCATCTGTGAGCATAGCTCTATCCGGCGCGAACATCGCCGCCAACAGCTTATGCCAGTTCAGCGTGACAGTGACCGGCGCGATTTCAGGTCAATTTACCAACACGACCGGTACTGTGAGTTCGACCAATGGCGGCACGGGCAACACGGCTTCGGCCAACCTGACGGTCGCCAGCGCGCCGGTGATTGCGAAATCATTCGGCGCATCCAGCATTCCGCTGAATGGCTCGACGTCTTTGAGCTTTACGATCACCAATCCCGCGGTGAATACCGTTGCACTTACAGGCGTGGCCTTGACGGATAATTTGCCGGCCGGCTTGGTGGTTGCAACTCCAAACGGACTGACTGGATTGTGCGGCGGCGGAACGATCACATCCTCATCCGGTTCGGGCGCGGTTAGTCTTTTCGGCGCGACGCTGGCGGCGAATAGCGCTTGCACGTTCTCGGTCAACGTCACGGGAACCGCGGCGGGCGTAAAGAATAACAGTGTCACCGTCACTTCCACGAACGCTGGAACAGGGAACACCTCGAGCGCGACTACTACCGTCATCGCGCCGCCAACACTGCTGAAGGCGTTCGGCGCGGCGAGCGTACCATTGAACGGCGGCAGTTCGCTTACATTCACTGTGTCAAATCCCAACGCCGCGGCATCGCTAACGGGAGTCGGCTTCACTGACGCGCTGCCCGCAGGTTTGGTAATTTCCGCTCCGAACGGTCTCACCGGCGCCTGCGGAGGTGGAGCGATTACCGCCGCAGAGGGATCTGGAAGCATCACGCTCGCCGGATCAGGGCTTGCGGCCAGCGCTTCCTGCAGTTTCACGGTAAATGTCACCGGCATCACCGCTGGGGCGCAGAACAATACGACCAGGGCGGTTGTCTCCAACGAAGGTGGTGCGGGCGGAACGGCTTCCGCCAGCCTTGCCGTCGTAGCGCCGCCTTCGATCGGCAAAGTATTCAATCCGGGAGTGGTGATTCCGGGCGGAAATTCCACATTAACGTTTACCATCATGAATCCCGCCGCGAATACGGTTGGTCTCACGGGCGTTGCGTTCACGGACGCATTACCTGCCGGAATTCAGATGGCAACTCCGAATGGGCTCACGGGCTCATGCGGCAGCGGCGCAATCACAGCGACCGCCGGTTCTGGCAGGGTCACGTTAACCGCAGGAACGATCACCGCCGCAGGCTCCTGCACGTTTAGTGTGACGGTGACTGGAACTGCGGCCGGAAACTACACGAACACTACAGGCACCGTGACTTCAACCAACGGCGGCACAGGTAACGCGTCCACTGCGAATATTACGGTTGCCGCTTCACCATCCATCACGAAGTCATTTAGCGCGGTTTCGATCGGTCTGGCCGGCTCGACAGCTCTCAACTTCACCATCACCAATCCAAATTCTGCAGTCGCGCTCACTGGCGTCGCTTTCACGGACACGCTGCCTGCGGGACTTGTTGTGGCTACTCCGAATGGGATTTCTGGCACATGCGGTAGCGGGACGGTTACCGCCGTCGGTGGTTCGGGTAGCGTCACGCTCACCGGCGGCGCCATCGCCGTCAGCGCCTCCTGTACGTTTGCCGTGAACGTGACGGCTACCATCGCCGGGAACAAGGTGAACACAACAGGAAACGTCAGCGCGGTAAACGGTGGCACAGGTAACACCGCAACCGCTTCAATCAATGTTCTCGCTCCGGATCTCACAATCACCAAGAGCCACACCGGTAACTTTGGTCTCGGAGAAACCGGGGCGACGTACACATTGACCGCAAACAACATCGGCCCGGGCCCAACCGCAGGCACGGTCACGGTCATTGACACGTTACCGGCAAGTCTGACGACGACCGCGATGACCGGCACGGGTTGGACGTGCGTGGTCGCCACTGTGAGTTGCACGCGAGCCGACGCTCTAGCGGCCAGCGCAAGCTATCCGCCTATCACATTGACCGTGAATGTCTCGGCCAATGCGCCAAATTCGGTCGTGAATGCTGCGGCCGTCAGCGGCGGCGGAGAATTAAATGTCGCTAACGACACCGTCACCGACACTACGGTGGTCACAACGTTTACCCTTTCCGTCGCTCAAGCGACGCTGACGATTCACGCAGGTCAGACTGCAATTTTCGCACTCACCGTGACGCCCCAAGGCGGCGCCTACACTCTACCCATCAACTTTACCGACACGGGCACTCCGCCAAGAACGGCTGTGACATTCGTGCCTTCCAGCGTGACGCCCGGCGCGAACCCCACGACCCTCGCGATGAATTTGCAGACCACGCAGGGTCTCAGATTTCTTTCACAAAATATGCCGCAGCGCACCGCGCCTTCCGCGGGAATCCTACTTCCATTCGGAATGTTATTCCTGATTGGAGCTTGCGCAACCAAACTCTCGAAAGACAAGAAACAGGCTCATTCGCTGGCGCTGGCATTGGTCATCCTTTTCTTCGGAATGGGGCTGATGGGATGCGTCGGCACGCAGAAAACTTTCAATGAACTGGGTACACCGGCAGGAACCTATCCGCTTGTCGTTACCGCGAGCGCCAATGGCGTCCCGGTATCGATCAACGTAACGCTGATCGTGCAGCCGTAAGCCCAACGAACGAAAGGAAACGAACAATGCTGATTCAGCGATGCGCATTGGGAAGACAAATTCGTCTTTTGCTATTACTAGCGGTCGCTGTCGGCCTTTTGGGCGGGGCGTCCGGCGCAGCTCAGGCGCAGAGTGCGGCTGGTACCGCGGAGCGATTTGCGTTCTCAGCTGGCTATTCTTACGTCCGCGCAAATTCCGCTGGAAGCGGAGGTGCGTCGAACTTACAGGGCGGCAGCGCTTCCGGAGAGATTTTCTTCACTGACGCAATCGGATTGGTCGCCGATTTTGGCGGCTACCATTTCACGGGCCAGCCGACGGGCCTCTCCGCCAACATGTACACATATATGTTCGGCCCGCGATTCACGTTGAGAAAGTCGAGCAAGTGGTTGCCCTTTGCCCAGGTATTGGCCGGCGGCGGACGGCTGAATGCGAGCTCAGGTTCGGTTCAAGCGGGAGAAAATGGTTTCGCACTGGCCGCGGGCGGCGGAATTGATATTCACCTAAAATCGCATTTTGATATCCGCGCCGCGCAGGTCGAATACTTCATGACGCGCTTCCCGAATTCCCTGGGCACCACGGTGACGCAAAACAACCTGCGCGTTTCTGCGGGAATTGTGTTCTGGTTCGGTGGCCGTTAGAGGATTGGTTGGAGGGGCCTGAATTTGGCGGGGGCGTGAAATCTCTCAGTTGCCAAAATTCTGTCCGCTTCTATCTCGGTTCCCCTCCGCTAATAAACCCCGCGTATACAATCCCTGCAACCGTTGATTTCCACGTTGACGCAAAAACCGGCTGGGAACATTTCAAGTGTGCGAACACGCCATGGTGCGGCTAAGGTACCATGTGTCACAGCTACTTATGATTAGTCTAATGCTATGCGGAGTCTTCGGTCTCACATTCCTGCCGTGGAGGGACTGGTATGGACGCCGAACAGATCCCGGTCTACGCGTGCGGAGGTGGGCGTCGCCCTGGTGGCGCTTATATCCGTGTCAGGGGCGGTGCTCTTGTTTGTGGGATGTGCGGCTCTTGCGGCTCGGGCTGGTGACTAGTAACAGAGAACTCAAAATCCAATAACTCGTTTCTCTGGCGTCAGTTAACAGCTTCCGGACCATCCCCAAACGCCTTTTTCTTGTCCCCACGATGTCCCCAGCGTTGCTTCCGTGCTTCCACCCCGGCATACGCCAAATCGCGCTCAAAGATTACTTCCGGATAGCTAACCGCCCCTGAACACGGAAAATTGAAACCAGACCGCCCCGATCAGTGATGTGGCCTGTTGGCTGCAGCAACTGAATTCAGGAAATACGGACTGAGAACGTAGACGAAGACGCGCCTTTCGTCTTGCGAGTCAAAGAACCTATTCGGCCTGCGCCGCGCCAGCTCACTCCTCGCGCAGCAGTATCATAGGATCGATCGACAGCGCGCGTTGCGCTGGAATCCACGTAGCCAGTAGCCCCAGCAACGCCATCGCCAGGACGACGCCAGCCAATACCAGCGGATCGCGCGGAGTCGCTTGATACACGATGGAAGCGAGCACTCGGCTCGCCAGAATTCCCAAAAACAATCCTGCTGCAGAACCGAAAGCGAGCAACTTGAATGGGCGTCCCAAAGCTGCCTGTAGCACTTCCTTGCGCTGCGCGCCGAGGGCCATACGAATTCCCAACTCCCGCAGCCGCTTGCTAACAGAGTACGCGGCCATTCCAAAGATGCCCGTTAAGGACAGTATTGCCCCCATCGCGCCCATCACACCCAGCGCTGTCGCCGCCATGCGTGAGGCAAACAAAGCAGTGTCGAGTTCCTTGTTCCACGGTCCTATATAAAGAGGCAGACCTGCATCGAGGCCCCGCACCGTGCTTCTGATGGCTGCGGCGAGTTGCCCCGGATCGCGGTCCGAGCGCACGGCTAGATATGTCTGAGTCGATGGTGATTGCAGCATGGGAAGAAACATCGCCGGCCGCGGATCTTCGGTGACGCGGTCATATTTTCCGTCTTCTACGACGCCTACCACTTGAATGCGCGTTCCATCATGCTGCTTGAAGTACCGGCCGGTAGCGCTGGTAACGGAGCCAAAGACCTTGTGGGCAAACTCATGGTTGATCACGGCCACGGGCGGGGCGTTTTTGTCGTCATGCCATGTGAACGTCCTTCCAGAGAGCAAGGCGGTGCCCGCAGCATGGAGGTATTCGGGAGATATGCTGAACGTGAAGGCGTCAGCAGCGGCGTTCGATGGCCTGAGGTCTGTGGTCATATCGGTAAAGACATGCGCGCCCCTTTCGCCGCCACTGACCAATGGCGCCCAGTCAATTAAGCCCACAGACTTTACGCCAGGAATGGATTCCACCGCTTCGATCATGCGCTTTTGCATTTCGGGTACGCTATCGCCGCGGTAACCGCTCATACTCAGATCTGTGTCGGCCAATAGGGCGTTGCGGGGCTGAAAACCGAAATCGCTGTGTAGCGAGCGCACCAGTCCGCGAACGGCAACCATCGAAGAAGTGACCAGCACGGCGCAAATGGCAATTTGCAAAACGAGCGCCAGATCGCGGATGGCAACGCGGCTCCCGACCCTGGCGATTGATCCTGACTTGACGATTTCATAGGGATCGGTGTGAAGGACCTGTCTTACCGGGACAGCGCCAAAAAGGAATCCGCTGGCTAATGTCAACAGCAAAGCCACGCCATAAACATATGCGTCCGGGTTCACAGGTAGTTGGATGGGCCATCTGGAAAATGGCTGCCACGCGCTCATACTGCGCAAGAGCGCCACACTTCCCCATATTCCAAGAGCGCCTCCCATAAGGGAAAGCAGCAAAGCTTCCGTAAATAACTGTCGCAGAATGCGAGTGCGGCTCGCTCCAAGCGCGAGTCGCAGAGCCACTTCGCGAGAACGGTCCGCGGCGCGTGCGGCAAAGAGGCTGCCGAGGTTGGCACAGGCGGCCAGTAGAATCAGGCCTGCCAGTGACATCAAACCGGTCATGAAAGCGCGCACCGGCTGGCCAAGATAGTCGCCATAAAGACTCGGACGAGCCAAGGTAAAGGTTCTTTGGTCATCGTCTTTGGGATAGGTTTTTTCCAGATAGGAACCAACGGAGTTCAGATCGGCGACAGCTTGTAAAGGAGTGATTCCCGGCTTCAGATGTCCCATGGTCATAAAAAGCCAGCGCTTGCCGCGCGCATTCAGGTCGTTGACTCCTTCCACCTGCTCCTGGTCGACAAGGGGAACAAAGAAACCAGGATTGAAGAACACCAGAGTCCCGTTGAACCGAGGCGGCGCCACGCCGATGATGGTATAGGGATGTTTGTTCACTTGAACAATACGACCCACGACGCCGCGGTCATCCTGAAAATGAGTGTGCCAATAGTCGTGGCTGAGAACTATGTAGGGAGCACTGTTCGGGCCGTGCTCATCGGAGGCGTGGAAGAAACGGCCGAGAAATGGCTGAAGACGTAATACGTCGAAGTAGTTCCCGCTGGCTAGCACGATCCAGACGCGGGCGGTATTTTCGCCCGTGTCCAGGCCTACTTGAGCGGCATCATAAGCTGCCAGCTCATCGAAGCTACGGTTGCGATCGCGCAGATCGAGATAGTCGGGATAGGACTGGTACGAGGAAGCCTCGTTGCCATGCTGGATTCCATAGAGGCTTTCCGACTGCGGCAGATGGAGCGGGTGCAGGATCAGCGCGTTCAAGACGCTAAAGACCACGGCGTTTGCGCCGATACCCAACGCCAACGTCAAGATGGCCACAGCTGTGAAGCCGGGAGACTTGCGCAGCATGCGGAGTGCGAATCGCACATCCCGCAGCGAATTCTCGATGAACTGCAGTCCTCCCTCCGCTCGATAATCTTCTTTGATCGCCTCCACGCCGCCAAACTTGAGCATGGCTTGCCGCCGTGCCTCGACGGGTGATGAACCGGCGGAAAGATTTTCCGCAGTCTGCAGAGCGATATGCTCTTCAATCTCTTCCCTCAGTCGTTCGTCGTGTGTCCGCCTTGTCGCCAAATTCATCAGACGAGTGAGGAACCGCCTCAGGGATCTCATGACAAATCCTCCGCTTTGGCTTCGAAGAACCGGCCGATGATTGCCGCCGTTTGTTCCCAATCTTGGGTTTCGACCTGCAACTGCTTGCGTCCTTCCCGGGTCAGTCGGTAGAAGCGCGCTCTGCGATTATTCTCTGAGGCGCCCCACTCGGAGGCGATGGTGCCTTCTTGCTCCAGCTTCAACAGCACGGGGTACAGAGTCCCTTGATTCACGGCAAGCAGATCTCCGCTGATCTGCTCGATACGCCGCGCCATTCCATAGCCGTGCAGCGGCCCTAGGACATCGAGAGTCTTGAGAACCATCAACGCCAACGTACCTTGCAGGACCTCCGTTTTTTGTTTCATAGCACCGTCATTTTGGTTTCCAACAGGAAGGATGCCACAGTTCCTTTGGGAAAGCAACAGGTAAGTCGCGTGGGAAGTACGATAGTGCGTTTGCAGCTTATCGCCGATTTTGGGCGGATCACGGCTATGCGGAAGTTATCCCAGTAATCCAAACCGCATTAGTACTTCCTGTTTGCCGTCCCAACCGGACTGGCTGTTTCAGCAGGCTCGACGGAAGAAGAACTAATTCAGCTTCTTCGCAGGACCCAGGTCGTCTGACCCAACGAAATTCACCACAAAAGGAGCAATTCCATTCACCTGCACTACGCCGTCACCCTTGCACTGAGCATAGTGCCGCATTTGCGCAGGCGCGGACGCGAAGCCTCCCACGGGGACTTCTTTCATCGTGGCGTCATCCCACTTCGCGCCCATTCCCAGCAGAAACGTGCCTTTAATCACCGTTACATTTTCCGTCGTCGGATGCCAGTGCGGCGCAATCTTTGTCCCGTCCGTGCATGAAAGACGAAGCGTGTACGAACGCCCAGCCGTCATCGGGTCGCCCTGTAGGACCGCAATCTTTAGCGTTCCGCCCATCTCCACCGATGGCGTCCCTACCAGCGCTGCCGCGGGAATGTCCATCCATTGCTCCGAGCCCGGCATCATCAGCGCGCCGCGAGCCGCGCTCCCACTCTTTTTTTCAACGGCCATCTGCTTCGCGGGCGGCGTCTGGCCTATTCCCGCAGTTGACAGCAGTAAGCACACAGCCAGCGCACCAATTCGTTGTTTTGTCATGACTTCATTTCCTCCGTACTTCAAGTTCTGACGTTGTATTTTGTAGCAGGACCTCGGGCGGTACTTCCGCTGGGCGGAGATTAACACTAACAGCGTACTATCTTCAATCCGGGCGCCGGTGCAACCGGTGCAAGAGATCACGGCCAAGTAAGCTGCAGCAAACGGATTTCGAGCACCACGCTTATCTTACAAGCGCTCACGGGACGAACAAGGTTCGCCTCCTGGCACCAGCCCAACAGCAATCCCCGGAACCGCCTCCGCCGCAACAAGCCCCGAGGCCCGGCTTCGTATTGCGGGTCCAGACGCGCCCGGTAACCGTGGACGTTGTCGCGACTGACGCACACGGGAACGTGGTGCGCGCGCCAACCCTCACTAATGATGATCTTTCTCGTGTTCGCGTGGCGATTTCGGGTTGTCGCGCTCCATCTCCGCGCGTTCTTCCATCGTCAGTTGCGGCAAATGCCGAATGAAGAGTACCAGTTTCCAGTCGTCCTGCGATCCATGAGGGGGGCACAGGCCGGCATGCTAGTGAAGCGGATTCCTTTTTCGATGATCCAGAATAGTTCGCCGTCGGAAAGCTTTTGCGTTTCCGTCAAGCGCAAATCCGGCGGCTTCGGGTATAAGCCTCTGCCGTACAGGTTATCGCCGCTGCCGTCGTTCTCGTGACACGTGCGCCTTCGCTTCTTGAAGATTCTGATCGGACGGCGTGACGGGGTTGTGCTCGTTGCGGGCATTCGCCGGAATCGCCAGGTGGCGGGCGTTTCGCGCCAGCATCGCTTCCATCGCGGTCGGTGTGGCATGTGCGCTCAAGCCGTTGTGCAGCATCGAAACGCCGGCGCCAATCGCCAGCCCCGCGGCCAGCACCAGTAGGAGAAGAATCAGACTCCAGCGTTTCATGGTCGACGTGTGCTAGCCGACAGGTATTGACGACGGCAACAGATTTTGACGCGCCGCGCTCGCCTGCCGTTTGTCAAACCTGTGTTAAATTCTGGAGCGGGAAGGCTCCGAGACTGCAATCCAAAGTTATGCCTAAACGGCTACTAGAACGGAGAATCAAATGAGTCAAACAGGCCCGAGTATGAGCCAACACAAGTATGACGCGAGAGTCGGGACAGTGGACATGAAGCTCGAGGTGATCGTCATCCCGGTCTCGGACGTGGACCGCGCGAAGGAGTTCTACCGGAAGCTCGGATGGAGGCTCGACGCCGACTACGACAGCGGTAAAGACTTCCGCGTGCTCCAGTTCACGCCGCCAGGCTCGGGGTGCTCGATCATCTTCGGCAAGAACGTCACCGCGGCGGCCCCCGGTTCCGCACAGGGCTTATATCTGATCGTCTCCGACATCGAGGCGACCCGCGCTGAGTTGCTGGGTCGCGGCGTCGAGATCAGCGAGGTGTTCCATGACGCCAGCGGCGTATACGCTGGCCCAGATGAGCCCTACCTGTTTGGGCGGCAACGGGTCAGCGGTCGGGACCCCGAGCATCGCAGCTACCGCTCGTTCGCCTCGTTCCATGATCCCGACGGCAACGGTTGGCTGTTCCAGGAGATCACGACGCGGCTGCCCGGGCGCATCGACCCGTCGACAACGACCTTCGCATCGGCGAGCGATTTGGCGAGCGCACTTCGCCGCGCCGCGGCCGCGCACGGAGAGCACGAGAAGCGCATCGGCGGAGCAGATGCGAACTGGCCCGACTGGTACGCCGAGTATATGGTGGCGGAGCAGGGCGGAGCGAAGCTTCCGACATAGTCGAATCTGACCTCATCATCGGCGGCTCACCAGGTGCCTACGCGCTCGGCCCGGAGGCGGGGACGCTTCTGCTCGCGAAGAGTATCGAACGCCACGCCTCAAGTCCCGGTTACGGCAAACCGGAAGTAATCCTCAAGTCCTTGACGGTATTAAACTCCGTGCTCCTGCTACTTCACGAAAAGTCAGCCAGCATCGACCAAGTTCACTTCATGCTGCCGACTTTGCCACGCCTGACCGCAGTGATTTGAAGCCCGCGCGAACCTCTTCTGAAAAGAGTCGTGGCTGTTCCCAAGCCGCATAGTGCCCGCCTTTGTCAACCTTGTTGTAATAAATGAGTTTGTCATACGCCCGCTCCGTCCAACTTCGCGGGGCTTGATAGTTCTCGCCGGGAAAGACGCTCACAGCAGCCGGGATAGAGACATTGGCCGCGTTATAAAGATTGAGGTGAAGTTCCCAATAGAAACGAGCCGCCGAAATCGCCGTGTTCGTCAACCAGTAGAGTGTGAAGTCATCGAGTACATCGTCTCGTGTCAGGTCACCTGCGGAGTGTCCATTAATCGTGCGCCTGAGTACTGCCGAAGTAATCGGTGCCGCGGGCTGGCCATAACCGTCACCGTGGTCAAAGAGCCAAGCTGCCAGGCAGACGGGCGAATCCGCCAATCCGTACAGCGTTTGCGGGCGAGTCGCCATCATTTGTGCGTAGGCACGTTTCTTCGTAAACAAGTTGGTGAGCTGCTCGTACGCACGTCTTTCGTCGACGGATAGGCCGGATGGCGGGGGATCGCCACACTGGAGCGCCCTCGCAATGTCGGATGGAATAGTCCCAGGGAAGTTGGTGTGAATTCCCAGCAATTCTAGAGGTGCGTGTTTGGCCATCACAGTGCAAACGCCCGCGCCCAAATCGCCGCCTTGCGCCACAAATTGTGCGTATCCAAGGCGCTTCATCAGCATGACCCAGGCACTTGCAGTGCGCTCCGGACCCCAGCCGGAAGTGGTGGGCCTTGCTGAAAACCCGAACCCCGGTAGCGACGGAATCACCAGATGGAAGGCGTCCGATGCGCTCCCGCCATATGCAGTAGGATTGACAAGTGGATCGATAATCTTCATCTGCTCGATGACTGAGCCGGGCCATCCGTGCGTGACGATCAGCGGCAACGCATTTTCATGTTTCGAACGAACGTGAATGAAATGAATGTCCAGCCCATCGATCTCGGTGATGAACTGCGGCAGGGCGTTCAGTTTCGCCTCGATCTTGCGCCAATCGTAGTCTGTCGCCCAATAGCGGGCAAGTTCCTGAATTGTCGCGAGCGGCAGGCCTTGCGATTCATCCGTGACCGTTTCCCGATCAGGCCACCTTGTCGAGTTGATGCGCCTCCGCAATTCGGTAAGTTCCGCTTCTGGAACATTCACCTGAAACGGACGAATAGTAGTCTTGTCAGCTGCCTGCTCGCTGCCTCGTTGTGTAGCACCACTTTGGGTCATGGTGTCCTCCTCTTGAATAGTTTTGGATTGCGAATCTGCAAATGCCTCGCCGGTCGTCCCCGGGCTGAATGCGACTGTCAGACCCAAAATGGAGCTCCCCTTGAGAAAGCGACGGCGCGATCTGTCGTCTGGTTGTTCCACGGTGTCCTCCTTTTTGTCCTTTCCGAGTAGCAGGAATCCTCTTCCGAGCCATTTGAACTCCTCTCGTGGCGGGCGACGCTTTTGGCGCACGGTTTCTCTTGGTTCGACCAGGATTCATCTAATGTATTCTCGGCCGGCCGGTATGATACTCCACGGTTCCCTCAATCCAATGGACGAGGTCTTGGGGCGCTCTAGAGCCAAGTGCGCAAAAGCCGGACGTTCGGTGATGACCGGAAGAATTCCAGTCGAATTGTCCGCTTAACCGGAAGTTATCCAGAAACCGCTGGTTGTCTAGTTGTCTTAACGGAGCTGCGTGCCGCCGCAAAGGCAATTCACTTGGTCATTGAGCGAGGAGGCTCGAACCCGCGGCCTCTTGCGTGACAGGCTGGCGTTCTGGTTTCTGCGCGGACTTCCCTCCTGGTTTATCCGCGCCGAAAACACAAGATGAGGATGTTGCTTGGTAGCCCAGCGCTAAAACATTTCGGCGTCGTTCCGAATGGTCACATTAGGAGAACGCGCGGCCTCTGCCGTGACAGTCGGCAGCCAGAGGTAGCTGATTGTAATTTAACGGCACCGAGCGCCACCTTATCGCACCCTAACCAGAGCTGATGCGCAGTTTCGGGTCTAGAGGTGTCAGAAATTCTCCAATTCCGATTACTTCCTGTTTGCCCGTAATTCGCCCATAGCCCCGAGGCGGGCTCCTGACTCCGCATGTGCCACCCATTCGGTCATTAGCGGGTCTGGCGAATGGTTCCCGTTAGAGGCGGCTACTCATACCGCAAAGCCACCATAGGGTCCATCAGGGATGCCCTTCGCGCCGGCAAGTAGCCTGCGATCGCCGCGACGATTAGCAATATCACGGTCGCGCTGACAAGCGTGACCGGGTCGCTCGGCCTGAGTCCGAACAGCATTTTGGAGACGAGGCGATCACCGGCCAACGTGACGGGTAGGCCGATGACAACACCGATCGAGATCAGTGTCAGGATCTCACGCAGCATCATCCAGAGCATATTGGAACGCCTCGCGCCCAGCGCCATGCGGATGCCGATTTCATTAGTCCTTTTATTTACGACATAGGACATCACTCCATAGATGCCGATGCAGGAGAGAAAAACTGCGAGCAGTCCGAAGAAGGCGGAGAGCTGGGCGACGAGACGCTGGTTGGTGATCGAGCGTGCCACCTGCTCGTCGAGCGTTGTTACGCGGGTGATCGGCAGGTTGCCGTCAATCGAGTGGATGGTTAGTTGGACGGCAGCGGCGACAGGAGCGAAACCGCCAATATAGCGGACTTCGAAGTCACCGAAGCCCCAGGGGTGCTGAGTGTACGGGAAGTAATCGAGATTTACCGGTTCTTCCGCAAGATCATGAAACTTAACGTCCTTCGCTACGCCGATGACGGTCACATCGTTTTCGGGCTTATTATCGCCCAAGCGATAGTGACGTCCGATCGGGTTGCCGAGAGGAAAGAGCGTCTTAGCTGTATGCTCGCTGATGATTGCAACCGTTCGTGAGGTGCTCGTGTCAGAGGGTGAGAAGTTACGACCCGCGAGCAGAGGGATTTGCATTGTCGCAAAATAGCCAGCGCCGACGACATTGTGCTTGACGTTGATGTCTTCGTCGGTATTCATCCCTGGCACGATGACATTCGAGCTCCAGCTGCCTTCGTGGAAGGTGAATGCCGAGAAGCTGGCGGCCTTCACGTTTGGCAGTGCACTGACACGTTCTTCAATCTGCTGATTGAGTGCGACTTGTCGCGGCTCGCCAGGCGTGTATCCTGCGGAGCTTGAGTCGATTTCGAGACGCAAGACGTTCTCCTTATTGAAGCCAATGTCGACATTGTTCAGATTGACGAGACTGCGAAGAAAGAGTCCGGCTCCTACCATGAGGACGAGTGAGAGCGCGACCTGTGAAATCACGAGGGCTTTGGCGAGCGGATTCTTCCCGTTTGTGCCCTGTGGAACGCGGCCGGCCTTCAATGTGTCCGTGAGTTGGAGCCGCGTACCGCGAAAGGCGGGGACAGTGCCAAAGATCAACGCGGTAGCGATAGTCACTGCCAACGTGAACAGCAGCAACCGGGTATCAATGGAGACGTCAAGAGGTATCGTGTCGAGGCCGCCTGAGACCATCCGCAAGAGAAGGCGATTGGCGACTGACGCCAATGCGACGCCGAGAACGCCGCCTGCGAGAGCAAGGACCAGGCTTTCAGTAATGAGCTGACGGATGATGCGTGTACGCCGGGCTCCGAGCGCTTGGCGGACGGCCAGTTCCCGAGAGCGCGCGGTCGATCGGGCAAGGAGCAGATTAGCGATGTTGGCGCAGGCGATGAGCAGGACAAGGGCTACGACGGCCATCAGGATCTGGAGTGGCTCTGAAAATTGCCGTCGAAGCGAGGACAGACCCGTGGCCATTGACGTCAACGGGACCTTCGTCCTATCTAATTTTTGCAGATTTTCCCGACTGAGCTTGGCGTCGGGAAATCCGAGCAGGATTTGCCGGAAGAGCAGATTTACATTGGATGTGGCCTCGCTGATTGAGATTCCAGGCTTGAGACGGGCCATGATAATGAGGGATTCCGAGAAATTGTCTTTATATCCGCCGTAGTTTGGAGGGACGTCTTTGACCATGGAGAGCGGAACCCACAGATCTGGGGCTTCGCCGACCTTGGTCCCGAAGAATTCGGGCGGGGCAACGCCGATGATGTTGTAGGTCGTGGCACCAAGTTTGAGCTTGCGGCTCAGGACGTTGGGATCCCGTGCAAGGCTGCGCTTCCACCAGGCGTAGCTGATGACGGCTACAGGGTGATCGTCTTCCGAGTTATCGTCTGCATCATTCAAAGTGCGCCCTACAAATGCTCTTACGCCGAGGGTGGTGAAGTACGTGCCGGAGACAAGCTGGACATTCATCGGTTCTGATTCGATTCTTCCCTCGACGAAGCCGTGGACGTCGTTCGTCATGCTGAAGATGGCGGCGATGTCGGAAAAGACTTGGTTTTCTTCCAGCATTTGGCGGTAGAAGGGGTAAGAGTAGAGTTGGGTCCTGGCGAAGTCGTCCGTGATGCCGGAAGTGTTTCCTTTCCCCAGCAAAATAAGCTGAGCGGGATCTCTTACGGGTAAGGAGCGCAGCATGACGGCGTCGAGGAGGCTGAAGATGGCGGTATTGGCGCCGATGCCTAAAGCGAGCGAGAGCAGTGCGACGATGGTAAGTGCTGGGCTGCGCAACATGGCGCGGATCCCGTAATCGATGTCCTGGACAAAACTTTCCAACCACTCCCATCCCCACGCCATATGACTTTTCTCCTTCAACACCGTCGCATTTCCGAACCGCCGTGACGCGGCCTGGCGAGCCTCCCTCGGCGATAGCCCTGCCTGGATCTGTTCCTGCTCTCTGAGTTCCACGTGCAGACGCATCTCTTCTTTGAAGTCCGCATCAAATTGCCGGCGACGCATTAGCATCCAAAGCCGCCTTAGGAGTTCGCCCAGCCAATCCATGGAGATCGCCCTTTCAAGCTGTTTGAATCACGCGGGTGATGGCTCCGATCACACGCGCAAACTGGAACAATTCCGTTTCTAATTCTTTACGACCCGCTGCTGTAAGCCGGCAATACCGCGCCCGGCGGTTCCCAGCCGTAGTTCCCCAGTTCGCCTTCACCCAGCCTTTGATCAGCATCCGCTGAAGAGCCGGGTATAGTGACCCTTCTTCCACTTGAAGAACGTCATCGGAGATTCTCTGGATAGAGTCTGCGGCTCATAGCCGTGCATTTCACCGACACGTGCAAGCGTCTTCAAAATTAGAAGATAAAGAGTTCCGGGCGGAATCTCGTCTCGATGCAAAACACGCCTCCTGTCCGAATACTTGCTGCCATAGTTAGACTATGGCAGCATCTAACAGTTAGTATTTGCGGTCAAGGAAAATAGGGAATTTTCTCGCTTAGAAAGATACGAATTGCCGACGGGAAACGATCCTGGGTGCTGCGTGGAGTGTTTAGCGACGGTTATGGGAGGTTGGTCGACCAATCCGGACACAATTCGGTTACTTCTGCATTGCCGTGACTCGCCCACAGCAAGCAAGGCCGGTGGAAATGGGTTCGCCGGCTGTAATTTCCGGTTCTACTTGTGTCCCGGTTCTTGCCTGCCTCGAAAGTATGTCTGTGGTGTGGTTCCCAGCATCGTCCGAAACATTTCAATGAAAGCACTTACACTGTCGTAACCGACTGCGATAGCGACCTCCGTGACAGATTTCCTTTGTGCGAGCATCTCAAGGGCAGCAAACAACCGCGCCTGCTGTCGCCAACGGCCAAATGACATACCTACCTGTGCGGAAAACGCACGCATGAAAGTACGGCGGGCCATTCCGGCAACTTGCGCCCAAGCGTCCAGCGTGCGGTCATCCCCAACATCTTCCAGTAGAGCATCAGCAACTCTGGTCAGTCTTTCTTCTCTTGGTATGGTCAAACGCAAGGGCTGCTGGTCGGGCTGTCGAATCTCATCACGAAGCGTAGCGATTAGGTGCTTCTTCGCCGGGTTGAGCGGTTGGCGGAGGTCCCAACCGAGAATACGATGGACTATGGCGAACAATAGCTCCGATGAGTTAAACATGCAGGGCATCTTGGGTAGGCCGCGGCACATCCCCGCAGACAAGTGAACCATCGAGCCAGCAACGCCTCCGACGGAACGAGCCGCGTGCCTACAATTTGGTGGGATCCATGCGCAACGCTGGGAGGGAAACATCCATCGTTCGCTTCCTGCTTCCACGATGAGCAGCCCCCGGGTCAACGCGAAGAGTTGCCCGCGCAGGTGACTGTGCTCCGGCGCCCAGTCCTCGGCCGCCCGCCTCTCGAAGGCAAATGCCAGTACTGGCGTATCGCTCTCGTAGAGACGGCGCAGTTCTTCCGCATTCTTGGGGACTAAGAACATGAATCTACGAGATTGACCTTTTTCCGATAAATATCGCCCCTTTCCCGTTAGCGGGACAACCGAAACATAGCTAGAGTACGCGGCAGAACAACGAAAGACAACCAAGGGAAATAATCACGCAGTACGAAGAAAGTACGAATCGAGAAAAGTAAGTCATCGTGAAAGGAAGCCAGTCATGAATGCCGCTGTGCTACACGCCTTTAATGAGTCACCCCGCTTCGAGCAGTTCTCCGAGCCTATCGCAGAAGAAAACGAGGTGATCGTGCACGTCCGTGCTGCCGCGCTCAAGCCCGTCGACAAGCAGATGGCCAACGGCTCGCACTACGCCGCGTTCCGCGAACTGCCCGTCGTATGCGGCACGGACGGAGTCGCGTGCCTTGACGACGGCACGCGAGTGTTCTTCGGCGGAGCGCGGCGGCCGTACGGCGCGATGGCCGAGCGCACTGTGCTTCGGCGAGTTCAATGTTTTTCGATCCCTGAAGAACTGGACGATGTCACTGCCGCGGCCATACCCAATCCCGGTGTGTCGGCCTGGCTGTCTCTCAAGCACAGTGCGAAGCTGGCCGCTGGCGAAACCGTCCTGATCCTCGGCGCCACCGGAGTCACGGGCAAGCTGGCAGTACAGATCGCCAAAATCTTGGGCGCGGGACGCGTCGTTGCGGCAGGACGCAACGAACATGTGTTGAGCACGCTCCACGAGCTTGGCGCCGACTCGACGATCCGCCTCGACAAACCCGATGAAGAATTGATCGCGGCCTTCCGCCGCGAGGCCGGCGAAAAGCGTTTCGACGTGATCATCGACTATCTATGGGGCCGCCCGACCGAAGCTCTGCTGAAAGCCATCACCGGAAAGGAATTTGCGATTGGGGAATCGGAGACTCGACTGGTGGAAGTGGGCGAGAGCGCTGGATCTACAATCACTCTGCCCGCGGCAGTCCTGCGAAGCACGGCGCTGACGATTCTAGGAACCGGAGGCATGCCGTCTTGGGACATACTCACCGACGCGTTCCAACAAGTGATGAACAGCGCAGCCCGTGGCACTCTGCGCATCCAGACGGAGGGTGTTCCGCTCGCCGAGATCGAGGATGCCTGGGAACGCGACGCACACGCGCACAGGCTGGTCGTGCTCCCGTAGCCTAACAAAAGTGCCGTTCGCGGCGGCCATGATCCCAGGCGTATGGTCGGCTAACACGAAACTGAGAATCTGGCTCCCCAAAGTTGAGGCTTGCTCTTCATCCGGGAATTGGCGGTGAGCGACACTCTTACATTGTGAGCTGCTAACGCGCGGACGGCGGCGGTATAGGTGCCGACCAGTGAGCGTCTCGGAATCGCCAATGCCCGTCTCGATACTCAACCAGCCCAGTAAAGTATCCGACTTCTTCGATACGATGCCCAGCCTTATCTACCTGGATCTCGCGCCACGACGCTGCGACGACCGCGAGTTCAGCAGTGATAGGATCAACGCGCAGATCGTTGCCCCATGTCAAGTCGATACGGTTGATGGTCCGCGCAAAATTCTGAGTGCCCTCCTTTGCAGCGGCGGCGTTCGGGAACGCTAGCTGTCCGTTAACGGCCATGAAGAACCCTGGGCCCGTGTCGAAGAACTTGAGCCACGCCAGCGGCCCCTCTTGAGTGACATCATGGGCCACGGTATGCATGAACGTGCGCGCGCTTTCGTCAATGGCGGCATCACTTGCAGGTGTAAGCGATTGTAGTTCGGCTGATCCTGAGGTGCGAGCGGAACAACCAGCCGAAGCGAAAGCCGCCAGGAGAAGAGTACTCCGCCAGATCAATACAGAGAGAGTTTTCACCGACAAGTCAGCTTTCCTGATCGCTTGGTGAGAACTACCGGAACGAACAGAACGGGGATTCTTATCAAAAAGTCCCGCAGAAAGCATGCGACACCTCCTACCTTTAGTGCACCGTGCGGCGCGGAACGATTCGCAGTGGTGCCGTCTGACTGTCTCGACCCAACGCTGCATAGGTTAGTACTATACTTCCTCGCGAGGAATAACATGGCAAACCGCTTTGGTGCAGACATTTTGATTCAAGCCCCCGATCCCAAGAAAGCTGCCCTTTTTTATGTCAACCATCTCGGATTCGAAATTACCGACAACAATCCGAAAATGATCGGCTTGCATGGTCAGCACATCAACTTATTCATAGAGCCTGGGCCGCCCTTGGGACCGGTCTTGGAAGTGACGGTTGACAACGTTGTCGACGCGAAGCAGCGACTAGTAGAGGAGGGCTGTGAAGTTGTCAAGGACGAGCCGGATTTTCCTCGCTGCTATGTCAAAGACCCATTTGGCTTAATCTATAACCTCACCAGCTAGGACCGGTGCGTCGGTCCCAATAGAGATGGCGAGCGGATTTGTCGCCACCCGGAAGTAATCGTCCAAAAAACGGTGCCCTAAGTCATCGGCAAGTTCCACGAGTTGCGGTCACGCCCTCTACCCACAATCGCCGGGCGCATTTCCGTGAGCTTTCGGTAGTGCTGCGGATAGCGCCGAGATTATTTCTGGCCGACCGGTTTGACGCGGATGAAGAGCTTGTCCCATTTGTGATGTCGGCCCGATGGGCCGGTACTACAGCTGGGGAAGGTCGGATCCCGTTAACTGGAGTTCGCGCCAACTGCCCTTTACCGGTTGTTGAGTCTTTGGCTCCGACTATAAAGCTTCCCTTAGAATGTCAAGGTGGGCGACTACAGTAAAACTCGCGGATAGTCGGTAACTCTTCCCTTATCGGATTATGGAATGGTTGCCCGTGATTCGTTCAGAATCGCCGGACATAAGCTAATTTGACTGTAGGAATCGCCGAACAGTCATTGTAAACGTGTCGCTGTCCAGCTCCGGACGACAAAGTGTGCAAAAACGACAAAGATCGGGGGAACGCTCAGAGTCGGGCGGCTTGGTCCTAGGAGCGTTCGACCTTGGGCGTCGACTGAGCACCTAGCGGTTCGCGGAAAGGATCCATCGGAATCGCAGCGTACTCGACCTCGATGATCTCGAGATGCTCCGTCTTCGCTGGCGCGCGCAGGTCCACGCGGCTGCCGGGGCTCGCTTTAATCAGTGCATTGGCGAGAGGCGAGCGCCAGCTGATGTAGCCGCGGTCGAGGTCCACCTCGTCGATGCCGACGATCGAGACGACATGTTCGAGGCCGGCGGCGTCCTTGTAAGTCACGGTTGCGCCGAAGAAGACGCGCGTAGCGGCTGACGCTGGCCGCGGAGCGGCGGGATCGACGACCACGGCCGCGTCAATGCGTTTCGTGAGAAAGCGAATCCGCGAATCGATCTGGCCTAACCGTCGCTTGCCGTAGAGGTAGTCGGCGTTTTCACTGCGGTCCCCGTTACTAGCAGCCCACGCTAC
>Ga0209380_10000883_pt1 | contig 21026 bp, 15 predicted proteins | sample HubBroMetageWFT6_FD_188347 | JGI IMG/M metagenome (GOLD analysis project Ga0209380, IMG submission 188347) | Warmed and freeze-thawed soil microbial communities from the Hubbard Brook experimental Forest, New Hampshire - Hubbard Brook CCASE Soil... | ecosystem: Environmental > Terrestrial >...
TCGCGCCTTTCTTCTTTTCCAGCGCGGCGTAGATGGCGGGGTCGGTGCAGATTTCGTAGTAGCTGCGGTCGGTCCAGCCCTGCACCGAGAAATCCTCAACGTTGATTCGCGGCACGCGGCTCTGCCGGACGACAATTTTGCGGAAGATGTCGCGGTCGACGGGAACTGTACCGCTCGAGAGCCGGTACTCTCCCTTATCCGACGAGGCCGCGGGCGGCAGCTTTACTGCCAGCGGCACCAGGGAGATTTCCTGCTCCAGCTTGCGGAACGCCGCCTCGTTCATGCGAATGCCGCCCAGGTTGTAGCTGAGAATCGATTCCTCCGTACTCGCCGCATCATCGCCGGCCTGGAACACATAAACATGAAACGGTCCGGCCTGCGATTCCATTACCTTGCGCGCGCGCTTGTTGCAGGAAGAAAGGCGGTCGCTCTCGTTCAGCGCTTCGGAAATCATGATCTGGTGCTCGCCATCCATCAGATAGAGCGGCGCCGATTCCTGCAGCGTGATGCCCACGCCCAACTCCAGCACCGGCATGCCCGAGCGTTGCATCAATTCGTTGTAGCCGCGCACGATCTCGATGATCTCCCGCGCCAGCACGCAGGCCCGGCTCACTGCGAGTTCTGGTTCGCCGGCGCGCTCGAGGATCGCGAGGATGATGGCATCGCCTTCGAGAAAAACTTTTTGGGCTCCGTACTTGCCCAGCAGCTTGTTTACGGGATCATAAAAGTTAAGGCTGAAGTAGGACGCTGGATTAAGCCCCTTTTCCATCAGGGTGCGCGTGAGCCGCGTCGAGTCGCGCACGTCCGCCTTGAGCACCACGTGCCGCAGAACTCGGTCTTCCTCCGGTTGCTGCTGTTGCTCCTCCGGCAGAAGGAATTCGTAGAGCGTGCCGTTCATGCGCGAAAGCTCGCGCAGCTTCTCGGTGCTCACCAGGTTCACCGAGTCGAGCGCCGCATTCAGCGCTTCGAGGCGGCGCAGATCGCGATGATACTGAGAAAAATCCTGCAGGAATCGAGCCGCCACCTTGGCGCGCTCCGCGCCCCGGCAGCCGGCGACCTTACCCACCGCCGCGTACAAACTGGCCGGAGAAAGCTTGCCGTGCTCCTGAATCATGCGCTCCACGCGGTCGCATTCCGGGCGCGAGATCAGCGCGTTCTTCAATTGTTGCGGATTGATGCGCGGGGCGTACTCATTGAGCAGCGGCACTGTGTGGTACGAAGCGATGACACATTCCATCACCTGCTCGTCTTCGAGCAGGCGTACCCACTGCGCCAGCCGCTGCTGCTGAGCCATGCCTTCCGGCGTGGAGTCATCGGGAGTGCCGGTGCCCACCAGCGCGCGCGCGTTCTCCGGGGCGCAAATCCAGGAGTCGATCGTCTCGGTGGTGGTCTCCTCGCCATAGAGCGAACGTATGTAGCCCCACACTACGTCCTGCAAGCGTGGATAGCGATCAGGGTCGCGGTCCCAGTTGCCAAGCATGACGTAATGCTCGGCGCACAAATAATCGTCGCGGCCATCTTCGGAAAACGCCAGACGGTTGACGAACAGCCCGTAGCTGGCAAGCCCCGCGCTCCCCGGCGCTCCGGTTTTCGGCTCGCCGGCTTTCGATTCGGCGGCTTTCGATTCGCCGAAGAACGACCGGCGGGTGCGCGCCAGAGTTTCTTTCTCGATCTCGCGCAGGGTTTCGAAAAGATCCTGCCCCGTCTTGCGCAGGATGATTTTCTTCCGCACCTGAAAAGCCGCAACGCGCTCGCGGTATTCGACTCCCTTGCCCTGCCGCACGCCTTCGTAAGACTTGAGCAGAACACGGCAGCGTTCCAGCACTTGCGCGAACTGCTGGTGCATCTCCGCGCGCAGAAACTTGGTGACGGCGAGGCGCGCCAGCAGGTCGACAGAAATCTTTTCTTCTTTCTTGGCGCGATTCAGAACCGCGAGGTGCAACTCGGTCAGCAGCGGCTTCCAATCCGATTTTTCCACCGGCGCGCGAGCTGTCCCAGTTGCGGCGGTTCTCATCCACGACGGCCCCTGGTTTTGCGGCTGTGCCTCCGCCGCCAGCAGGCCTTCCAGTTCACCGTGGCGCACGATCAGCCTCATCACCTGGGCCTTCGTCGCATCCACAAAGCGCGGGCTGAACACCACGTCGTGCCGCAGGTTGTCGACTCCGACCGCCAGCCCTTCGAGGGCAATCGAGGGAGTAGCCGCAATCAGCTCCGGCGGCGCCAGTTTCTCTGGTTCTTTGCCCAAGCGGAAGATGGGGAGTCTAGGCATCGTGATGTTGGTAACTCTTGGAAGTTACTGATTACAGGGACATATCGAGGCTAGCACGGGCGGCGCGGCCGCTAAAGTTACGGAGGTTATGGGGTTGTGGACCGAGTGGCGACCGGAGCATGCTTTGTGCAGCTACTGACTCTTCATTCGAGCCGCCTCGAACTCATCGCCCTTTTGCCATCCGATGAGGCGCTCAAAACTTGCCGCTTCCCAGCCCAGCGCAAAGCCGAAGCGAGCCATGGCGGAATCGCCGGTGAAATCCATCTCTGGATGGTATTCGTCGCTCGGCTGGTGATAGTGCTTCTCCACGTATTCTTTATCCTGAGCCAAGCCCCACGCTTCGTCGTGGCCTTTAAACTTGACGCCTTGATTGATCGAGAACGATGGAATACCCACGCGGGCCAGGCTGAAATGATCGGAGCGGTAGAAGTGTCCGGCCTCGGGGTGCGCATCGGGACGGATGGCGAGGCGGAATTCTTTCGCCGTCACCTGCACCCAGGGATAGAACGTTGTCCGCTCCGCTCCTGAAACCTCGACTTCTTCCGGCGAACCGATCGGCTGCACGTCGTCGTAGTTCAAATCCAGCGCAATCTTTCCCGCCGGAACCGGAGGATGTTTACCGAGATACTCCGACCCGAGCAAACCCTGTTCTTCTGCCGTGACCGCCGCGAAAATAATCGAGCGCCCTGGCCGATCTTTCGCCACGCTGAAGGCGCGCGCCAGCTCAAGCAGAATGCCGCAGCCCGTGGCGTTATCGGCAGCGCCGTTGTAAATATTGTCGCCAGACATATCGGGGCGAATGCCAAGGTGATCGTAGTGCGCGGTATACATTACCGCTTCATCCCGCAGGTTGCGGTTGGAACCGGGTAGCAAGGCCAGGACGTTATTGGATTCGAAATTCCGTACATTGCTCACCATGTGCGCCTTCAGTTTCGCACCCAGGTTCACGGGATGAAACTCGCGCGTGCGAGCGTCGACCATCATTTTGTCGAGATCCATTCCCGAAGCTGCAACCAGCTTCCTGGCCACATCAAGCTGCACCCACGACGCAACTTTCAGCGCCGGGCCCTCGAGCTTTAAGTAAGACTTCTCTCCCGAATTCGAGTTCCGCACCACCTCCCACGGATAGCTCGCCATGTCTTCTTTGTGGATAAGGATCACGCCCACTGCGCCTCTGCGCGCGGCTTCTTCATATTTGTAAGTCCAGCGACCGTAATAGGTGAGCGCTTTGCCCTTGAAAAACCTGGGATCGTCCGACGGCGGCTCGTTCACCAGCATCAGCAAAACTTTGCCCCGCACATCGATACCCTTGTAGTCATCCCAGTTATATTCAGGAGCTTCAATGCCGTAACCCACATAGACGATCTCGGCGTCCACATCGGACTGCGACTGCTGCGTTTGATCGAAGGCAACATACTCGTCAAGCGGCTTCAGGTTCATTGCGGCGCTTTGCTTCGGCACCAAAGAAAACTGCGTTTGCGGCAGAGTCGTGATTCCTACCAGCGGCACCTTTTGCAGGTACGACCCGTTGTCGCCGGCCGGCTTCAATCCGTACTCCGCAAACTGCGTGGCGATATATTCGGCAGCAATGTCGCCGCCGCGCTGGCCGGTGCCCCGGCCTTCCAAGAGATCGTGCGAGAGAAAACGCACATGCCAGCGAATATGCTCAGGAGTGATCGTCGCCATGGCTGCGAATGCCTCGCCCGGCAGGCGAACCGAGACAGCTTCCCGCTTCGCCCCGGCAGATGGCGGAGCAGGAGTGCCTCCTTCGGCCCAAGCCAGCAGGCTCAAAGTCGCGATCACGCCGGCAAAAACCCCTCTTCTCACCCTTCCCCGCATGGACAGTCTTCTCCCTTGAAAGCCGCGTATGGGCGCGGACAATTACGTACGGAATGCGTTTGGTTAAGACTGAGGAAATTGTAATGGATGGAGGCAGTTTGGTTGCGAGGAAGTGGCCGATGGGCTGCACCATAGTTCAGGTGCTTCCGGGCCTTCAGACAGGCCTAGCTGTGACCCAAGGCGCTCTATCGTCGTCGACTCGAAGCCGTCTCTCGGTAAACTGTGGTTCCCGCGACCGCGGGATCAGTTCTTCGAGCTTCAACCCGCGCGGAAATCACGCACATCTTCTCCCGGCGTGAACAGCGCGGCGGGCGGCGTGTTTTCCGATTCAGCCATCTTGCGATTAATCTCGGCGAAGTCGGCCTTCACCCAACCTACGCTCGAAACCTCGATTTCACCGTCCTGTGCGACCCAGAAAAGTGTCGGAACGTTGGTGAGTCCGTAGGCATTCGAGGCAGGGTACGTTTCGGTATTGTCGAGCAGCACGGGGAAAGTGATGCCGAATTCTTTGGTGAACGCGGCCGTCTCACGCGGAGGATTCTGCGAAATACCGATGATCCGAACGCCCTTGTGGCCGTAGGCCCGCTCCAGTCGCTCGAGGAACGGAAACGCATATTGGCAGGTCGGACATGAAACCTTGAAGAATGCGAGCACGATTGGCCCATGCGTCAACTCGTCGTGCAGCACGAAGCTTTTGCCATCCATCGCTTTCAATTCAAAGTCGGGCGCTTTCGCGCCAGCGGTCAATGCTGCCATTGGTCGTCCCCCAGTTCGTGGTTTCAGAATGCTTTGGAGCCAGCGCATATCGCCTCACTCTGACTTGCCTTCATTTTAGATGATCGGGGACGAAAGGAGCCGGCCAACCATCGCGTTGCGGTGGTTCGGGATTTGCTTACAGCATCTCTGCTCTCCGCAAGATCTTGCGTGCCAATCCTGTGAGTGCGAGCTTCCCGAGTCGCTCTTCTGGAATCCATTTCCCGTTGATGCGCGATGGCTCGGAACTTTGCCCCTCGGAACTATGCCACACCTGGACGGTGTAATTCGTAACCGTGATCGAATGTTGCAGGGTGAACAGCGGTTTTGCCGCACCGTTACCGTCTGCCAGTTCTGGAAGTTCCCACATGCCCGCCATCAGCGCCGCATCCCGCTCCCGCTGCACCAGGAACACTTCGCCGGTGCGGCGGTCTCCATAGCGGTGATTGAGCGCGTAATGAACCTTACGCTTTTTCTGCGGAGCTGGCTTGGGCGTGCCTGGCAGTTCTCCGCGCGTTGCGCACAGGTTGATGAGAGGACAGGTCAAGCAACCCGGCGCCCGCGGCGCACATACGACCGCTCCTAACTCCATCATCGCCTGATTGAAGTCGCCGGGACGGTTCGTATCGAGCAAATCGTCAGCCGCTGTCCACAAGTCTTCGCCGGCGAGCCGTTTCCCCGATACGCGCTGCAGCACGCGCTCGACATTGCCGTCAACCACGGCCACTGGCTCGCCAAACGCAATGCTGGCAATCGCGGCAGCGGTGTAGCGGCCGATCCCGGGGAGTTCCCGCAATGCCGCCGCGGTTGCGGGAAATTCTCCGCCATGCTCGCGTACTACTATCTTGGCCGCAGCGTGCAACATTCGCGCCCGCCGGTAATATCCCAAGCCGCTCCAAGCTGCGAGCACGCTGGACTGCCGAGCTGTGGCCAGTTTTTGCACGGTTGGGAACCGTCGCAGAAATTCCCGGTAGTGCGCGATGACCGCGGCTACGCGCGTCTGCTGGAGCATGATCTCGGAGAGCCACACCGGGTAGGGGTCACGGCTGGCGCGCCAGGGTAATGTGCGCCGATGGAGGTCGTACCATTCCAACAGCCGTACTCGGATTTTTCTCGTCTCGCTCCGCTCGACTTTTCTGAACTCCATGATTAAGCCAATTCCCCGGGTTTCGTCGACTACACCCGAATTCTAACGGTCGAAACCCGCAGCCGGCCCGGTACCCTCCGGTGTGCACCTCCATTGACCCCGCGGTCCTCAGCGCGGAATAATAATCCAACATGCCCAGCGGCAGTAAGGAGCACCATGAACGACTTCAATAGCAAGGTCGAGGACGCGTCGGCGCGAGTTAGTAAGAAGGTCGCCGAGGCTGCCGAACGACTTGAGAAGGAAATCCCGGAATTCATCAAATATCTGAATGACGAGGTCGTCCCCGCCGTACGCCAGCATTCCACCAAGGCCCTGCGCGTGGCAAGCGTAAAGCTCACCGAACTGGCGGACTACATGGAGCAACAAAAAGGTACGGGCAAGTGAAGCTTCCGGACGCGGGCTTCGTCCGGTTGATTTGGGTTGTGCCGCTTGCAATCGCGCTGCTTGCCAGTTGCGGCCATCCCAAAGAGGTCCCGATGGACCTGCCGCCCGCGCCCGGCGCGCAACCTTCCGCCGCCCAGCCGACGTCGAATAACGAAAAAGCGGCATCGGTCCATCCGACAAAACCGTCGGCAACTGCGGAAAACGAGCCGGACCTTGCCGAGCCGACGATTCCTGCCGGCACTTTGCCGATGGCCACGGAAATCGGCCGCGCCAGCTGGTACGGTCCGCCCTATCACAATCGCGTGGGATCGAACGGTGAAGTCTACAACATGCACGCCATGACGGCGGCGCACCGCACGCTGCCGCTGGGATCCATTGTGCGAGTCACGAATCTGAAGACGGGCCACACGGCGCTCGTGCGCATCACCGACCGGGGACCGTTTATCCCCGGCCGCGTTCTCGATTTGTCGCTGGCGGCGGCGCGCAAACTCGATGTCTACCTGCCTGGGGTCGCGGAAGTCAAGGTGGAAGTGATGCAATCTCCGGCGCCTCTTGAGACCGGTGGAAAGTGGGCGGTGCAGATCGGGGGCTTTCCCGGGCAGGATGCCGCGACTGAGATCGCCGATCACTTAGCGCGCCGCTATCGCACCGCCAAGGTGCAGCGCTTCGCGAGTCCCGCGGGGGATTGGTGGGTGCGGGTACGCGTCCTTGGAGATGATCGCCAGCGCGCCCAGGCCGTGGTCGCCGAAACAAAAACTCCGGAGGGCGCGGTCTTTCTGGTCAGGTTGGATTAAGGCAGTGGTGAGTGGCCAGTAGTCAGTAAGACCGAGGGATCCTTACTGACCACCGACGACTGCCGCTGACCACTTCTGCTATGCTCTCGCGGAGTTCACATGATGACAGACGTCATTCCGGGGTCGGCACGTCTTCGCGGCTTAAAACTGATCGTCGCCGCGGCCGCAGTTTACTTCGTGTTGCACTTGCTGGGCTTTCAGAAGCTTTTCGAAAACGACGCCGAAGGGATCGGCGCTCTTCTCCAGATTATCGGCACGCTCTACAGCGTGGTCTACGCGTTCGCCATTTACGTCATTTGGGGACAGTTTGCTTCCGTGGAAAACGAGATTCAGAAGGAGTCGGGCACGTTGAAAGACCTCCTCCTGTTCAGCCAGCGATTGAAAGAATCCTTGCGCGAACCCATGGTGCGGTCGGTCAAGACCTACGCCAGATCGGTTGCCGAGACGGAATGGAGAGCGTTGTCAGCCGGCGAGCAAACCGGCAACACCGACAAGTTATTTTCGGCAGTCATTTACAGCGTCACAGAGATGAAACCTGAAGAAGACACGGACCGGATCCTCTATCAGAGGCTGCTGGAGATTGCCAACCAGGCAAGCACACACCGCGATGAACGGCTGGCACTCAGTGCCAAGCGAATGCCGCAGACTCTCGTGGTGTTTGTCACCCTCACGGCGTCCATGATTCTGTTTCTGCTTTTCTTTTTTCCCTTCCGCAATCCTGTGCTGGGCGCGCTTTGCGTCGCGATTACGACAATGCTGCTGTTCTTTGCCCACTTCGTCCTGACTGATCTGGATAATCCCTTCGAAGGCACGTGGAACGTTGGCTCCGAGCCCTTCGCCGAACTGGTTACAAAGTTTCGCTAGGCTGCGCTGACAATCTCCGGCTCAAGTGCTATCGTTTTCGCGAGGTGAGCCAGTGACCCCCGACCCTGCCAGCAACTGTCTGTTCTGCCGCATTTTGCGCGGCGAGATCCCCGCGAAGAAAGTCTACGAAGACGAGCATGTGTTCGCAATTGAAGACATCGATCCCAAGGCGCCGACGCACGTGCTGGTCATCCCGAAGAAACATTTTGCCGGACTGAAAGAAGCCGAGGCTGAGGACGCGGAAGTGATCGGCCGCTGCCATCTGGCGGCGGCGCAGATCGCCCGCAAGCGCAATATCGAGGGCGGATACCGCACCGTGCTAAATGTGGGTCCGGGCGCGGGGCAGTCTGTATTTCATCTTCACGTCCACCTATTGGGCGGACGTCATTTGAACTGGCCTCCGGGGTAGAAGAGCAGTTCTCAGTTCTCAGTTACCGGTTCTTGGTTATCGTTATCGACGCTGGCTATCGCCTTGGTCTCACCAGTGCCAGTCCTCGGCGTCAAAAACATTCGGCGATGCTGAACTGTGCAGTATCCATTCATCCCGGGGATCCGACGCGGCAAAAGCCGGCCTTCAGGCATGACGGGATGGCGGTGGCGGCGGGCGCAAGACCTTCTGGCGTTACTGTACCGTCGGATTCTCTTCTTCGGGAGCTCCGTGGCGGCGCAGCAACTGGGGAAGATTCTGCGAGAAGGCCGAGCGCGGCAGAACCATGTCGCACCCCACCTCGTGAGCTTTTTGCTTCAGATCGCCTTGCACGTGGGAAAGAAAGCCGATGATCGACGTTCCCTTCTTGAGCTTCGACTTCAGCTTGGGGATTAGCGTAAGCGGTTTGGCATTGGCGTTGTTCAAGTCGAAGATAATCAGCGAAGGCTTCTCTTCGCCGTTCTGTTGCATGCGCTCGGCCAGGTCTTTGTCGTTCTTGGCAAACTCGACCTTGACGTTGAGCTTGCGCGCCGTTTCCTGAATCTTGGCGGCGAAGAACAGGTCGTCGACGAAGGCGAAGATGCGCGAACTGGAGTCTTCTTTCAGCGCGGGCAGCGGCTCGGGATCGGAAGGCGCAAAGGGCGCAGCAAAGCCGGGGCGAGGGCCGCGCCGTGCTCCCTGGCCATTGTTATTGCCGGCTAGCGCGGCGCGATAACTGTGATCCATGGGCGCGGTGTAAATGCCGTCCTGATTGTGACGAGACTGGCTGGGGCCGGCGGGGCGGGGACCGCGGGCATTGTTAGGACGGCGTCCGCGACGCCGTCGGCCTCTTCCTCCGCCACCGGAGGGTCTTCCTGGTCCTGCGTTCATAGTCCTCTCAAAACTGCTGATCTGGGATTTTCCACCCGGTGCAGTTGCGTAAATCTCACGATTTTCAGATTCCCCATTGGTTGCGGCAGGCTGTCACAACGTTGGCGCACAGCCACTTTTCTCGCGGGGCCTTCTACGCTGACTCAGTTCTCTCACCGGATCAAGTCTGGCGAGCGCATTCCGGGCTCACAGCTCATTTCCCGTGTGGGATGGCGGGTTGAGTTGGATGCAATCGTGAACGCAATCGTGGTCGACCACTCTCTGGTGAAACAAACTCGTGCTGGCAAAAATTTCTAAAATGTTGCGTATCGGTTATCCGTTATCGGAATCCGTCGCGCCGCCGGGAACGGCCTGGGACGCGGAAGGCCCACGCGGGAACGAGGCCAATGAGAACAAACTTATGGTACTCGCCCGCGCGCTGCCGCGCAAGAGCCAAAGTAACGACCTTTTTGCACAGGAGGACATGACTGTCCAGGTGGGGCTTCAGCTTACGACTTCGGAAGAAAACTGGCCGCCAGCCCGATTTCTCGGGGACGGCGTTACTTCGAGTCCGTCACCTGCTCCCTTTTCTCGTCGTAAACACCGAACTTCTTAGCCACCGGCTTGAGAGTGGGATAAAACTGGACGAAAGTGTGTTCGACGGCGGCGTGAGCTTCGTGGCACGACCAGCAGCCATTCCCCTTCGGCATGGCCTCGGCGGTCTTGCCGTCGGCGTCGAAGGTAAAGTATGCCCACTTTTCGGGGAAACGGCTCGAGTCTTTCACCTCAACCGCGAGTCCCATCAAGTCCGTTTGGAAGTGACCGGTTTTGTTGATCGAGCCCTTGCTTTGCGGGTCCCTTTCGTCGATCACGAACATGGTCTGTTCCGGCCACTTGCCGGAATTCATGAACTCTTGATACGCCCAGCGCGGGACAAAGACATTGGTAAACATTTCGTGGCTGCCTGGAGCCGGGCTGTAATTCATGCCGTAACCCGCGGAGAGGAAAATCCACTCACGGTAGTCGTCGGGGCGAAGAAGCTGACTCTTAGCGTCGTATTGCGGCTTGGGAGAATTTCCCTCGGAAGCCGCCAGTAGCACAAAGCACAGGCCGAACAACAGCAAAGCAGAAAGAATGAATTTCATGTCGGCCTCCGATGAAACCTGGAATGGATTGTAGATGGGCCGCGCGGCGGCCGTCTCAGACAGACTAACATTCGTACGGTAACGGTTTCAGTCCTGTGCCAGTAGAGATGGCGCTCCGCATATGCGGAGCGCCGTTCGCCTTAGCTTGTTTACTGCGCCGTCACGTTGAGAGTTATCGTGAAGGCGGGGCTCGGTGGAGTGGGCGGGGTGGTATTGGTCAGCGGGTTCGCGCCGCCCGTGGTAGCGGTGATGGTTACCGTATACGTTCCGGGGGTCGACCCAGGGTTCGGAGGCGTTGTGCTGTTGCCTCCACCGCCGCTGCACGAGCCTAGCCAGACCGTGGAGAAGCCGAGAACGATAATCAGGCTGAGCAACCTCAAGCCGCGCGTGCGCCCACCTGCAAGGAAGACAACTCCGAATAAGCCGGGGAGCAGCAGCGCATAGAAGATGCCGCTAGTGCGGCCCAGCGGCGGGCGCAGTTGCGTGGTCGGAGCCGTAGTCACCAGATTCACTGTGACCAGGGTCGCGTTGGTGGGCTGGCCGCCGTTCGGCAGTTCGCATTGAATCTCCGCAGCAGCCAGCGCAGGGCTGCCGGTGCAAGTGTAGGTGAGCGGTAAGGCTGTGGTGGTGTTGGGGGCAGTGCCCACGATGAAGCCGTTCGTCCCGGCTACAGCGACCTGCACCGCCCCAGTTCCGCCGACAGGGACGGAGAACGTGGCGCCGTTTGTGGACGAAAGCGTAAAGCTCTGGTTGGTCGCGCTCACGGTCAGGCTGACGCTAGTAGTGGTGGACGGCGAATTTGTGGGAGCGATGGTGATGGCCTGCGCGCCCGAGGGCAGGGCCATATTGGCCACCGTGCTGATTGTGACCACAGTGGTCGCCTGGTGCGTGCCGTCGAAGGTGACGCTAATTGGATTGAAGCTGCAGGTCGCGCCCGCCGGCAAGCCCTGGCAGCTACTCGGCATGAAGTTCACGACCGTACCAGTGGAGCCGGCTATTGGCGAGATGGTTATAGTGGCCGATGCTGATTGTCCGGCCGGAACCGAGGTGGGTGTGAGGCTGCCGGCTGAAAGGGCGAAATCCGGTGTCGCGTAGGTCTTCCAGGCAACGGCAAGTGCGTTGGCATCTACAGAGCCAAGCCCGGTTACAAGATTGTAGCCGGTAGTTGCATCGTCGTCGGAGGCATTGTAGCCGAACGATGGGTTAGTACCGCTGGGACAAACCAGTGCCGTGGGCCAGGGTTGGACGGGGGTGTCAGCCTCGCAGTAAACAATGTTGGTGCCGCTGGTTACCTGGTGAAATACGCCGGTAGTGTTGGCGGCCAGGTAGTAGAGCGTGGGGTTGATAGGGCCAAGGCCTGCCGTCGACGATCCATTCAGATATTGATTGATGATCGTCACCATCGCGGCAAAGGTGGGTGCAGAAGCCGATGTGCCGCCGACGAGCGATGGATCGACGAAGTAGCCGTTTGTTGCGCTGTCAGGAATGCCAGTGACGGCGGCTGCTATGTCACTGGAGGTGCCGGTGCCACAACTACTCGTCGTCTCGGTGTTGTACGGAGGATCCCCGTTAGAAAGCTCCTCGACCGGAGTGCAGTAGACAAATCCGGGGAAGTTTGGCGAGGCGAGCAGAGAGACATCGGGCACCAGGCGCGTAGTTTGGCCAGAGATGGTCACGGTCTGCCATGAGGGTTGGGGAAACCCGGAGGCGCAGTCTGAGTTGCCATCACTCTGGACCGAGCAGTTGCTTGCTCCCCCGCCGCTCGAGACAATTGCGTAACCTTGCTGGACGGAGAGTGCGCTGCCCCCGTAGGCGGCGGCCAGCTCCACGTCGTCATTCCATGCGATCTCGGAAATGTACGAAGCCACGGTGCCGCCGTTGTTGGTGGAATTGTCCGTGCCCCAGTCGGAGGCGTTGTAGGGATAGCTGATTGCCGTGCCTCCCACTGCCGTAACCTCGGGACTGCTGGCCGGGTAGCTAACCGCCAGGCCGCCTACAGCAAGATCATTGTTGCCAGGCTGGGGGTCGCAACTGGCGGCTCCGGAGTCGCCGGAAGAGTTCACGAATGTAATGCCGAACGAATTTGCTTCTTTCAGCTGGACTTCATCGGCCGCGACGTAGTTGTCCTCGAACTCGCAGAAGCCGTAGCTCATGCTGATTACTGGCGCAAGCTTGTTGTCGACAGCATAGTAGAAGGAGTTCCAAACACCCCCGTTAGGGGATGGGGCGATGGTCGAGGGTGGCGTATTGACGAAGATTATTTTGGCGCCGCGAGCGGTCGCCGCCGCCCATTCCAAGTCCAGATCCGATTCGGTCAGATCGTCGAGAGAGACTCCAGGGTCGTTGCCATTGAGTATGTATTCAAAATTGCTGGTGCTGCTCGTCGTGCATGAGGTAATCACGCCGCTGGCGTTTGTGGTGCAGTTGCTGATCGGGTTCAGCCCGAAGCCGGTGCGAAAAGCATTAAGGTCAGCGAGGTAAACATCCGTCTGGCCGACGATCACCATACTCTGCCCGGTGCCGTCGAATCCCGCGGTGTATAGGGGCTTCAGGTCGTAGAACGTTTCGATATCGTTGGGGGAAAGAAAATCATTCGGAGGCAAGCTGGCATCGTAGTAGTTCGGGCGCGCGCTCTGGCGTCGAGACGCAGCCCTTTTCACGTACATCGGTTTCGGGCCGAAGCTATCGAAGCCGCGAAATCCCGCGACGATTCCCGCCAGCGCAGCAGGAATCGACGGCGCCCAGGCATTGGCGAAGTGCTTCTTACCATCCACGCTGTAGTAGTGAAGCTCGGTGCGGAAGGCGCTCTCGATCTGACCGGCGGTGGCGCCGCCGAAGACGATCCAGTTGCGGCCGCGCGCCACGCTGACGACCGAAAAGCCCTGCGAGGTCAGCCACGCCGAAATTTTCTGAATGTCGTTCGGGCTCAGGCCGAAGCGGTCGGCATACTGCTCCGGCGTGAGCCACTTGTGGTAATTGGCGGACTTGGGATTCTGCTGGTCCGCAAGGAGCAGACTCAGCGCCTCTTGCTGGCTTGGTGTGGGTAGCGTGAGCAGCGTAATCTGGCCCAGGTTGAATGACGCCTCTACCGGACCCTGATCATATTGCGGCTTGGCGCGGTGGTTGACCTGGCCGGCGAGAGCAACCATTTGACTGGAAGCGATTGCTCCCGTGACGCGGTCCGGCTGCTGGGCGAAGCACAAGGTTGAGCCGAGCAGAGGTAAAAAAAGAAGAACCTTCAAGGTTCGCATGAAAACTCCGTCTGGGTTCGGGGTGGTTCCTTAGCTTATCGGCTTTATTGCTGTCTGATCAAGTATTACCGAGGTAAGGTTGTACGGATGACACGAAAGTTACAACCCCGGACCACGGCATTAGTCGCGGCATCCTCCGCCGGTTACCAGAGATTGTCGCAGGCGAAGATCCCCCCGGAAAGACTGTCTGGTTAAGGACCGTCACATTCCGAACAGGTTGGGATGCAACTTGGCGTATCCGTGCTCTTCAGCCCAAAGGCTGAGCGGAATGGAGGCCAGTTCGTCGACCATGGGCTCGGCGAGACCGTTCCTGGTGAGGTCAATGGATTTCATATAGGTCTGACAACTGTCGCAGCATTCCACCCGAATGTAGGGAAAGGCATCGGCGGTGTAAACGGGAAGCTTGGCGTGATCTTCCTGGCCGCAGCCGGGGCAGACGACGCGGCGGAATTCCCATTCCGTAAGGCAGAAACCACACAAAAGGCTACGCCGGCCACCGTCGCCTTGCTGCCGCAGAACCCCGAGCGCAGGTTTGCGATTACAGAAAGGACACACCGGATGCGTGTAGCCTTCAAGGCGCAAGCGGGCGCGGGACCGGACGAACTCTGCGTAAGGCTGCAAAAAAGCGAAAGCCAAGAAGTGGCGAGGCTCGGCTGGGGTTTCTATACGGCACCAGCATTGATCGAGCAGGTCAGACTGAGAACTGGAAGCCGATGTGCGCAAGTCCTGGGCGACTTGTGCCAGGCGATCCGGACCACGTTTTTCAACGGTGGCAAGAAAATCGGGGAAGCTGCGGTGCAGTTCCGGCAAATCCAGCCGGTCAGGCAGAGGAGCTGGCGCATCGGGTCGAGATGCGCGCTCGATGCGCTGATACAAGCTCTCCTGAAACCGCGCGGTGTGGATGTAGAAAGTGAGAATCTCTGCGGCAAAAGAGTGCTGGGAGGCGAGGTGCTCTGCGCGCCGGATGCGTTGCTGCCATGGACTTTTGGCCACGGGCGATTATCCGGCTTTGAGTCAGAGCATGCAACCAGCGGGTCTGGAGTTTCATCATTCAGAGTTCGCCGGAGCTTCGTTGACTATGCTCAGTAGTGAGACTATAGTCTTGGAAAGTTTGGGGTGCAGTCCGGCTGGTTGTAGTTAAGTAGTCGGAGGACGCTGCAATGGAACTTTCCCGAAGAACCTTCCTCAAAGGTGCAGTGGTTGGCGGAGCAGGTTTCTCTCTTCTCGGATTTGATCTCACTCCCGCTGTAGCGCAATTGAAAGAACTCAAGATCGCCCGCGCCACCGAGACGCGATCGACCTGTCCTTATTGTGCGGTGGGTTGCGGTGTCCTTATCTACACGATTGGCGACCGGGCGAAGAACGTCACACCGCAGGTGATCCACGTCGAAGGCGATCCCGACCATCCTACGAATCGCGGGACGCTGTGCCCGAAGGGCTCTTCGCTCGAACAGGACATGCTCAACCCGCGGCGACTCACGAAGCCGCAAGTGCGGCGCCCTGGCGCGACGGACTGGCAGGATATCTCCTGGGATGACGCGTTGCATGAGATCGCGCACTGGACCAAGAAGACGCGCGACGATACTTTCGTTGAGAAGGACGCGAACGGCCATACCGTCAACCGGTGCGAAGGTATCTCTTTCATCGGCGGCTGCACCGATACGAATGAGTTCAATTATTTGGTCGTCAAGGCCATGAGGGGGTTGGGCTTGGTCTATTTAGAAAACCAAGCCCGGGTTTGACACGGCCCTACGGTCTCAAGTTTGGGACCAACATTTGGACGCGGGGCCATGACCAATGGCTGGATCGACATCAAGAACACCGACATGATGTTGATCATGGGGGGGAATCCCGCCGAGAACCATCCCTGCGGCTTCAAGTGGGCGATGGAGGCCAAGCGCAACCGGAATGCAAAGCTGATCTCCGTCGATCCTAGATTTACACGGACCTCGTCCACGGCGGATCTCTTCTGCCAGATCCGCGCGGGCACCGACATCGCGTTCCTCGGCGGCCTGATCCGCTACGCCATCGAGAATAACCGGATCGCCAAAGAATATCTCGTCAACTACACCAACGCAGCCTTCATCGTGAAGGAGGGTTTCAAGCTCCCTGAGGACGGCTTGTTCTCCGGATTTAATGAAGCGACGGGTAAGTACGATTTATCAACGTGGAATTATGAAGGAACTGGAGGTTCTGGCGGGCAATCCGGGATGACTGGCCACGCGCCCGAACCGACGCCAGGCAAGGTCGGAGGAGCCACGCCGCCTCCCACTCTGCCTGCAAACATTGCCTACGACCTTACTCTCCAGCATCCGCGCTGCGTCTTTCAATTGATGAAGCAGCAGTATTCCCGTTACACCCCGGAAACCGTCGAACGGATTACAGGCATCCCGAAGGACCAATACCTGAAGGCTGTCGATCTATTTACCTCAGTCCGCAAAGATGGCGACATGAAGAAAGTCGCAACCATCATCTACGCGGTAGGTTGGACACAGCATACTTTCGGAACGCAGATCATCCGCACCGCGGCCATGATTCAACTTCTCCTTGGCAACGTCGGAAGGGCAGGCGGTGGCGTGAACGCGCTTCGCGGCCATTCGAATATTCAAGGGGCCACCGACATGGCCGGGCTGTATGACTCTCTGCCCGGCTATCTCAAGGCTCCAGTTCCCACCGACACGGATTTGGCTGCGTTTCTGAAACGCACGACGCCAACGTCATCCAAACCCACGCCGTGGGATTCTTTTAACTACTATGCGAACACGCCGAAATTCATGGTCTCGCTGCTCAAGTCCATGTATGGAGACGCAGCGACAAAAGAAAACGGATTTGCTTTTGATTATTTGCCCAAGGCCGGGCAGGATTGCTCTTGGACCCACATCTGGGACGACATGTACAACGGCAAGGTGAAGGGGATGATGGCATTCGGAATGAATGGCGTCATGATCGGCCCGGACACCAACAAGAATATTAACGCGCTCAAGAAGGCCGACTGGCTGGTGGTGGGCGAGATTTATCAGGACGAAACCAGCGAGTTCTGGAAAGCCCCGGGCATTACAAGCGATGAACAGAAGACCATAAAAACCACGGTTTATCGGTTACCCTGCGCGGGTTTTGCGGAAAAAGACGGGAGCATGACCAACTCGGCGCGCTGGGCAGCGTGGAAAAATGCCGCCGTACCACCTCCCGGACAGGCGCGGCTTGACCAGGACATTGTTGCCCAGATTTTCCTGCGAGTTCGTGATCTCTATAAGAAGGAGGGCGGAAAATTCCCCGACCCCATCCTGAATCTGAGCTGGGCTTACGCAGACGCAGCTCATCCTCCCTTGTCGCAGGTAGCCATGGAGGTAAACGGCAAGGCCCTGGCGGATTTGACGGATCCGGCAACAGGGCAAGTGATCAAGGCCGGCCAGCAATTGCCCGGTTTTGCCTGGCTGAAGGATGACGGAACGACCACCTGCGGGAACTGGATTTATTCCGGATCTTGGACGGAGGCAGGGAACCAGATGGCGCGGCGAGGCACGGAGGATCCGTCCGGGATGGGCGTTTATCCCAATTGGGCGTGGTCGTGGCCTGCCAACCGGCGTGTGCTCTACAACCGGGCTTCCTGCACTCCGGAAGGGAAGCCGTGGGATCCCGAGCGGAAACAAGTGTGGTGGAATGAAGCGGCGGGAAAATGGGCAGGCAACGATGTGCCGGACTTCAAGCCTGATTCTCCGCCTAAAGATCACATGGGTCCATTCATCATGAACCCGGAAGGGGTGGGGCGGCTGTTCGCGCCCATCGGAGTGCTCGCGGACGGACCGTTCCCGGAACATTACGAGCCGATCGAAAGCCCGATCAAGAACCCGCTGCATCCCGACCGCTCGAATAATCCACTGGTGAAGAAGTTCACGACGCCCTTCGACAAATTTGGAACCCCGGAGGAATACAGCATTGTCTGCACGACATATCGCTTGACCGAGCAGTATCACTATTGGACAAAAAATAATCCTATGAATGTCCAATTGATTCCCGAACCGTTCGTGGAGATTCCGGTGGAACTGGCGGACGAAAAAGGAATTCGTGGAACGGACAAGATCAAAGTCATCAGTGCGCGCGGAACCTACATTGCGAAGGCCTTTGTCACGCGCCGGCTGAAGCCGATGATGATCGATGGCAAGAAGGTGTACCAGATAGGACTGCCAATTCACCAGGGCTTCCGCGGAATCACTGAAGATGCAGGAAGAGACGCACGGACGCCGGCCAATTTGTTGACGCCATCGGTGACCGATCCGAATGCACACACACCCGAATCCAAGGGGTTCCTTGTGAAGATCGAGAAAGCGTAGAGAAAGACAAATGAGCCAGGCTACGTTAGCAGTGCGCAGAATTTCCGGCCATCCTGGACCCGCTCCCGGCGATGATGTGGAGCGCGATTTTCAGGTCTGCAAATTGATCGACACCACTACGTGCATTGGCTGCAAAGCCTGTGAAGTCGCCTGTCTTGAGTGGAATGGGTACACCTTCACCGACACGGTCTTCGATAACAGCTACCAGACTATGCCCGAGACGGCATGGAATTACTGGAACCTGATCAAGTTCAACGAGCACGAACGCGAAGACGGCAGCATTACGCTGCTCATGCGCAAAGACCAGTGCATGCACTGCGCCGATCCGGGCTGCCTCACGGCCTGCCCCGCCGATGGCGCGATCGTGCAATATACCAACGGCATCGTGGATTTTCAGCAGCAGAATTGCATTGGCTGCGGATACTGCGTCAGCGGCTGCCCTTTCGATATTCCCAAATTCAATCCCACCACGAAGAAGATGTTCAAGTGCACGCTCTGCGTCGACCGGGTGAGCGAAGGACTGGAGCCTGCCTGCATCAAGACCTGCCCGACCGGCTGCCTGCACTTCGGAAGCAAAGACGACATGAAGAACCTCGCCGAAACTCGAGCCAAGCAGCTGCGCGAGAACTACGGGATGGAGAAGGCCGGCGTCTATGATCCCGCTGGAGTGGGCGGAACCGGCGTCATCTACGTGCTCCACGACGTGACCAATCCCGAGGCCTACGGCGGTTTGCCGAAGGATCCGCACATTCCGTGGGTGGTCCGCTTCTGGAAAGGCCCCGCGAAGTGGATTGGAAATCTCGCCATGCTCGGCGGGCTCCTGGGCGTGACACTGCACTACCTGCGGTATGGCCCGAAGGAACACAACGAAGACGCGAAGGATGAGAACGGAGGAAGACCGTGAGCACTTCCCACGTCATTTCATCCAGTCGCACGACCGGCGAACCTGGCGGCGAGATTGTTCGCTATACCCTGAGCGAACGGGTTCACCACTGGCTGGCCGCGTTGACGTACATTTATTGTCTGGTCACCGGCCTCGCCTTCTGGTCGCCTTATATGTACTGGCTGGCCGCACTGGTCGGTGGTGGACCGACAGCCCGCTTCTGGCATCCCTGGTTTGGGCTGGCGTTCGCGGTCTCGGTGGGCTGGATGTACAAGATCTGGAGCAGTGACCTGACTACGACCGAGGCCGACCGGCGCTGGTGGAAGGCGATAAATTACTACGTCGAAAATGATGATGAGAAGCTCCCGCCGGTGGGCCGCTTCAATTTTGGCCAAAAGTTGTTCTTCTGGCTGATGTTTTATGGCGTGGTCGTGTTGCTTATTTCAGGGCTGGGGCTGTGGTTCGTGGAATCCATTCCCTGGAGTCTGCGGTGGGTGCGTTATCTGGCGGTGACCGTACACGTGGTCGCAGCAATGGCAACCATCGGAGCGTTCATTATTCATGTTTACATGAGCGTCTTCATGGAGCCGGAATCGTTTCACGCTATGGTCCGCGGGAGCGTCTCCGCCGCCTGGGCGCGCACTTATCACCTCCTCTGGTACGAGAAGGTCACAGGCGATACAACGGGGAAAAAATAACGGCGTCATCGACGAGGCGCCGGCCAGGCCGTGAACCGAATAACTTCTGTCAATCTCAGCGCAGCGTAAAGTGCATCCAAATCTCAGGTAAAATTCCACGTGTAGTAATGTCGAGAGGATCCATGCGCTTATTGAACAATTCATCTGCCGTCATCGCTGCGTTAGTTCTGCTGCCTGCAAACCTGCTGTTCGCAGCGGCAGTCGACACCAAGTTTCACGACGCGCCCGCTTCGGCCCAGGCCATGAAGAATCCCTACGAAGGCCAGGCAGCGGCTGCGCAGGAAGGCAAGCGGTTGTACGCGCGCAATTGCCTGTCGTGCCACGGCAAGACCGGAAAAGGTACGGGCAATGTACCTCCGCTGACGGAGGGCAAACTCGACGCTGTCACGCCGGGCGAGGTGTTCTGGTTCATCACCAAGGGCGATAAAGATAACGGCATGCCTTCGTGGGCATCGTTGCCGGCAAAGCAGCGTTGGCAAATTGTCACCTATGTGAAAACGATGGGAGCATCGCCGGTTGCCCTGGCTGCAAGCGCTCCAGCCCCTGCCGACACAAACACTACGACGTATAAGGCTCCGCCGCCGACGCCGCCCTTCACGGACTTTCGCTACGAAAAACCCGGCACCGTCCGCAAGATCACGGTCAACGATCTTCCAAAGCCGTACGCGACCGAATCGGCGAATAACGGGCCGCAACTTGTGGCGCGGCCCGAGAACGTCTGGCCAGTCACGCTTCCCGGATTCAAGGTGGAGCTATACGCGACAGGGCTCGAGAACCCGCGGACGCTGCTCACTGCTCCGAACGGCGACATCTTTCTCACCGAGAGCGACCCCGGCCGCATCCGCGTGTATCGAGGGTTGACCAGCGACGGCAAGCCCGAACAGTCAGCCGTCTTCGCCAGTGGCTTAAAGCAGCCGTATGGATTGGCTTTCTATCCGCCGGGACCCGATCCGCAATGGTTATACGTCGGCGATACCAACGAGGTCGTCCGCTTTCCTTATCACAACGGAGATCTGAAGGCGAGCGCGGCGCCGGAACATATTGCCGATTTACCCTCTGGAAGCGGGCACTGGACGCGAGCGTTAGCTTTTTCCCCGGATGGCAAGAAAATGTTTGTCGCCGTGGGCTCGGGCTCGAACGTCGATGATCCCGACACACATCCTCGAGAAAAGGACCGCGCCGACATTCTGGTGTGCGATCCCGCGAACTGCACACTAAGCGTCTATGCTTATGGCATTCGCAACGCCGGGGGCGGGATCGCGGTGAATCCGCAGACGGGAGAATTGTGGTGCTCGGTGAACGAGCGCGACGCGCTGGGCGATAACCTGGTTCCGGATTACATCACGCACGTGCAGGAAGGTGGATTCTACGGCTGGCCGTGGTGGTACATCG
>Ga0209380_10000884_pt1 | contig 21018 bp, 16 predicted proteins | sample HubBroMetageWFT6_FD_188347 | JGI IMG/M metagenome (GOLD analysis project Ga0209380, IMG submission 188347) | Warmed and freeze-thawed soil microbial communities from the Hubbard Brook experimental Forest, New Hampshire - Hubbard Brook CCASE Soil... | ecosystem: Environmental > Terrestrial >...
TTGAAGATGCCATCCTTGAAGATGCGCGGCTTGGTCGCCAGGAAGACCGCAACAGGTCCTTTTCCGTCACCTGTCTCGCCATGGCACCCAACACAACGACGCATGAAGACTTTTTTGCCTTCCTCAACCCCGTCTTGGACAGCGGCCGGAACGACAGGGATGGCCGACCCTCCTGAGATGTAGAGAAAGTTCTTTCGCCAGGGGCCCAGATTCGAGCCGAGCTTCTGGATGTAGGCGACAAGCGCAACGGCGTCTTCGGTCGGAACGGGCCTGCCGTTAGCGTCCACGCCGTTATACAACCAAGGAAACTGAGGCATGATCGAATCGGGCACCACCATGCGCGGATTAAAATGATGGGCAAAGTGCCAATCGTCAGCGACCCTTCCGCCTTCTCGCGTGAGGTCGGGACCGATCCGGCGAGTCCCAAACATATGGGGAACATCGTAGGCATATTCGCCCTCTTGCGACGGGGGTCCCCAGCGCCGATCCTCGCCGGTTACTGGGCGCACGTACTGCGAGTGGCAATACCAGCAGCCTTCCCGGATATACACTTTGCGGCCCTTGGCTTCGAGTGCGGTGTAAGGTTGGGCAGGAACGACTTTTCCGTCCATCGTGACGACGGTCATCGCGTGTGCCCGTCCCAGCCAAGGCAGCAGTCCCATAATGAAGACTGCGGCCCCCATGAACACGATCGCCATACCCATAATGAATGTGTCGATGCGTTTGTTCTGCATGTTAGTCCGCCGCCACTGGCACGAATCCCTTCTCACGCTCCATTTCGGGAAGGGGAGAAGGTTCCACGGCCGTCATGTACATGTTAATCATGAAAAGCAAAATGCCGATATCCATGCCTATCCCGGAGAGTGTTCTTATGAACCAATAAGGTTTCATGGCTACGACGGTGTCGACAAATTCCACCGAGTCCATCCACATCGTGCCCTGTAGAAGCCCCATGAGAGTAAGTACCCCAGCCATAGTGCTGAAGCTGACGACGATGAGCCAGAAGTGCCAGGTGGCCAAGGTCTTGCTCCATAAAGCGTGACCCGTGACGCGCGGCCAAACGTAGTACGTGCCCGCCATCGTCCATACAACGAACGTGCCGAAAATCGTGAGGTGAGAGTGCGAAATCACGAAATCCGTAAAATGAGTAAGTTGTTGCATGCCTCGCAAGGCCTCCGTGGAGCCCTGGAAGCAGCCAAGGAAATAAAAGATGGATCCCATAATGCAGAATTTAGCTACAAAACTTTCCTGTAAGGATTTCCAATTCCCCATCATCGTCCCAAAGAAATTCTGAGTGACGGTCCATACCGGGATGATCAGCATCATGGAGGTGACGATTGCGATCGTCTGGGTCCAGTTGGGAATGGGGCTATAGAGATAATGGTGAATGCCGACGAACGGATAGAACAGAGCGATGGACCAGAAGCCCACGAGCGAGAGTTTGTGGCTGTAAAGTGGATTCTTGCACGCCAGCGGTAGGAAAAAATAAATCAACGCTAAACCCGCGGGTGTGATCCAGAGACCCACGATATAGTGGATGTAAAGCCCGTGAAGAGCCGCGTTGTTAACGCCAGGTACCCAATATGGAAGGAGGATGTTCCCAATTGGGAAATTGATGGCTGTCCAGACCATCGCACCGGCGGTGTAATACAGAGAAACGTAAAGCAGTTTCTCTTTGCGTTGCACGATGGTAGCGATGACCATATAGGTCAAGACTATGAAGGCGATGATTAACGGGACGTCCGCCCAAAGCGCATAATCGCCAGCTTCGATGCCCTTTTGATAGCCCGCCATGAGCGAATATGAACCGAGCACAACACCGATATTCCAGAGCCACAGGCACCAGAATCCCATCTTCTCGCCCACCATGCGGATGCCGGTGAGCTTAGGAACCATATAAAAGACCAGGCCAAAGAACGTTGTCGAAAACGCCCCGAAGATTACGCCATTGACGTGCATTGGCCGGATCCGGCCCCAAGTCAGCCAGGATGTTCGGCCCAGCCAGTCCGGATAGTTGAATTTGATGGAGACGATCACCCCCACGAGCGGGAAGATCATTGTCCAGAGGATCCCCCAAAACAACCATTGCTTAACCAGCTTTCCATTTACCAGCGGTTCGTTTTCCAGCAACCCGTGAGAAGCCGCCATCGCCCCTTCTCCCCCTTTCGCAGACCGGCAAATTCCACCGGCCTGCGAGAGCAATTAATGTGGGTCCCTACTTTTGAGAAATCTGAAAATCAACCGTGACGTTGCCCTTCGCCGGCACCGTGACGCTCTTATCCCAGGTCATGCCATCAGCGAAGATTGGGCGATTCACCATCTGGTGTGAGTCCACATCCATCACCGATTCTTGCCGAGCGATCTGCCAGTTTTCATGCCAAGCTTCGATCGTGTAAGTTCCAGGTGGGACATCCGTAAGCTTGAAATTGCCATGCTCGTCTGTAATGGCGTAGTAAGGACTCTCGACCGTCATAACGACCGAATTCATCCAAACATGACCTGCGTCGCATTTCAGATCTGTTTCTCCATCGCGTTGAAAAGGCCTTTTGACCGGATGGTTCGCAATCGGGAATGGAATGTTATAAAGCTGGACGCCTGTCATATGGATGTTGTGCAGGATGGGATCGCTACTCACCATCGTCAGGTCGTCGCCTTTTGGAACTAACATGATGTGGGGAATGTAGCGGCAGTTCTTCTGGTCGAGGGAGCGCCTGGCCTCAGGCAAATCCATGGCTTTGCCCTTCGAAATACCCTTCAAGTAAACCACTGTATTTTCGACGCTACCGTCAGGGGCAATGATGATGCGCTCAAGATCCCGAGTCTTTTGCCCATTGGGAGCGCATACGTCAGGATTCTTGGTGATAGGCAGGGTCACAGGCTGCGGCTTTGTGCCCGTCCACTTTACGTTGCCTGTTACTGTCCCACCATCGGTTACGGTAACTACTTGATACTGCGCCAGGACTGCAGAAGCCATGGCCAAGTTGGATAAAAACAGGACCGCTAGAATCATTATTCTCAAATTAATCTTCATTTCTTTACCTCCCCATGAATTAGAAATTAGGCTTGACGAATAATTTTGTTTCCTCTTGACGGCTAAATCCGCCCAAGGTGGCAACGAAGTGGCGGTTTCTATCCGCCTTTTTGATCCGTGGATTTGGCGGCCGCTTTCGCGGTATGCCGGGGATGATAATTCCGCTGCAGTGTCCGCAAGTAGTGAACTAGATCCCAGGCTTGGTTCGGATCCACGAAATCCGACCATGAAGGCATGGGCGTGCCGTCCAAGCCGGTCATAAAGATGCGGTATAGATCCTCGTTCGTCGTACCGCATTTGAATCGAGAGCCATTCACAAAGTCGTATGGTTTGATGGGATTTCCGTCATTGTCGCGTAGCGAGGGTGCGGAAGGTCCATCACCAAGACCCTTTGGCCCGTGGCATTCGACGCACTTCAGCGTCGTCTGATAGAGGACCTTGCCGCGCTCGACACTTTCCGGGGTGTCCGGAGTTTCCGGCGGGATGGTTATAGGCGTACCTGGTTTCTCTTGCGCCCAACGAGGCGACCATGTTTTTATGAAAGCAACCAAGTCGGCACGCTGCTGTGGTGTCAACGGTCTCCATTGCGGCATGTTCGTCGAGACGAATCCACGAGTCATGGCATTAAAGATGTCTGAATCGACTGGCAGAGTGCCTGTAGGGGTTGACCGGCATTTAAAAACGGCCTTGGTGAAATCCCTCGGCTTCGGATCGATCCACTGGGCGTTCATCCCGTCAGCATTGCCGTCCGGTCCATGGCAGCCAATGCAGTACCTTATATAATGCTTCTCTCCATCCGCCGCGTGTCCCGTCACGGCGCCGATATGGCTTTCTTCGGTCGCGACACTAGGCGTCCCGAGGGCCGGGTCTGGCGGGTTTATGTGCGATTGCGCAAGGACGGACGTGGCTCCGACTGTAACCAAAGCCAACGACCCGAATGCAAATGTCACAGCAAGTTTTTTTGGTGTCATTTTTGGGCCTCGTCTCTAGAAGTCGAAGTCAAATCCAACAAATATGCTGCTGCTCCATACGCCTTGAGTGTTCAGGATCGGGGGCAAGCCGCTACCGTCGAGACTTTCTGGCACAACACCGATCGACTTGGTGATGGAATACTCATTGTGCCAAGCCAATCCCGCGCGGCTAAACATAATTGGGTAATAACGGTAGCCCACGGAATAGGCCGTCACATTGCCGTAATTGTCAGGAACGCTTCCCAGGTTAATCGCGGCCTGTTGCGCCACGTCTATTTTCTCGAAGCGTCCGAAGAACACGAGTTGAGGATTCACGAAATACTGACCCTCAAGAAAGCCACCGTTGAAGGCAGGTCCTTTCGTTCCTGCTGGCAGTCCGCTCGTGTCGGGGGTAAGCGTCCCCAGATATGCATTGTCGTGCCCATGCATAAAGTAGGGCAGCAACTCTAGATTCTTGAAATGAAGCTGGCCGGCAAAGCCAATGCGGTAAAAAGGTTCATTACCCAGGCCGACGAGTGGAGTTCCGCTCGTTGTCTGGTAATACGTCGCTCTCTGACCGATGTAGGCGTAAGCTTGAAATTGTTCGTAACCCCAGCTTCCAGCGTTGAAAGACTTGGTGAAGGCCATGTAACCGTCGAAGCTTCGATTTGAAGGCAAACCGCCCGGAAGGTTGGATTCCGTTAGACCCGTCCCGCCTTCGTTGCTGCTAAGCAGGGCAATTGAGTATCGCATGGAGCTGTCTGCATTGTGCCCCATCAACTCCATACCAATCTGATTGTCGCCGATTCCGAAGTCGTTGATGCTCCCCGGAACATCGAAGTGATAAGTTTGGTAGATGCCACCGTTGGCGGAGAGAAACAGAAACCTTTTCTCCGAGATCAAGTTATCTAGCTCAAACCTTCCGAACTTAAAATTGAGCCATGATGTTCCCTTAATATTGTCCAGGCGAACCCAGGCGCTTTCAAAGTGCCAGGTAGCAAACGGGTCCGACGAGGGCAACAGCAGGAAGGAAATATTCTTGTAGATCGTTCCAGCCGACCATAGATCCATCCCCGATAAGTCGAAACCGGCCTGGGTCACGTTGCGAGACACTAAAGTGGACCCTGTGCCGCCCCCGGGAATCGAGTCAACCGGTTGATTGCTGGTGCTCTCTCGATGCCACTGGGGAGTGATCCGGAAAGTTATCGGGAAGTAGGAGGGGTTCTGCCAAATCGGTGAGTCGCGATCGTTCATCAACTGATATCCGTTGTCGCGGAACACCAACCCGAAGTTATTCAGCTCTGGCCAAGCCGTGTGGCAAGCGGAGCAAGGAAGGCCGTACTTTCGCGCGAAGGCAGGAATAGCCGCCACCTTATACAAAGGAAGAGCGTAAACGGGCTGACTTTCGCTAAGCATCATCCCGACCAACGATAATCCGAAAATAACGAACGTACTCAACAACGGCGACTGAATGCCCCGACTGTTTTTTGGAAACCACTTGATCATACGGCCTCCCGCCTAGTGGTATGCCATCTCATGAAACGTTGTCAGTAATCCGGGAATATATATGCGAGGAATCGAGCCGATAGCAGAATGGGTAGGACTGCGCGAAATTTCTCAAAGTAAGCAGCAAACGCGCCCCCAGTTGCCCCACGCCGCGCCTGTCGATCAGGGCCGCTGCCCTGATTCGCAAATCGAAGCGGAACATACCCTTCAAAATAGAGGAATGCAAGTTTTTTTTTTGCTAGGCCGTAAATCTAAAATTAGGATGGCTTCCCAAGGAACGTTCGTGCTCCAAACTACAGCCCGTCGCTATTCGCATGCAGCAAGCGAAACGAGTTGACTGAGGAAATAGCAGTTGCGCTAACGACCGCCGGAAGCGAGACGTTGTTCCAGGGTGGCAAGCTTTCACAGATAGCTGGTCCGAGTTGAGCTCGCAGGAAGGATGTCTCGACATCGAACCGCCTTGATGCCAGTTCGGGGATGCTCATCCACAGTTTACGAAGGCAGCAAGCCTTGAATACACTCTACGAGTCCCCTTAGGCCTTCCGCTTTAGCGATCACGGCGTCGACCGCAATTCCCTTGGGGTTGAATGTCCTGCGGACGGCCTCGCTATACATCGTGAATAGGACTATCCGCACGTTTGGAAAGATCTCTTTCAGGACAGATGCAACCACGATGCCATTGGTCCGGGGCATCGCCAAATCTAGCAGCACTAAATCAGGCTTCAGTTTGCGCGCTTTTTCGATCGCATCTTCGCCATCGATGGCGTCGCCGCAGACTTGAAAATCGCTTGCGCTGAGACATCTACATATGACCTTGCGAACGGTCTCACTGTCTTCGGCAACTAGAATCCGCTTGGACATCTGTGAATAGTAACCTCGTGCTGATGATTGCTTGGCGAACAGAACTGTCTGACCGGTGCGGCGAAAACAGTACGCGGAGGTAACTCCTTAAGGAATACAGTGTTCAGTGTAGGACACCTGATGCGCTCAAGTCAGGGTCATGGACTTCTTAGGGTCCCAGTTAGTGTCAGGGTGCCTGTGTTGCAGCACCTAGGTTGTTTGATTGGGTAGCCGTTTCAGTTTGATCGTAATACCCGCTTCGCGTGCGCACGGTATAATTATGCCCGCGAACCTTCACCTGAAGCCGCCGAAACGAACCATCCTGAGGAGGATCCGAGGGAGAATATCCCAGCAGATATTGCGAGCGTAGTTCGCGCGCGATCTGTTCGAATGCTGGGCCGATCTGCTCAACCGTTTTCACGCGAATGGTACGTCCTCCTGTTTCGCGCGCAAGCTTTCGCACGCTGGCATCGCCGTGGTATGTCCCGCCCATCATCGTGTAGTATTCCGGGTCGCTAAGAACGATCGAATAGACGATCATGTCGGCCTTTTCCGCAGCCACCATGGACCCTTTTAAATCGATCTTGCTGCCCTGATCTTCGCCATCAGTGACCAAGACCAGCACCTTGCGTCCTTGGCGCGTCTTCATCAATTCGTTCGACGCCAGGAACACTGCGTCGTAGAGATGTGTGCCACCTATGGGACCCCCGGGTTTTTCCTGCAGGACGCTCGTGCCCGTGTAGTTTATTTCGGCGGCGTCAATGGCGCGGGACAGTTCCTGCGGCTCGTTTGTGAAATCCTGAAGCAATCTTACGTCTACGTCGAAATTCATTACGAGCGCTTGATCGCGGCCGTGCAGAACGGAATGCAAAAATTGTTTTGCGGCCGCTTGCTCCTCGGCCAGCAAATGCTCCTGGCTGACGCTGGTGTCTATGGCCACACCCAAACTCAAGGTTACGTCCGTCTCGCGCGAGAAAAACTGGATTTTTTGCGGCGCGGCGTCATCCGTCAACTCGAAATCTTCTTTGTTGAGGTCTCGCACCAGTCGGCCGTGGCGTCCCTCCGCGATTACATATACATTGACTTCCACCGAGGTAGCTTTTATCGAGGGGCCCGGTTTATCGGTTGCGCGTTGTCGAGGCGCTGCGGAACGCAACAGGAAGACAAAACACAGGATGCAGGTCAATGCCATTCGCGCAGAAGATGTAAGCGAGGTCATGCCCATCGGCTGCAGTTTCACGGTCTCCTTTGACTCATCCTACGCAGACCGCGTGGCGATGTCGAATACAACAAAAAAGGGCCGGACGACAGGAGCAGCCCTTCGCCGTGCTTGCTCCTCTTGCCCGACCTTTCCGCGACAAACTGTGTTCAGTGCGGACGACTGCTTACTTTCCGGATATTTCGATTGCGACAGTCTCTAACAGTTCAGGTTGATTTTTTGCCACAACGCTCTTCGTGTCTTTCGACAGCGGGAAATAATAGGTTCCCACGTGCGGCAGCTTCAACGCACGCACCGTAACATTTCCGCCGTGACGCAGGCATATCAACACCGGCTCCGCATTTTGCATTTCGTTGCTGTTAAATTGTTCGGGCTGAACTATTCCGACGGCATTGACGCCCCGGTAGACGATGAGGGCGCTGTTCACCATACCTCGGTGGTCCAGCGAAAACGTATAATCACCGCTAGGCAGGGTTATAGTCCCGAACTTGACATCGAATGGCAGCTTAAACTTGCCTCCGATAGACGGTCCCGCTTGTAATCCTGCTGATAACATCCCGAACATCACCACCACAAGAACGAATCCCGAAGATTTTTTCCAAGATAATTTCACCGGCTTGTTCTCCTTCGTCGAATTCGCAAACGACCCGACGGCCCATGATTTCCGCGCCCCACGAACCACTTGATGTTATTTTCCCCGCTCTTTAAAGGTTAGGGACTAGTACTTTAGTCATGTTTTCGAACGTCTGTGTGCAATCTATACTGGACGCAGAATCCAGGCCTTGCGTTGTTTGCAATCTGCTGCAAACAGAAGAGATGAGACTATTTTTGTTAAGGAAACGAACCCGTTCTAGAGTAATGAGCCTTAGCGCTCAGTCAGCCGGGCCGCGCATCTGAACAGCGATGGCCGAGGATCTAAAACACCAAAATCACGCGGTGATTCGTGTAAATGAGTGAGACCGAAAGGAACCGTCATCGGTACCTTCGGCACATACCCACGCGCATAACTTCTGCTATGCTGGGTAACAAATCGGGGCCAATCGGTGTCTAAGGAAAGTAGGGACAGGCCCTAAAGGGAGAGCAGCGGAAGGCATGTCCGATCTAGCACAAATATTACCGTGGGGCCGTGATGAAGCGGGGCTCGTCACCGAGCTGCAGGCGGGGTCTGACTCGGCATTCGATTGGCTGGTCACCTACTATCATGCCGGGGTGTACAACTTGGTTTACGGAATTCTTTCCGACTCCGCCGACGCCGCTGACGTGACGCAGGAAGTTTTTCTGCGCGCTTTCCGCGGCATTCATGGTTTCCGGCAGGGCAGCTCCTTGAAAACCTGGCTATATCGCATTTCTGTGCGGCAAGCTTTGAACCACCGGCGCTGGTGCTGGCGTCATCATCGTCAACAGGTTTCGATTGACGCCGAAGTAGAAGGGAAGAATCCCGCGCTTGATTTGAAAGATTTGGAAGCTACTCCGCTGGAACAAGTGGAAGCAGCGGAAATGCAAGCCGTGGTCCGCCGAGCGCTGGCACAAGTGCCCGAGGTATTCCGCAGCGCAGTTATCTTGCGCGATCTTGAAGGCTTGTCTTATGAAGAAGTGGCGGAAGTTTTGGAAATTTCCGTGGGCACAGTGAAATCACGCATCCTGCGCGGTCGCCGCATCCTTCGAGAGATTCTGGATCCTGTTTTGCATGCTTCGCAAGCCGCGGAATCTACCGAACGCAATACTCAGGCCGAGCACGCATCAGAATTTTCCCGGGGAACATCCACGGCAAGCGTCCGCGTGGCTCCATCAGCCTCAAAGCCCGCGGTCACGCGCTCGTTAACCTACGCTACCAAGAGGCACGGAGGCGCCCAATGAATTGTCGCGACGCTGCACGACGCCTACCCGGTTACATCGATGGTGCTATTCCGGCGCAAGATCACGCCCTTGTTCGCGAACATCTAAACGTTTGCGGAAGCTGCCGAGATTTGCTGGGGAGTTATCGCCGTCTTTCCATGTGCCTGGCAAATATGGAACCTGTCGCCGTGCCCGCTGATTTGGTCATGCGAATACGCGTGCAGGCAGCGCATTCTGTTTCACCGTGGATAGGTTTCCGGCGTGCCTGGTCTCGAGGTCTGTTGTCCTTCCAAGACGTTTTCAAACCGCTCGCTGTTCCGGCCACCGGCGGAATTCTTACCGCGCTGGTGGTGTTTGTTCTGGTAGTACAGAACATCCTGGTAGGCGTCCCCATGGGAATCGTTGCGAATGATTTGCCGCTGAACCTCGTGCAGCCCGCGCGCCTGGAAAGCCTGGCGCCTTTTCCGGTTCCCGGAGTCGTGGCGACTGAGGGACATCCTGATTCCGGCGTGCTGGTGTTGGAAGCTACTCTGAACGCGCAGGGTGAAGTGGTCTCCTACAATATTCTTTCCGGGCCCAGCGACGTTGCGGTGAAGCATCAGATCGACCAAGTGCTCTTATTTTCGCGCTTCCGCCCTGAGCTCAGCTTCGGACGGCCGACGGGCGGTGGTCGTGTTCTGCTGAGCTTCAGCGAAGTTCACGTCCACGGATAAGTTTTTCGCTCTGATTTCTCCGCTCCTTCGTTTCATTGATTAATCCGCGCGTTTTCTTGACTACGCGAACCCTGACCGCTACAGTTTCAATGTTTGAGTAATCAATGCCAGAAGCTTAAGACAAGGAACTTGGCGCTGCCGGTGGACGATGAAGGCGTGAGGAGTCTGGCCATCCAAAGATTTTTTCATCCATTTCTTACATGGTGTTGCTGCATTGCTGTGCTCTTGGTGAGCGTTGCGTCCGTCCCCAAAGCCCATGGGCAAGCACCGCCTCAGCAGGAATTCACCAGCGGGATCGCAGTCGAAGCCAGTCAGCAATTATTTGCCACCATGTGCGCGCTCGACGCCGCCGGGTTCGACGCGGACGAAAGCACGCTTGCGGAAATGCCTTCGCGCCTTGCGTTACGTGGCGATCTTCTGAATCTGCACGGCCCAGCAACGGAAGCCCTACGCGACTTTTACCGCGACCACTTGCTGGCCGGTCCCGGGGAAACACTTTCACGCTACATCACCTTTGCTCTGGTAGTAGGCCCGCCGCCGGATTTTCGCTATCAAGTTGACCCTGAGCTTCTTCCGCCGGATGTCGGCTCGCTCGAAGGCTTCCAGAAAATTCTCGCGGCTTTTTACCACGAGGCTCATCTGGATATCCGCTGGACTCAAATTGAACCTGAATACCACCGCGCGATTGCACGCTATCAGCCTGTGGTGCGCCGCATCGTCACCGTATCAAACGCCTATTTGCGGGAGATTTTGAAGTCGAAGCACGGCCGCACTTTTACCGTGTACGTGGAACCGCTGGTCGGCGCTCGCACCAATTTTCGCAACCTGGGCGATCACTACGCCATGGCCGTGGGGTCCACCGCGCAAATCCCGGTGGACGATATACAGCACGCTTATCTGCACTTCATGCTGGATCCCTTGCCGCTCAGGTATCGCAAGGAAGTCGAAAGCAAAAATAGCCTGCTGAATGTGGCCGCGCGCGCGCCGCAACTTCCGGTGGAATACCGCACCGACTTTATCGCTTTCACCGACGAATGCCTGATCAAAGCGGTCGAACTGCGATTGCATCACCTGACGCCGGAAAAACTCGAAGCGGCCCTGGAGCAAAATGACAAAGCGGGGTTTATACTCGTGCGTCCGATGGTCACTCAGCTGGAAAAGTTTGAAAAGGCTGCGCCGGCTATGACGTATTATTTCCCCGACATCATCACCGGTATTGACGTAGCAGCGGAGCACAAGCGTTTGAAGGATTTTGCTTTTGCGCCGGTGCAGACAGCAGCTGAACAGGCCAAGACCGCCGCCGCGACCGCGATCCAAACCGGAGAACTCGATAGTATGCTGGCGGAAGGGGATCACCAAATCGCATTAAAGGACGCCGCAGCCGCTTCGGCCACGTTCGGAAAGATATTGGAGAAATATCCGAACGAGCCGCGCGCGGTGTACGGCCTGGCAGTTGCGTCCATACTTTCAGGCGACGGCGAACGTGCCCAGGAATTATTCGAGCAGATTGTAGCGAGTTGGACGTCGGGAATACCCGGAGCGCCCATTCCGCCGGGGACGCCTGATCCTTCGATTTTGGCTTGGTCGCATGTATATCTGGGACGCATTCACGATCTGCAAGACGAGCGCGACGAGGCGGTGGCTGAATACCGCGCAGCCCTGGCGGTTCATGGCTCGGCGGAAAATGCGCGGGCAGCGGCGCAACGCGGTTTGGATTCGCCGTATAGTTCTCGCGCGCCGGAAGGCGACAAGGCGTCTCATAATCCTTAGCCCTTGGCCGTTCTTCTGCGCCAAGGGTATTTAACTACGGAAGGTGAAAAATGATTTTCCAGTCGTTAGGAAACGCGATCATCACGGTCATCTTATTAGCAGTTGGATCCACGCTGGTTCTAGCACAGCCGTGCGCCGCGCAGCAGCAACAACAGCAGCCGGCGCCAGCTCCGGCCCCCGCCAAGCCCGGACAAGCGGCGGCTCCACAAAGCGGCACGCAGAACCCCGCTGAAGCGCCGAAAGTTGATCCTGAAGAAGAGAAGGCCTACAAAGCTTTTTACGACGCAAACACTCCGGCGCAAGCCGACGCGCGCATCAAGCTCGGCGAAGATTTTGTCGCGAAATACTCCAAGAGCAAATATGCGGAAGTTGTTTATGCCCGGCTGATGCAGGACTATTTCAACAAACAGCAATTCGACAAAATGTATGACGCCGGAGCCAAAGCTCTGGCGCTGAATCCGGACAATGTCAGTGTATTGGTGTTGGAAGGTTGGGTAATTCCGCACAATTACGATCCGAACGACATGAACGCGGAGCGCCTGCTGAACAAGGCCGAGGCTGAGGAAAAGCATGCCATCGAATTAATTCCCAACCTGCCAAAGCCCGCGGGGATGACCGACGATCAATTCTCGAAAGCAAAGGACGCGGCGCTGTCGCAGGCGCACAGCGGTCTTGGATTGGTTGATTTTCGTAAGCAGGATTTCGCGAACTCCGTCACCGAACTACAGCAGGGCGAAAAACTTGCCGCCACTCCGGACCCCACTGATTTTTATGTGATGGGAATCGGGCTGCAGGCTTTAAATCGGTTCAGCGATGCCTCCGACGCATTTCAAAAGTGCGCGCAAATCCCCGGAGGCTTGGCGGACCGCTGCAAGCAGAAGGCGGACGAAACCAAAAAGTTGGCTGCCGCAAAACCGGCTGGATCCAAACCCTAACCGAGGCCATTTCAATCGTGACCCCACAGGAACGCGAGGAACTGGAGACGATCCTGGGTCATCATTTTAATGACACGGAAGAACTTGAGCGCGCGCTGATTCATCGTTCTCATCGGCAAAATTCCAACAACACCGATAACGAGCGTCTGGAATTTCTGGGTGACCGCGTTCTGGGCCTGGTTGCCAGCGACGAACTTTGCCGGACGTTTCCCGAGTGGGATTCCGGTCAACTCTCCAAGGGCCTGGCTAGGCTCGTAAGCGCTTCGTCAATTTATGCCGCGGCGAAGGAATTGAAGCTGGGCGATTACTTGCGGCTCGGGCCCGGTGAAGAGAAAACCGGTGGCCGCCATAAAAAAAGGCTGCTAGCGGACGCCTACGAAGCCATCCTCGGCGCCATTTATCTCGATGCTGGACTTCCCGCGGCTGTTTCGTTCCTACAGCGCACGTTGTTAGGGCCTGCACTCGGCAGCCAATCCTTCGGCTTGGAACGCCCCGATGGTAAATCCGCTTTGCAGGAGTGGCTGCAGCAGCGTGATCTTCCGCCTGTGGAATATCGTGTACGCAGCGAGTCGGGCCCCGATCACCAAAAGATCTTTGAGGTGGAAGTGTGGCACGCCGGGAAAAAACTTTCCGGTGCGGAAGGGCGTAGCAAGAAGGAAGCGGAACAAAGCGCCGCGAGGATGGCGTTGGAACATTTCGAATCGAACGATGGAATCGCCTGAAGGAGTCTCGTGGAAGTAGACACCACCGACCCAGGTCCTGCTTCTGAGTCAACACCCGCGCCAGTGGCCACGCCTGCGAAAGTCGTGGCAAGGCGCAGTTCCTTTGCGGAGTATGCCGAGTCGCTTCTGGTCACAATTCTGCTGGCTCTTTTTGGCACCACCTTCATCGTTCAGGCTTTCAAGATTCCTTCGCAATCGATGGAGCCCACGCTTCTGATCGGCGATCATCTTTTGGTGAACAAATTTATATTTGGCGGCCACGGAGCGTGGTACGAAAAATTTCTGCCCTATCGCGAGATCCGGCGCGGCGATGTCATCGTTTTCAAATTTCCGTTTGATGACCATCCGCATTACGTGAAACGCGTGATTGGTTTGCCCGGCGACCGCGTGCGCATCATCAATCAACACGTTTATGTGAACGACGAGCCTCTGTCGGAACCATATCTAGTGCATGATCCAATCTATGAAGATCCTTTTGGCGACAATTTCCCGCCCTCCGGCCGCTATTTCGCTGAAATCGGGCTGCGTCCGGAATGGGCGGAACAGATTCTTAGCCACGTCCGGCACGGCGAGCTGATCGTTCCGCCTGACAATTATTTTGTGATGGGCGATAATCGCGATCGTAGCTGGGACAGCCGCTACTGGGGCTTCGTAAATCGCGCTGCGGTGATGGGCCGTCCGGTAATGATTTACTGGTCCGTCGAGGCTGCTCCTGGAGATTACCTCCGCCGGGGCTTGTTCGACGCGCTTCGCGCCCTGGGGCAAAATCTTTTGCATCTTCCCGCACGCACCCGTTGGCGGCGTATGATGCACGAGGTCCATTAGCGGGCTGGTTCAGCTGGAATAATCGCCGTGGCAAGCACGCTCTCCCATCCCGACGTTCATACGCAAACCATCTCGCAAGCGAGGCCGCGTCCGCGCGGCTGGACGCGTTGGCCCAAATGGATTCTGTTCTTTTTGATTCTTGTATGGCTCGCCAGCGCTGGGATATCGCTTCTGATTCGCCACACGCCTTTGCAAAAGAAAATCACGGCACGTCTTGCAGCCGCTTTCGGACGGCCGGTGGAAGTAGGCAACTACAATTTCACTCTATTGGACGGCCCCACCTTGCGGGCGCAATCAGTGACCTTTGGCGAAGATCCTCGTTTTGGCCACGAATATTTCTTGCGGGCTGAATCGGTCAACATGCGTCTTCGCTGGCAAGGTCTCTTGCTCGGCCATCTTCAGCTAGGCACGGTTTCGCTGCACCATCCGAGCCTGAATCTGGTGCGTAACTCGGACGGCGATTGGAACCTTGCTGAATGGCTGCCCAAGCCGCCGTCGGCGGCGTCTTCTGCGGGAATTTCGGGCTCTTCAGCTCCTGGCGCGCCCGCCGTGCGCTTCCGCCGGATCGAAATCGATTCTGGACGAATTAATTTCAAACGTGGCGAAGAAAAACTTCCGTTCGCGTTGGTGAATGTGGCCGGTTACGTCGAACCTGCCGGCCCGGGGCGCTGGACGATGGACCTGGAAGCAATTCCAACGCGCGCTGCCGTAATCGTGCAGCAGGCCGGCGTTCTACACGTAAGCGGTCAAATGGGAGGAACTTCTTCGCGCCTGCGTCCGGCGGAACTAAATGTTTCCTGGAGCGATGCTTCAGTGTCGGATGTTCTACGGCTGGCTCGCAGCTCCGATTACGGCGTGCGCGGTTTACTCACTCTGATCATGAACGCTCGAACGCAAGACCGCGCCGATGGCGGATGGACGATTCAATCTCGCGCCGAGTTACGCCAGCTTCACAGTTGGGATCTCCCCTTGCATCCGGACGATCCCGCTGTGAACTTAGTTTCGCAAATTCACTGGAATCCGATGGACTCGGCTATCGAAATAAGCGACGCGTCGATTGAAGCGCCGCATTCTCGCGCACGGGTCACCGGACGGGTTGGTTGGGAATTGCCAACAGGCGCTTCTTCGCCGGAATCTTCGCCGGTCTCCATCAATGTGGCATCCTCTACCATCGATCTGAACGATCTGCTCGCATGGCTGCGTGCATTTCATTCCGACGTCGCGTCAAATATTACATTCCGTGGTTTCGCTAGCGTTCAGGGAAACGTTTCTGGTTGGCCGCCGCACATGAATCGCGCGACAGTGATCATCGGAGGGGCCGAACTCACTGGTCCTACACTGCGCGTTCCAGTCCGCCTGGGAAATGTGGACTTTCGATACGATCGCCAGATGGCCGCCCTTTCGCTCGTCTCGCTCGTATTCGGCGCTGCCGGCGGTTCGCTGCGCTTGGAAACATCGGCGAAGCGTGACTCTGAATTGCCCGTTTTCCACTTGAGCGGAAATCTCACACAGGCTCGAGACTTAGTGGCCACCGCAAGCGCTTTCGGATGGAATATTTCACGTGGATGGGACCTCGCTGGTCCATTGCGCTGCGATTTGCGTTGGCAAGACGTTGCGTATCCCTGGCGAACGCAGCCCACCGGCACCGTGGACTTCGGCGGCGAACAAACCGGGATGTCGCTTCGCACGCCGTTCCTGAACCTGCCGATTGAAGGCATCAAGGCGCACGCAGATTGGAAACCGGATTCGCGCCACATTGCGGTTTCATCCGCGTCCGCTTTTGGCGCGGATTGGAGCGGTTCCTTCGATCGTCGCGAGGCCGGCGGATGGCTTTTCACCCTTTCAGCAGAGCAGCTGGCGGCAGCCGATGTCGATCGCTGGCTTAATCCTCGCTGGCGGGAAAGTTTTCTCGACCGCATGTTGCCATTTTTGAATCCGCGCTCGCCGACAAACGCGGTCACCGACACGCTGCAAGCCAGCGGCCGCATCGCGGTGGACCAATTCATGTTGGCGCCGGTCAGCGTGCACCGTCTGCAGGGTGATCTAAAGGTTTCAGGCCATCACATCGAGCTTACGAATGCGAGAGGCCAACTCTACGGAGGAAACATCGCTGCGTCGTTTGAAGCGGATTTTGCGGCGATTCCTTCTTATCGCGTAAATCTGGATTTTTCGCGCGTGGATTTGCTTGCGCTTTCGGCGGATTCGCCTAACTTGGCCAGGATGTTTTCTGGCGCGGCCTCTGGAGAGATTTCGCTGAACGCTCGCGGCGCTGACAAGTCCGACATGCTAGCCTCGCTCACGTGCAAAGGAAAGGCGCGGCTAAGCGACGTCGAGTTCCGCAGCCTAAATCTGACGGAGTCGCTGCACGCCAGCGCCGCAAAAGCTGGTGTCAGTTCTTTCCGTCAGGCGTCCACTTCATTTACATGCGCCGACCGCGAAATTAAATTCCAAGGCTTGCTGCTGCAAAACCCATCGTCTGAGATCGAAGGTTTCGGTTCGCTCGATTTCAGTCGCAACCTGGATTTGCGTTTGCGCGTTCTGCCGGGCGAAGCAGCAGAACGCAGTGCCTCCGCTTCTGACTATCGCCTCAGCGGTCCGCTCTCGTCGCCCCAACTATCGCGCATCCCTATGCCAGCGGCCCGTCCTTGAAACGTAAGCTTGTAGACGAATTTGCGCGCCATATAAGGCTGTGCTAGCGTTCAGGAATGCGGCCGAATTCTCAGCCTTCACCGCGTAACCAGCGATACATTCTGGCGGCCGTCGCATGCCTCTCCCTGATCGCGCTGTCGCTTTCAGCGGCGCCAGCAAAAGTTCATCTCTCCATGAAATTCACGCCGGGCGAAGTCCTGCGCTATCAAATCGAAACCAGCACCACAGCGAACAACAAAATGGAGACGCCCATCGAGAACCCCGAAGCTGCATCCAAATCCACGCAATCGGTTAGCCTGATTCTGCGTCTTGATGTGCTGAACGCGCCGCTAGCCAATGGCGCGGCCGCAGGCAGCGTGCGCATCCGAACGACCTTTGAGAAATCCGACGCCGCGTTCAAAAGCGATGCTTTCGATCTAGCCGGTTCCAACGTGCAAGATCAATACAAACATCTGGAAGGCCGCTCACTCGAATACACCATGGAGCCTGGCGGGCAAGTTTCCCATATCACTGGCATCGACGATCTGCTGGCGAATCCTGTAGTGTCTGAAAACGTCCACGCGTGGATGAATGGCCTTTCTTTCGGCGCGCGTCTTCCCCAGGGCGGAATTGAAGTTGGCCAGAAGTGGAACACCGACCAGCCCATGGAGGGCACACCTCTCGGCGGATTGGTTTGGAGAAACCGTTCCACGTATCTCCACGACGAGCCTTGCTCCCCCACGGCCGCCTTGCAAAAAACGTCCACTGGTGCTCGGTCTGCCGCTGATGCGAACCTCTCATGCGCAGTGGTTGTCACTGAATTCAAGATCATTCGCAATGGCGACGCCACGCCAGACGATTACGCCCGCAAGGGTTTGGACACCTCCGGCGCCTGGACCGGCTCCGGCGGCAGCCTTGAATATATTTCGCTCGCAGACGGCACGCTGATCCGGTCCACCCAAAATTCCAGGCAGAATATGGACGTGGAAATTCTTAGTGTAAAGACCGGCTCGAAAATTCATTACGTCAGCCGCGTGGATAGCAAGTCCGAAATCTCTCTGTTGCCCGCGGAAGCTCCGTCCACAACCCCGCAGCGCTGAAAATTTGTCCATCGTGCGTGGATTTCGGCCCGCAGCGCCGATTTGCAACCTTTGGTATAATGGTAGTTTTCAGCTCGACCCATTTTTCGCAACTGAGAGTCCGCCGATGAACTTCAAGATTGCCAGTGACTACGAGCCGCGCGGCGACCAGCCCGAAGCGATTTCCAATCTGGTTCGCGGCGTTAATGACGGAGACCGCCACCAAGTCCTCCTCGGCGTCACTGGTTCGGGCAAAACTTTCACCATGGCCAAGGTGATCGAGCAATTCAACCGCCCCACGATCGTCCTGGCGCACAACAAAACTCTGGCCGCGCAGCTTTATCACGAATTTCGCTCGTTTTTCCCCTACAACGCCGTGGAATATTTCGTCAGCTATTACGATTACTACCAGCCCGAAGCTTACGTTCCGGCGAGCGACACTTACATCGAAAAAGAATCCACGATCAACGATGAGCTCGACAAGCTGCGCATGTCCGCCACGCGTTCTCTCTTCGAACGCCGCGACGTCATCGTGGTCGCCTCCGTGTCTTGCATTTACGGTCTCGGCTCCCCCGAAGCGTATTACAGCATGATGCAGCTGATCGAAAAGGGACAGTCCGTGGCTCGCGAAGCTATCCTTCGCAAGTTGGTTGAAATTCAATATGAGCGCGCCGAAGACCTTCGCCGCGGCACTTTCCGCGTGCGCGGCGATATGATCGAAATTTATCCGCCTTACGATGACCTTGCCGTGCGCGTGGAAATGTGGGGCAACGAAATCGTCGCCATACGCAAATTCGATCCGGTCACCGGTCAAATCAAAACGCGCGCCGGCGAAAAAGAAACCGATCGCATCTTGATTTACCCAAAGAGCCATTACGTGCTTCCCGCCGAACAGCGCGAGCGCGCCATTCAAAGCATTTACGAAGAGCTCGAATGGTGGAAAGGTGAGCTGGAGCGTCAGGGCAAAATCGTTGAAGCGCAGCGCGTGGTGCAGCGCACACATTTCGATATTGAAATGATGCGCACCATCGGCTACTGCCACGGCATCGAAAATTATTCGCGGCATCTTTCAGGACGCTTGCCCGGCGAAGCTCCGCCCACGCTTTTCGATTACACTCCGTCTGATTTTCTATTGTTCGTGGACGAGTCGCACCAAACGATCCCGCAGATTCGTGGCATGTATCACGGCGATCGTTCGCGCAAGCAAACGCTGGTGGAATATGGATTCCGTATGCCGTCTGCTCTGGACAATCGCCCGCTAAACTTTGAGGAATTCGAACATCGCGTGAATCAAGCCGTTTACGTTTCCGCCACGCCGGGTCCTTACGAGCTGACAAAATCCGGCGGCGTCGTGGTGGAGCAAGTTCTTCGCCCCACGGGATTGGTCGACCCGCAGGTGGAAGTTCGCCCGGTAAAAGGCCAGGTGGACGATCTGCTGGAACAAATTCGCGTTCGCGCCGCGCGCAACGAGCGCGTCCTCGTGACTACCCTCACCAAACGCATGGCCGAAGACCTCGCTGAATATTTCACTGAGGTAGGCGTTCGCTGCCGCTATCTGCATTCGGAAATCGAAACGCTCGAGCGCATCCGCATCCTTCGCGATCTGCGGCGTGGAGAATTCGACGTCCTCATCGGCATCAACCTTCTTCGCGAGGGCCTCGATCTCCCGGAAGTTTCTCTGTGCGCCATTCTGGACGCCGACAAAGAAGGTTTCTTACGCAGCACCACTTCGCTAATCCAAACAATCGGCCGCTGCGCGCGCCATTTGGAAGCTCGCGCAATTTTGTACGCTGACGTGATGACCGACTCCATGAAGCAAGCCATCGGCGAAACAAACCGCCGCCGCGCGAAACAGGAAGCCTATAACCGCGAGCACAACATCACGCCGCTTTCCATCGTGAAATCGGTGGACATGCAGCTTGCCAGAATTGTCGAAGCGGATTATGTTACAGTTCCGCTGGACGACGTGGTGATCGAAGATGTCTCCACCGAAGCCCAGTTGCTTCATGCGATAGGCCAACTGGAATCGCAAATGCGCGAAGCCGCGAAGAATTTTGAGTTTGAACGCGCTGCAGCGCTTCGCGATCGTATACGGTCTCTGAAGCAACGCGACCTGGGCGCGATTTTTTCTGTACCCCCGGTCGTCGAGATTGCATCTACGTGTGGGCCGGCTCAGACGAATCCTGAAGCGGAAGCCGCGGGTTCTCCCGCGCAGGACCATTCAACGAAGCCGGTCAAGAAGCGCGCCGCAAAAAAAATCTCCTCATAGGAATCGCGTGACTCCACTACCAAGGTTTTCTAGCCGTATTTTTCCAGCGTTTCTTCGTATCGTCACAATGCTTCTCTGCGTTTCACCCGCGGCTCGTTGCCAGACTCAGCCCGCGCAGCCGGCAAATTTTCAGGTGGGAGACAACGAGTTCGGCGTAGAGGCTTCCTATGCGCCGTATGCACCTCATATCCTCGGTGTCACCAGCCCGCGGCAGTTTGGTATGCTTGGATTTCGCTACGCCCGGCGCATCCACGAGCATCCCGGATCGGGATGGTCTCTGGAGTGGACCGTGGACGTAATGCCTGTGGCGATCATGCTGCAGCCAAAGATTCTCGGCAGTTTTGTTAATCCGCAAGGCAACATCACTTACATCACCGGCGCGCGTGAGGCGGTCTATGGCGGTGGCGTAAATCCTCTAGGTTTGAAGTTGAATGGTTTTCGTACACACAAACTCCAGCTTTACGGGGCCTCCACTGCAGGATTCATTTCGTCGCTGCGCCCCATTCCAGTCGATATTAAAGGCGAAACGCAATTCAATTACGACTTCGACCTCCAACTCGGATTCCAGCTCTTCAATTCGGCGCGCACGCACGCCTGGACCTTCGCATATAAGTATCAGCACATCTCCAACGCGCAGCGCGGTGAAATAAATCCGGGCGTGGATTTGGAAGGCGTCTTTGTGGGCTATACGTTTT
>Ga0209380_10000887_pt1 | contig 21007 bp, 21 predicted proteins | sample HubBroMetageWFT6_FD_188347 | JGI IMG/M metagenome (GOLD analysis project Ga0209380, IMG submission 188347) | Warmed and freeze-thawed soil microbial communities from the Hubbard Brook experimental Forest, New Hampshire - Hubbard Brook CCASE Soil... | ecosystem: Environmental > Terrestrial >...
GCGGCTGGCGCTCGTCGATCAGCTGGCGAGCTCCGGATAGCCCTGGTGCACGGCCCACTCGCCCGCCAGGATCGACATCACGTCGGCGTCGATCCACTCGCCATCCCAGCGCAGCGCGTCCCGCTTGGTGCCCTCGTAGACGAAGCCGACCTTCTCGTAGACCCGGCGGGCTCGCGGGTTGAACGCGAAGACCTCCAGGTCAACCCGGTGCAGCCCGACGGTCTCGAACGCGTGGCCGAGGATCAGCCGCGTCGCCTCGGTGCCGAGCCCCCGGCTCCGGTTGCGGGGGTAGAACAGCAGGATCCGGAAGTTGCAGGACTCGTTGTCGGTGTCGAGCTCGTTGAGCACGACCTCCCCGGTGTACGAGCCAGTGGCCAGGTCGACCACCGCGAGATCGAGCCGGTCATCGTGGTCAGCCCTGGTCGCGTACCACTCCTCGCGCTTCTCGACGGTGAACGCGCCGGGCCGCGGGTGACTGCCCGTGAACCGGTCGGCCTCCGGGTCAGGATCCAGGGCCGCGGCCACGTCCGCCGCCGCGACCGGCCGGAGCAGCACCTTCTCGCCGCGCAGCGTCGGCTTGTCAGCGAGTGAGATCGTTTTTGACACGGTCCGCGAGCCTACCCCGCAGGCTCCCCGAGCCGCCACTCAGTAAGAATCGGCCCATGGACACTGCCCGCGCGATCGGATTGTTCATCGCGGCCGGTATCGCCGAGATCGGCGGAGGCTACCTGATCTGGCGGTGGCTCCGCGAGGGGGCACCGCTCATCGTGGGCATTACCGGCGCGATCATCCTGGTCGGGTACGGCGTCATCCCCACGCTGCAGCGCAGCTCCGACTTCGGCCGCATCTACGCCGCCTACGGCGGCGTATTCGTCGTCGCCTCACTCCTGTGGGGCTGGGGGATCGACAAAGTCAGGCCCGATCGCTTTGACTGGGCGGGCGCAGCCGTCGTGCTCGTCGGTGTTGCCATCATTTTCTTCGCGCCCCGCTGAGGGCGGCCGGGAGGGAAACATGACCAGCGCCGACCCGGTCGCAGCGATCGCGGCGTTGTTCGCCAGTGAGGGCGCGGCGGACTACCTGGGTGAACCCGTCACCCAGGCGAGCCACATGCTCCAGGCGGCCGCGCTGGCTGAGCGGGCAGGCGCATCCGGCTCACTGGTCGCCGCGGCCCTGCTGCACGATGTCGGGCACTTCACCGGCACGATCACCGGCCACGACCTGATGCGCGGCACCGACAACCGGCACAGCGACCAGGGCGCGGCCTGGCTGGCGCAATGGTTTGGTCCGGAGGTGACCGAGCCGGTCCGGCTGCACGTCGCGGCCAAGCGCTACCTGTGCGCCACCGAGGCCGGTTACGAGGCCCGGCTGTCGCCCGCCTCGGTCTACACGCTCGGCGTGCAGGGCGGGCCGATGGGACCGGACGAGGCGGCCGCCTTCGCCGCCGGCCCCTACGCGCAGGACGCGTGCCGCGTGCGCCGCTGGGACGACGAAGCCAAGGATCCCGCGATCGAGCCGCTGCCCTTCGAGCATTTCGCGGCGCTGCTGAAAGGCCTCGCCCGCTGACGCCAGCCATAACCGGCATAACGAGTACGCGAATGGCCGACCCGGTGCACCAAGGCGAAAAGGGCGCCGCCAGGAGAATAAAGTCCGCCCGGGCTTACTCCCGAGCCATTATTTCTTCGCCTGCTCCGACATTAGTGCAGGTCAGGGGCCAGTAGAACCAGGCCGTGCCGAATACGCACGTACGGCACCGCGGAATTTTTGACGATTTGGTTTTATCATCGCCGTCAGCCGCTAAACCTGGTTAGTGTTTAGTCCCACAAAGCAATGCGCACGTGCCGTGAACTGGCCCAGTAATGCATTGACCAATGCGGGATAGACCAATTTCCGCCGCCGAGCGCCCATAATCTGAGGGGAGCGTGTTGTGGCCACCTTCGCGGACCTCCTTGGTCCCGATAGCGAGCCGGAGTTCGCCAGGTCGCCATTGGCGTTCCTGGCCGTCTCGTACGAGCCGGGAGCCCGCCCCGGCGCCGACGGCAAGGACGGCGTCGGCCCTGGCACCGAGGCGCGGGTGCGCGCAGCCGCCGCGATGATCACCGATCAGTGCCCGCGCTCCGTGGGCGGCGGGACGTACGTCTGGCTCAACGGACCGGTAGCCGACGTGCCATCGGGCTCCGGCTGCGGATTCGCCGCGCTGCTCAGCCGCCTCCCCGAAGACGGTCCCCTCGCTGCCGAGCTCGGCCGCGCGTTCGCCTGCGCTCGCTCGCAGCCGCTGGACGTCGGCACGGCCGCCGGGCGCCTGCTGCGCGGGATGACGCCGCCGTTCGCGGTGGTGACCTGCACCGGACCGCATCAGCCGGTCTTCGCGGCGACGGACCTGATGGGCTGCCGCCACCTCTACTGGTATCAGGGCGACCGCTGGGCCGGCGTGTCGACATCGCTGCTGGCGCTTGCTCGCTGCGCCGGCGCGGCCCCGGACTGGGAGGCGCTGGCGATACGCAGCACGCTCGGCTTCCACCTCGGCACCAGCTCGCCGTTCGCCGAGATCCGCAAGCTCGGGCCCGGCGGTGCCTGCGCGCTGGCCGGCGGCCGGGTTGGGATCAGCCAGTACTCCGATCCCCGGCCGGAACCGTCGGCCGCCGCGCACTCGAGCGCCGGGCTAGTCCGGCCGCTGGTCAGGTTCCTGCGCGAACAGGGCGAGCGGTACGCCGACCTGAAGCCGGTTATCGAGCTGTCGGGGGGGCTGGACTCGAGAGTCCTGCTGGCCTCGATCCCGGAGACGCGCCGGAGCGGACTGCGCGCGGTGACGCTGAACCAGCCAGGGGCCAAGGACGGCCAGATCGCCCGCCAGCTCGCCGCGGCCACCGGTCTCGACCACTGCCTGGTGCCGATGACGGAGATCGGCGACCTGACCCCGGCCGGGGCGTGGGCACTCGTGCGCGCCGCCGCGGCCAGAGACGACTGCTCATCCAACCCCGTCTCGCACGCGGTGCTGGACTGGGCGGAGGAACACATCGGCACCGACCCGCGTATCCACGGCGCGGGCGGCGAGATCGCGCGCGGCTTCTACTACCTGGGGCAGCGGCAGCACGCGCGCGCCACCCCCGCGCTGAGTGCCCGGCTGGCGCGCTGGCGGCTCATGACCAACGAGGCGGTCGACGCCGCCTGCCTCGGCAACGGCCTGGCCCGCTGGGGCCGCGCGACTACTGCCCGGGCGGTCGAAGAGGTCCTGTCGGGCTACGGCTGCGACTGGCTGAGGTCGACCGACGAGTTTTACACCTGGGAACGAGTCGTCCGCTGGGCCGGTCTCCGCCTGTCCGCTAGCAGCACCGAGCGGACGGTGCTGAGCCCGCTCCTGGCGCCCGAGTTCGTCGCGGTTGCCAGAGCGTGTCCGCCGACGCTGAAGCGGAACTCGCGGTTCATGGCCATGATCTTGTCGGAACTCGATCCGGACCTGGCCCGGATGCCGCTCGACACCGGATACATCCCGGCGCGACTCGCTGCGCCGGCGGTGCTGGCACGGGCCCGGAGCTATCCCGTTACCGGAAAGAAGGTAGTCCGCAAGGTCGGCCAGCGTATTGCCCGCAGGGGCCGGCCGGGCGTCGGGGCGCCAGTGCTCAATCGGCTGGTCGTTGAGCACTGGCGCCAGGAGCCCGGCGTCCTGGCCGGAGTGGCGGCGACCGGGCTGGCCGATGACGCCTGGATCGGCCGGATGCTGGCGGGCGCCTGCGAGCCTGACCCGGCCACCGTCGGCTACCTGGCGAACCTCGTGGTCATGACCGAGGCCGTGGCCGTCGCTCCGGCTCTGGCCGGCGTTAGCCTGTCGCGACCCTAAGCTCCCCCGGCTAGCGGATGATGCGCGGGTTCTCGAAGACCCGATTGTCGATGACGATATCCGCGAGACCCCGCGGATGAACTTCCGCAATATAGATCTCCTCGGCGGCGTGATACCGATCGCGGTGCAGCCGGGCGGCGGCATCCTCGCCACCTTCCCTTTCGCGGTCGCGGCTGATGCCGCGGGCGAGCGCCAGCTCGGCATCGATGTCGAGCCAGATCCGGTAGTCCCAGAGGTCGTCGTACTCCGGCCGGAACGCGAACACCGAATCGACGATCAGCACCGCGTGGGCGGGCGCCCGGACCACGGTGTCCCGGTGGTCCCGCCCGGTGAGCGGATCGTGCGCGCACAGCACCACCTGCCCGGATCCGTCCGGTCCGGCCGGGCCGAGGAGCAGGTCGCGGGCCGAGCGGATGTCGTAGGCGTTCCGGTAGTAACCCTCCCCGCTGAGCCGGTCATAGCCGAGCTCGCGCGCCTCCCGCCGCGGGTTCTTGAAGTCATCCATCGACGCGCGCAAGGTCGGGCGGCCGAGCTCGCGAATGGCCGCCGCGAGCTCATGGCCGAAGCTCGTCTTGCCCGCTGCGGTGAATCCGTCCACCGCGACCCGAAGCCGGCCCGGACGCAGCGCACAGACGCGGCCCGCCACCTCGCGCACCAGCCGGGTCCTGGCCGTCGACAGGGGCGCGGGCTCGGGCTGGCGCCAGGTCGAAACCGATTCAAGACGGTCAGGCCGGGTCATAGCGAGAGCATCGCACCGAGGACTAGTTGTCGCCCCCGGCGGGTACCGGTGAGAGATTCGGCGCGCGGCCCGCCGCGTGCCGTCCTCGGGGGGAGGTGCGGGGGTGGACCTACTCGTGGTTTTGGCAGTACTCGCAGTTATTGCCTGGCTCAGGAAGTTATGCCGGGCCGCTCACGAGCTGCGGCTGCGGGGTAACAGCAGGCTGGCGCAGCCCGTTCCCGCAGCAGGCTTGAGCATTGCCGTGATTCGCCGGCGGTGCCGCATACGGCCGCCCTGATCGAAATGCCATCAGCGAGGCGCGCGCTCTTCGCCGCCCGAGCGCAAAGTCATGCCGTTTTGGTAGGTTTGGCTGCCCGGGAGAAGGAGTACCGACGTGAAGGCGCTCGTGTTCAGGCACAGCCTCGCCCGCGAGGCCGCCGCGACCATCGGCGGGCGCGTCGACCGGCGGGCGTTCGTGTCCCGTCTCGCGCCCGCGCGCATCGAGGACATCGACGAGCTCCCGCTGCCAGCCGCGGACTGGGTTCGCGTCGAGACGACCTTCTCCGGCCTGTGCGGCTCGGACGTGAAGCAGATCCTGCTCAACGGCGCCCGCGACAACCCGCTCACGGCTCTCGTCTCATTTCCGCACGTGCTTGGCCACGAGGTGGTTGGCCGTCGCACGGACACCGGCGAACGCGTGGTACTCAACCCGTGGCTGTCGTGTGGCCCGCGCGGCGTCGACCCGCCGTGCGATGCCTGCAAGGAGGGCCGCTACCCCTGGTGCCGCAACTTCCGGTCGGGCGACCTGCCGGTCTCGATCCACATCGGGAATTGCGCCGCAGCCGTGGGCGCGCACGCCGAGCGCTTCGGCGCGCACGCCTCCCAGTTGTTTACGATCCCCGATGGCGTGTCGGACGAGGCGGCGGTGCTAGCCGATCCGGTCAGCGTCTCGCTGCGCACGATCCTGCTGGCGCCGCCTGCTGAGAACCAGCGGGTCCTGGTCTACGGCTCGGGCACGCTCGCGTTCGCTGCGATCGGGTTGCTGCGCCATCTCTATCCGGCCGCGCAGATCTGGGCGGCCACGCGACCCGGCGCCCGCGCCGCGCTCGCGACCCGCCTGGGCGCTCACGAGGTCTTGCCGTCGACACCGGACGAACTGGTCGCGCAGGTGGCGCACCTGGTCGGGACGACACCGCTCGAGCCGTGGAGCAAGCGCGACTGGCTGCAGGACGGCCCGGACATCGTCTACGACACGATCGGCTCGACCGAGACCGTCGAGACCTCGCTCCGGCTGCTCGCGACCGGCGGCACGCTTGTCGTTTCCGGCGTGGAGCCGCCGAAGCGCTTCGAGTGGACGCCGCTGTACTTCAAGGAGCTTCGCGTTGTCGGCTCGAACGGCTTCGGGATCGAGGAGGTCGGCGGTGTCGCGAAGCACGCCATGGAGCACTACTTTGACTTCATCGCCGCGGGTCTGGACCTGACGCCGGTCATCACGCACCGCTTTCCGCTGGAACGCTGGGACGAGGCGGTGCTGGCGGTGAAGGACTCGCGCCGGACCGGAGCGGTCAAGGTGCTGCTCGTGCCCACCCGGAGGTAGTCCGATGACGGATAGCTCGCCCGCTGCCGACAACGCGACCCGATCCTTCGCCGGGAAGCTCGCCGTGGTGACCGGAGGCGCATCCGGCATGGGCCGGGAGCTCGTCCGGCAGCTAGTGGCCGAGGGCTGCTCAGTCGCCGCCTGCGACCTGAACCTGCAGGCGGTCGAGAAGGTCGCCGCCGCGGCCAAGTCCGACGCCCCGCCCGGCGTCCTCGTGAGCGCTCATGTCTGCGACGTGGCCGACGAGGCTCAGGTGCTGCAGTTCCGCGACGAGGTGGTTGCGCACCACGCCAGCGATCACGTCGACCTCGTCTTCAACAACGCCGGCATGGGCGGCGGCGGCAGCTTCGTCGAGGACGACCGCGACGAGTGGGAGCGCGTGTTCGCCGTCGACTGGTGGGGCGTCTACAACTGCACTCGCGCGTTCCTGCCGCTGCTGATCGCGAGCGCTGAGGGCGTGCTGGTCAACACCAGCAGCCTGAACGGGATCTGGGCCGTGCTTGGGCCGGGCATGCCGAACACCGCGTACAGCACGGCGAAGTTCGCGGTGCGAGGCTTCTCCGAGGCCCTCATCGAAGACCTGCGCACGCACGCTCCGCACGTCCGGGTCGCGGTCGTCATGCCCGGCCACGTGGGCACGGACATCGTGGCGAACAGCTTCCGCGCCCGCGGGCTGCCCGAACCGGCGCGGATGAGCGATAGCGAGGTCGAGCAGGTGATCCCGCCGGACGTGCGGGCCAAGCTGATCGCGGCCGGGGTGGTTCCTGAGAATGCGACCGTCGATGACGTGCGTCAGTTTCTCGTGCGCATGAACACCGACTTCCGGGACAAGGCGCCGGTCAGCGCCGCCGAGGCGGCGACCACCATTCTCGACGGGGTGCGATCGGGCACGTGGCGGATCCTGATCGGCGAGGACGCGAAGCGGATCGACGCGCTCGTCCGCTCGCGGCCGGAGGCGGCCTACGACTGGGCCGAGCTGCGGAAGGCCGCCGCCGCGGCTAGGGAGTCACCGTGACCGTAGCGGAATTGATGTTGCCGTTGCCCAGATAGGCATAGATGGTGACCTGGTCGTCTGCGGTCACCGGCACGGTGGTCGCCATGAAGTTCACCGAGCTCTGACCGGCCGGGACGACGACCGTCACCGGAACGCTCACGACGCCATCCGTCGACTGCAGGGCGACCGTCGTGTTGGCGTCCACCGGGCCGGCGAGGTTGAGCGTCGCGCTGAAGGGGTCGCCGCCGGTCACCGTCGCGGGCACGTCCGTGAACGAGTCCAGCCCGGGCTCGATGACGAGCGGGAGCGTCGCCGTGACGCCGTCCACGGTCGCGACGAGGTCGGTGTGGACCGGGCTCGTCACATCGGCGGTGTTGATGTCAACGTACGCGTCGTCGTCGCCCGGGCTGATGTCCCAGGTCGGGCTCGAAATCTCGACACTTGAGCTGGGCGAGGAGAAGGTAACGGTCTCGCCGCCTGGCGGGGCCGGATTGCTGAGCAGGGCCAGGTACTCGAGGCTGAATTCCTGCCCGTAGATGGGTCCCGATCCGGCCTCGGCCGAGAGCGTCAGGCTGTCTTTGTTCGTCCACGGCGGGAGCAGGGTCGTTGATGTGTGGAGCGTCCGCCCGCCGAATGTTGCCGACAGCGTCACCGTCGTGTTCTTGGTGACCGGGCTGACCCTCACGATGAATCCGCCGCCGAGACTCCCGGCCTGGAATGTCTGCGTTGCCGGCACGGCGATGGCGGAGTTGTTCGAGCTGAGATGAACCGTGTATCCGCCTGCCGGAATGTTGCCGGTGAAGAGGACGTCAGGAGCGACGCAGTCGGGTTCCGAGCAGGGCGGGATGGCGAAGACAGACAGGCCGGGGTCGACCGTGATCGCGCGGCTGATCGCCTTGCCCCCGTACCGGACGGTCACGGTCGCCCGGTACTGCCCGGCCTCGTCGGCCTTCGGAGCGAGCGCGACCGCCGCATAGTCGTAATAGCGGCCGACGGCGATCCTGGCCGGGACCGGAAGCTCGGCGTTGTTGCTCGCCAGGGACAGCCGGATCGTGGCCGTCGGCGCGCACGACAGCCCGATGGCAAGCCGGACGGGGTTGCCTACGTACGTCAGGGCAGGCGCAGAGACGCTGGTCAGCTTCGGTGTCTTGCAGGCGCGGGGCGTGCGGGTGACGGTGAGCCGGTCGGACCGGCGCGCCCGGCCGAGTATGGCCTCGATGTCGCCGTGCCTGGTCGCGCGGGTGACGCCGGTCCTGATGGTCGCGGTCGCGGAACTGTGCCGCTTCGCCACCTCGATGACGGTGGGAGCGGTCACGCCCTTGAATCCCTTGACCTGCACCCTCACCGCCGCAGGGGCCGCGCAGGTCAGCCTCACGGTGGCCTTCACCGAAGCGCCGCCGGGGACCGACGCGGCCGAGAGCGTGAGCGAGCTGAGCGCCGGATGGCAGGAAGCGGTACCAGCCTCCGCCGCCTGGATCGGCACGACGAGCAATCCCGCCGCGAGCGCGAGCGCGGCCAAGGCAGAGCGCTTCATTTTCAGGCCCCCGGACCTAGGGATTCACGAATTGATGGTCAATATAGTGAATTTCCAGGTCTGTGGGCAGAGGCCTGTCAGTGGCGCGAAGCGAACTCGTAGATGTAGCCACCGGGGTCAGCGAAGTAGGCAGCGCGCGGTCCCCACGGCCGGTCGGCGGAGCGGGCTAGCGGCGCAGCATCCGGCGCAGGCTGCGGATCGCCCGGTCGAAGTCGCTGCCGAACGGGTTGTCTTGCACGAGGTACGTCCACGTCGCGGTCGGACGCTTGAGGCCGACGGCCTCAAGATCGGCTCCGTCGTCGGTGATCGTTACCGAGCGGAAGGTCTCGGCGCTGTCCTCGCTGACCTGGTCGAGGAACCGGTCGAACAGCTTGATCGACTCCTTGTGGAACTCGCTCAGCGGATCGCGGTGTCCGAGAGCGCGCAGGTGAATGCCCTCGCGGACCGCCGCGAGCGCCGCGAGGTGATCGGCCCAGGACTGATCCAGGTGGTAGAGGACGATCTGGCGCGCAGCTTCGGTGAGCGGCTCAGGCCCGACCGACGCGGCCAGGTCCCGGTGGCGGTCAGGGCAGCTCTTGGCCAGCGCCGACAGCGCCGCGTCGGTACGCAGCACTCGCTCACGATGGTGCAGGATGATGCCGCTCTGGTCCTCGATCATCTTGTTGTAGCGGTAGGTGTTCCGGTGGATCTCAAGGTTCGCACCCTCGGCGACGCGCTGGGCGTGCCCCGCCGCCTGGTACGCCGCTACGTCATGCACCCGCCCGTCCGGATCGGCGTCACCCGGCGCCTCCGTGTCGGGAGCGCAGGTCACGATCAGCTCGTCGGTCATGCTGGCGAAGAAGACCGAGCTGCCGGGGTCGCCCTGACGGCCAGCACGGCCGCGAAGCTGGCCATCAAGCCGGCTGCTCCAGTTCTGCCCGGTGCCGATGACGTGCAGACCGCCAAGTCCGGCAACCTCGCCGCCGTCTCCCGTACGGCCGCCCAGCCGGATGTCGGTGCCGCGGCCGGCCATCTGAGTCGAGACGGTGATCGTGCCGCGAGTGCCTGCCTCCGCGATGATCGCGGCTTCCGCGGCGTCGTTTTTGGCGTTCAGCACCGTGCTTGGCATACCTGCGGCCGCTAGCAGCCCGGCCAGCCGCTCGGACTCGGCGATGTCCAGCGTTCCGATCAGGACCGGCCTGCCGCTGCCGTGCGCGACCGCGACCTCAGCCACGATCGCGTCCTCCTTCTCGTCCCGGGTCGCATAGAGCCGCACCGGCTCGTCCAGGCGTACGCAGGTCTTGTCCGGCGGGATGACCGCGACCTCGAGACCATAGAAGTGCCGGAGTTCCTCGCCGACCGCCACGGCGGTGGCCGTCGCCCCGCACACGGTCCGGAACTGACGGACCAGCGCTTCGATCGTGATGGTGTCCAGGATCTCGCCGGTAGCGCTTGCCTGAAGGTTCTCCTTGGCCTCGACCGCGGCCTGCAGCCCGTCGGGCCAGCGCTGCAGCACGGCTACCCGGCCGCGGGAGGTGTTGATCAGCTGGACCCGGCCATCGCGGACGATGTAGTCGACGTCGCGATGCAGCAGCGCGTGGGCGTGCAGCGCGATGTTGAGCTTGGTCAGCGCGTCGAGCTGATCAGCCGCATAGAGGTCGACGCCGCCGAGCGCCCGCTCGGCGGCCCGGGCGCCGGTCTCGGTCAGGGTGACGTTCCGGCCGTCGGCGTCGATCTCGAAATGACGTCCGGCCACGAACGTGTGGGCGATGTGGGCGATCCGGTGGTCAGCGCTGCCATCCTCGGCTGACCCGGCCAGCACCAGGGGCACCCTGGCCTCGTCGATCAGCACCGAGTCCGCCTCATCAATGACGGCCACGTCGAGATCGGGAACGACCTGGTCATCGGCCGTCGTGCGGAGCCGGTCGCGAAGCACGTCGAACCCGATCTCGCTCACCGAGGCGTACGTGACCTGCGCTGCGTGCGCGGCGCGTCGTTCCGGGCGGTCGGTGAGCTGGCCGAGCCAGCCGACGGTGACGCCCAGCAGGTCGAAGAGCGGGCCCATCCACTCCGCGTCCCGACGGGCGAGATAGTCGTTCACCGACATGACGTGGACCGACCGGCCCCGGAGCGCATAGCCTGCCGCCGCCATCGCCGCGACCAGCGTCTTGCCCTCACCGGTGGCCATTTCGGCGACGTTGCCGCTCAGCATCGCGAGGGCGCCGAGAACCTGGACGTCGTGCGGGCGCTCGCCGAGGGCCCGCCGGGCAGCCTCGCGCGCGACCGCGCAGAATTCCGCGTCATCGGCCGCGGCGCCAGCCAGCCGGGAGAGTTCGTCGTCGGGGACTGCCAGCAGGGCCTCCTCGCGGGCAGCCACGGCGGGCAGCAGCGAAGTGATCCGGGACAGGCTCAGCGTCCCTGGCCGTTCCAGGATCCGCCGCATCCGGTCGCGGACGGCGCCTAGCACGCGCGACCGGCTGAGCGCGCCAATACAGTCACGAGCTAGTCAACGGGTGGCCGGACCGCCCTGTTCCCGCAGGCCGACGGGAGGTAAATGTGTTGGCCGCGGCCGGCGATCTTGGGACCATCTGCTTCATGCACGCTGTCGTATCCACCGTCAGGATCGAGGACGTACCTGCGGCCCGTGAGGCCCTGGCCGGCCTGAGGCTGGACGTAGTTCCGAGGGCGCCGGGGTTCGTCAGCGCCTACTGGCTCGAGCCGGTCGATGGCATCGGCCTGTCCGTCATCGTCTTCGAGACCAAAGACCACGCCGAGAAGGCCCTCGCCTATCCGCTTCCGCCGCTGCCAGGCGTTACGCCGCTGAAGGTCGAGGTCCGCGAGGTCTACGCCAGCGCCTGATCGGTGCAGCGCGGGACCGGAACAGCGGCCCGGCCGAAGGTCGTTCTGCCCCTTTCGCCCGCCTCGGAGGCCGTTTCCGCATCGTTGGGGCGGCATAGCTACTGCCATAGCGATAGCTTTGCCGCCCCCGTGGAACGATCATGGAGCGTTTTGTCGGTTTTGACCCGGCGACCCGGCGGCCATAGGCGGCCCGGCGGTTGATCCACCCGGGCCGCGCCAGGCTACTGTGGCTCGGGTCGGTGCTGGGCTCAGTGCTTCGGGGGGAAGGCCATGACCAGCCGCGCGCGGATTCTCGTGCTGGGGGCGGGCTTTGGCGGGCTCGAGCTGGCCGCGGCCGTGTCCGCCGCGCTGGGCGAGGACGCGGACATCGTCCTCATCGACAAGAACCCGGGGTTCGTCTTCGGGTTCTCCAAGCTCGACGTCATGTTCGGCAAGCAACTGCCCGCGGATGTGTTTCATCCCTACGCCGGGATCAGCAAGGCAGGACTGCGGTTCGTGCAGGCCAGCATCACGTCTATCGACCCGGCGGCCAGGCGGGTCGAGACGGACGCAGGCTCTTTCGAGGGCGAGATCCTCGTCGTGGCGCTGGGTGCCGACCTGGAGCCGGCGGCGACGCCGGGACTGATCGAGGCCGGGCTCGAGTTCTATACGACCCAGGGCGCGTTCGCGGCCCGCAATGTCCTGGCGGGCTTCGGCGGCGGCCGGGTGATCGTGGGCGTGACCTCGACCCCGTTCAAGTGCCCGCCGGCGCCGAGCGAGACGGCCCTGCTGATGCACGACTACCTCGCCGGGCGCGGTCTGCGCGGTGACTCCACGATCTCGCTGGTCATGCCCCTGGGCACGCCCGTCCCGCCGTCACCACTGGCGTCGCAGGCGCTGCTGGCCGCCTTCGCCGAGCGAGGCATCGACTGGTATCCCGAACGCCTCATCGACAGGCTCGACCCCGACCGCAGGGTCGCCGTGTTCAGCGACGGGACCGACCTGCCCTACGACCTGTTCCTGGGCGTGCCCCGCCACAAGGTGCCGGCCGTGGTCGAGGAGTCTGGCCTGACGGCCGATGGCTGGATCCCCGTCGACCCGCTCACGCTGGAGACCGCATTCCCCGGCGTGTACGCCGTCGGCGACGTCACCAGCGTGGGAACTCCCAAAGCCGGGGTGTTCGCCGAGGGGCAGGCTTCGGTGGTCGCATCCCGGATCATCTCCCTTATCGGCGGAACGACAAGCGCTGTCGCCTACGACGGCCGGGGTACGTGCTACCTGGAGTTCGGCCATCAGAGCGTCGCCCGGGTCGACGTCACCTTCGTCAGCGGCCAGGCTCCGGTCGGGGATTTTGAGGGTCCCTCGGAGCAGCTGGCCGCCGACAAGGTGAGGTTCGGGACCGACCGGATCCGGCGCTGGTTCGACGAATAGCGGCGCTGATCACCAGGCGATCGTCAGCTGCGACGACGGACCGGTGCCGAGGTCAGGCAGCGGCACGAAGGTGTGGTTGTAGAACGCCCCGACCTGGCTACGTCCCGGGTACGTCACCGCTCCGATGACGACCTTGCCGTCCGCTGACGCCCACCAGATGGTCGCGCTGTCGGCCTGGCTTACGCACGTAGTGGCGGCCGAGTAATCGGTGCCGACCCGGCGGCCGCCAGCCGCCAGGCGCACGAACTCAATGTGGACGCGGCCGTGGCTCGTGCATTTCGGCTGGCCGGGCGCCGGTGGCATCAGCTGCGAGATTCCGGTGACCTCGTTGCAGGCGACGGTCGTCCCGGTCGCCGAGACCTGCCAGTCGGATGCTCCGATGCAGGGGGCTGACGGCGAGTTGCCGATCGTCAGGAGCAGCGTGCTGTGAGCGGAGAAGCTGCTGCCGGGCGCGGCGATATCGTGCCGCCACAGCTGCGAGCTATTGAACTGGTACACCAGGGCCTTGCCGTCGCCCTCCCACTGCAGCGCGTCGACCAGGCCATTGATCGTCCAGCTGTGGAGCACGGCGCCGGTCGCCACGGAGTACACCCTGATCGGCTCAAGGCCTCCGTCGACCTGCGCGTTGAGCGCAGCCGCGACCTCCGTGCCGTCGGGAGAGACCGCGATCGACATGGGCATATTGGCCAGCGTCCAGCGCAGCGGGGTGTAGTGCACCGGGTGGGCCGTGCCGGGCGCGAGGCGTAGCATCCACCACGCGGTCTGCGGGCCCGTGGAGCTCGGGTGACTGGCGCTGATCACGAAGACCCGGTCGCCCGCCGCTCCGAATATCCCGCTGACCATGTACCTGCCGGACGGGGCGGCCACCGAACCGAGTACGGCCCCGGTGCTCGTGTCGGCCGCGACGAGCGTTCCCTTGCCGCCGGTCCCGGCGCACAGCTCGACGAAGTATTTCGGCACGACACCGGGGAGCAAAGCGCGGGCGCCCGCGTCAGCCGGGACCCGCGGACCGCCGCAGACTGGCCCGGCTCCCTCATTGACCTTCGAAGACGGAACGACAGACGATGGGGCCGGTCCTTTCCCCGTCAGGTGAACCGTGACCAGGGCGATCGCGACCACGACCACCGCGGCGGCGGCCGTCAGCGGGATGAACCAGGGCTGCCAGCGGCTGCGCGGCGACGTGCGACCGGATGCCGGGACCGACGGCAGCGGCGGTACCTCACGAATCGTGTCGGCAGCCGCCGTCGCGGCCGCGCGGACCCGGTCTTCGATGCTGCTCATGACTCCTCCTTGAGCATCCGGGCGAGCGCAGCAACGCCGCGGGACGTGGCCGACTTGATGGTGCCGCGGCTGATGCCCATCGCCGCGGCGGCGTCAAGCTCAGGCATGTCCAGGTAGAAGCGAAGAATGACGGCTTCCCGCTGCCGCCCGGGCAGCCGGCGGATTGCGGCCAGCACCTGGGCGTGTTCCTCGCCGAGCAGGACGCCGCTGTCGGAGGACTCGGCCGACGGCGCGTCGTGGGTGCGACTGAGGTCGCTGTCGAACTCAACGACGTGCCGCCTCTGGTGGCGCAGCACGCTGCGGCAGCCGTTCAGGACGCTGGACCGGGCGTAGGCGAGAGCCTTCGCAGGGTCGGCGAGGCGACCCCAGTGCCGGTACAGCCCGAGGAACGCGTCCTGCACGACGTCCTCAGCGGCCGGCCGGTCCCCGAGCATGACGAAAGCGAGCCGGACTAAGCCCAGCGCGTGCTCGGCGTAGAGAGCCGTGATGAAGGCGTCCGCACCTGCCGCTGACGGCACGCTCGCCGCGGATCTCCTCCCGGGCGATGCTGTCTCCATATATCAGAGACGCTGGCGGTAGGCCGAGGTTGCCTGACGGAGCTTTCGGTCCCGTGCTTGCCGGACCGTACTCTGCTGTAGCCTTGTCTTATGGCTATAGATAAAGAAGTCAGCGAGCCGGGCGGCCGGGCCGGATCGCCGATCGAGTTCCGCCTCGATACGACGTCGGGCGTGCCAACCTACCTGCAGCTTGTCCAGCAGGTCGAGCACGCGCTGCGGCTCGGCTATCTGAACCCGGGCGATCAGCTGCCCAAGGTCAGGGACGCAGTCGCCTCGCTGGCCATCAACCCGAATACGGTGCTCAAGGCCTACCGTGACCTCGAGATGAAGGGCCTGGCGGCCGGCCGTCCCGGTCAGGGCACGTTCATCCAGGCCACGCTCAGCCAGGTCGCTCTGCCCGAGCTTGCCGGGCTGCGCAAGACGCTGATGGGCTGGCTGGCCGCCGCCGACGCCGCCGGCCTCGACGAGGACGGCAAGGTCGCGCTGTTCAGCAGCGCGCTGCGGGATTTCCATAAGGGCCGCGCGGGCCAGCCTGAGCGCGCCCCGGCAAGCGGCAAGACGGAGGGCGCCGCGTGAACGTCATCGAGACCAGCGGCCTTGGCAAGTCTTACGGCAGTACCTGGGCGCTTCGCGCTTGCACGCTGGCGATCCCCGCCGGCCGGGTGGCCGCGCTGGTCGGCCCGAACGGCGCCGGCAAGTCCACCTTGCTGAATCTCGCGGTCGGCCTGGCCGCGCCGACGGCGGGCGTCGTGACCGTGCTCGGCGGACATGCCGCCGGCTCGCCGGCCGCGCTGGACGGCATCGCGTTCGTCGCCCAGGACACGCCGTTGTACAAGAACCTGTCGGCCGCGGACATGCTGCACCTGACCCGCAACTTGAACCGCCGCTTCGACCAGGCCTACGCCCAGTCGCGGCTGGCTGATCTCGGCATCCCGCTGAAGCGGCGGGCCGGCAAGCTGTCGGGCGGTCAGCAGGCACAGCTCGCGCTCACCCTCGCGCTGGCCAGGCGTCCGCAACTGCTGCTGCTGGACGAGCCAGTCGCCATGCTCGACCCCATCGCGCGGCACGACTTCATGGCCACCGTGCTGACCGCGATGGCCGAGGACGGCGTCTCGGTCGTGCTGTCCTCGCACGTCCTCGCCGAGCTGGAGCGGGTCGCCGACTACCTCATCCTCATGTCGCGGGGCCAGGTCCAGATGGCCGGGGAGGTCGACGACCTGCTCGCCTGCCACCGCGTGCTCACCGGCCCGGCCGCCGAGGCCGACCGCTACGCCGACCGGCCGGTGGTGCACGTGCGCAGCGCCGGGGCCCAGGCCCACCTGCTGGTCCGGGAAAACGCGGACGATCCGGTCCCGCCGGGCTGGGAAGCGCATCCGGTCGGCCTGGAGGAACTCGCTCTGGCCTATCTCCGGCAGCCGGGGGCCGCGGCGCTGCCCGGCCCTGGCCGCGGCCGGGGCAACACGCTGTCGGAGGTTTCGCAATGACCACGCTCACCGTTCCCGCGCGCCAGCAGCCCGGCAGTGGCCCGCCGCCGGTGCCGTGGCGCCGCATGGCCTGGGTCACGTGGCGACAGCACCGGGCCGCGCTGACCGGGACGGTCATATTCCTCGGCGCGCTGGCGGTCTGCCTGTGGATCGCCGGCCTCCAGCTGCACCATGCCTGGGCCGCGGCGGTCGGCTGCCGCCCGGCAAGCTCAATTGCCTGCGGTCAACTGAGCTACCGCTTCAACGGCATGAACGCCTTCCTCGCGAATGGCTACGTACTGCAGGCGGTGCCGGTGCTGATCGGGGTCTTCACCGGGGCCCCGGTCCTGGCCCGCGAGCTGGAGACGGGGACGTTCCGCTACGCGTGGACGCAGGGCTTCGGGCGCTGGCGCTGGACGCTCGCCAAGCTGGTGCCGCTTGCGATTGCGGTCACAGCCCTCGCCGGAGCGTTCAGCGTGCTGCTCGCGTGGTATTACCAGCCCTATCTCGCCAGCAGCAATCAGGCGCTCGGCCTCAACCAGGCGTCTCCGCTCTCCAGCGGCCTGTTCGACCTGCGCGGGGTCGCGTTCGCTGGCTGGGCGCTGGCCTCGTTCGCGATCGGCGGGCTGGCCGGCATGCTGATCCGCAAGGTCGTTCCCGCCCTGGTCGCCACTCTGGTTGTCTACGCCGGGCTTGCCTTCACGGTCAGCCAGTATCTGCGCCAGCACTACCTGGCGCCGCTGGTCGCCAGGAACTTCTTCAACCCGCCCGGCTCCGCCTTCATCGTGAGTCAGTGGTGGACGCACGGCAGCAGGTTCGCGTTCGCCGGCGACCGGAGCGCAGGCGGCATGCCTCCGATGAATCTCATGGGGCGGTTCTGCCCGCCCTCCGCGCTGGGCGGGGGGCCGGGCAAACCGTCGTTGCAATCCGTCGTGCTGTGCTTCTCCCGGCACGGCTACCAGTGGTGGACGAGCTATCAGCCGGCCAGCCGCTTCTGGGTGTTCCAGTGGATCGAAGGCGGCTGGCTGCTCGCGCTGTCCGTCCTGCTCATCGGCGCGAGCGTCTGGCTGGTGCGCCGCCGCGGGGCCTGATCCGGCCGGCGAGCGAGATTGTCGGCGCCTGTGCTTAAGCTCGGTGCCATGGCTGATCACCGGTTGTCAGTGCGTGACCGTGAGCTGTTCCTGGCCGAGGCGCACATCGCGGCTCTGTCGGTGTCGGCCGGGCCGGACCGCGGCCCGCTGACCATGCCGATCTGGTATCAGTACGAGCCTGGCGGCGAAGCGTGGATACTCACCGAGGCCGCCTCGAGAAAAGTCCCGCTCATCGAAGCGGCGGGGCGGTTCACGCTGATGGTCGACCGGGTCACGCCGACTACCAGGTACGTGTCCGTGGAAGGGCCGGTCGCCCGCATAGTCCCTGGTACGGATGAGATGCTGCAGGAGATCGCCGGGCGGTACCTGCCGCCAGACGGGGTTCAGGACTACATCGACCTCGCCAACACGGAGTTCGGTGAGCAGATCGCGATCTACATGCGTCCGCAGCGATGGCTGGCATCTGACCTGGGGCCGGGCTGAGCCTCAGCGCCCTGGCCTGCCGCTCGGGAGGTGACGTCCGTTGAGTACCGATTCATCACCCCAGGCAGCCGCGGTCGCCGGGCTGACCCGAAGCGACCCGCACGGTCCGGGTATCACCAGGGAGCGGATCAGCGACGGGTTCCGGTACTGGGACCCGGCCGGCGCGGAGGTCACCAGCCCCGGGGTACTCCAGCGCATCCGCGGCCTCGGCATCCCGCCGGCCTGGACCGACGTGTGGATCTCGCCCGACTCGCTGGGCCACATCCAGGCCACCGGCGTCGACAGCCGCGGCCGGACCCAGTACCGCTACCACGAGGTATGGCGCGAGCAGCGCGACGCCCAGAAGTTCGAGCACATGCTCCAGTTCGCCGGCGCACTGCCCACGCTGCGCTCGGCCACCGTCCGGGACCTCGCGGGCCGGCACCTGGACCGCGACCGCGTGACCGCGGCGGCGGTCCGGCTGATCGACCTCGGCCTGTTCCGGATCGGCGGGGAGAAGTACGCGGAGCTCGATCACCACTACGGGGCCACGACGCTGCAGAAGCCCGACGTCACGGTGATGCGCGACGGCGTCGCGTTCGACTACATCGCCAAGGAGGGCAAGCGGCGGACGATCACGGTCAGGGACCAGGCGGTCCGTTCCGTCGTGCGAGCCCTGATCACGAGCGACAGCACCTCGAGCACGCTGTTCTCCTTCCAGGACGGGGACGCGTGGCGGCCACTTCACTCGCACGAGGTCAGCAGCTACATCGCTAACCGCGCGGGCGGCCACTTCACCGCCAAGGAGTTCCGCACGTGGAACGCCACCGTGCTGATGGCTCTGCTGCTCGCGAACGCTGACCCGGCGCCAACCGCTCGGGGCCGCAAGAGCGCTATCACTGCCGCTGTCCGCGGGGTTGCGGACTGGCTCGGGGACACTCCCACCGTGGCGCGCAGTTCCTACATCGATCCTCGGGTGATCAGCCGGTACAGCAGCGACGGGCAGCTAACCGCCGTTCCGCCGCTGCCGGCCGTGCTGCCCGCCGCCGCGGAAGCAGAGATCGCGGTCGCCGCCCTGCTCGCGGCGGACGAAGGCTAGCTGGCATCAGATCCTGGCCGCCAGATCCTGATAGGGAGGGACGAGCTCGCCCCATCGCGCCTCGGTGTCGCCAGGCGCACGCCCGGCAAGGTAGGCCGCGAGCGTCTCGGCGTGGATCTGCCACCCGGCCCCGTAGAAAGCGACCATGTCCAGGGGCATGCCCCGGACCTCGATGATCAGCTGGGTCTGGTCACCGTCGGCGGTCAGCGTGACCTCGATGGCTTCGTCGTACGGCGGCACCCCCTGCCCGCGCAGGTAGGACTCTTCCGTCTCCCTGGTTGTCACCCTCAGCCGCCGCGGGGGCTCGCACGCGTCGATGCGCCCGGCGGCGTCGATGTCGGCGGACTCGACGCGGAGGCGGAACTGCCCGCCCGGGCGCAGGTCACCGTCCACCTCGCCGTACCAGCGGGCCAGGCGCGCGGGGTCGGTGAGCGCCGACCACAGGTCGTCGATGTCGGTGTCGTAGCGGTCCTGCAGGCGGACGACGCCCTTGCCGTCCGCCGATCCCAGGCTGGCCAGGAGCCGGGAACCCGGGCTCATGCTGCTGGTCATCTGGTGCTCCTTCGCTCGCGCTTTCCCCTGGCAATCTCGGTGTGCAGAGCATCCAGCCGCTGTTCCCACAGGGCCCGGTACTGGCCCAGATACTCATCGATCTCGGCCAGCGGCTGCGGCCGGAGGCTGTAGACCCGCCGCTGTGCTTCCTGGCGGACATCGACGAGCCCTGCCTCCCGCAGCACCCGCAGGTGGCGCGATACGCCAGGGCGGGCGATCGGCAGCAGTGCCGCCAGCTCGTTGACGGTGACCGGGCCGCGGGCCAGCGTTTCCAGCATGGTCCGCCGGCTGGCGTCGGCCAGCGCCCGCAGAGCAGCTTCCATGGCCTTAATGTACCGAGCCAGTTACGTAACCGTCAAGGTACATAGTGCTGGCGGGCTACCGGAGGTAGCCATGCGACCTGAACCAGGCCACTGCCCGCTCGATGCTCTGGTGCACCGGGGTCTGCGGCAGGCCGAGTTCAGCGATCGCCTTGCTGCAGTCGTAGGTCTCGCCGAGGTGACCGATCTTGACCTCGGACACGGTGGCCACGGGATGCCGATGAGTGAAGCGCGAGGCAAATTCGTAGAGGTGCGCGCCTGCCAGCGCGCCGATGTAAGGCGCCTTGAACCGGGGCGGAGCCACGCCGGCCGCGTCAGCGATCAGGCGGAAGTACTCCCGGACGGTGAGGTTCTGGTTGCCGAGCAGGTAGCGCTCCCCGACCCGTCCCCTTGCCGCCGCCAGGATGTGCCCGCGGGCGACATCCTCCACGTCGACGACGTTCACCCAGCCGTCCATGTAGATGGGCATGTTGCCCGACGCCACCTCGATGATGAGCTGTCCGGAGGACGTTGGCCGGATGTCGTTCGTTCCGACGACGAGGGTGGGATTGACGATGACGATGGGCAGTCCCTTGGCGCCGAACTTGAACGCCTCGATCTCGGCCAGGTACTTCGAGATCGAGTAGTGGTCGCCGGTCTTCCAGTAGTTGAACGCCACCTCCTCATCGGACGGAGACGCGCCGTACGCGCCGATCGCATTGTTCGTGCTCGTGTAGACGACCTTGCTCACGCCTGCTTCCATGGCGGCGCGGAGTGACGCCCTGGTGCCGCCGACGTTCACTTCGTAGAAGCGGCTGCGGTCGGTGCTCCAGTGGGTGAAGTAGGCCGCGGCGAAGAACAGGGTGTCGCAGCCTTTGAGCGCGTTTCTTACCGAGTCGGCGTCGCGGATGTCGCCACGACGTCGTTCCACGTCGAGACCGTCGATGTTCCTGGTGTCGCTCGTCTCCCTGACGAGCACCTTGACGTCGTCGCCGTCGCTGAGCAGCTGACGGGTGATCGCCGAGCCAATGAATCCGGTTGCCCCGGCGACAAGCGCCTTCACCGCAGCCGCCAGATCCGGAGGATGTTGTCGGGAAGGCGAACCGAGAACCGTCCTGACGGAGAAGCGTGCCCGAGGATCTGCCGCATGTCCCTTTCGTAATCCCCGCGACGTCCGCCCAGCAGGTGCGGCGCGGTCGAGGAGTTCGAGAACACCAGGGCCACGACATCATCGGCGGTACGTTCGACGGCTCGCCGATCCGGCACCGCCACGATCT
>Ga0209380_10000888_pt1 | contig 20962 bp, 15 predicted proteins | sample HubBroMetageWFT6_FD_188347 | JGI IMG/M metagenome (GOLD analysis project Ga0209380, IMG submission 188347) | Warmed and freeze-thawed soil microbial communities from the Hubbard Brook experimental Forest, New Hampshire - Hubbard Brook CCASE Soil... | ecosystem: Environmental > Terrestrial >...
CGTGCCATTCGGGTGTAGAGATCGACTGCCTCAAGCAACTGCTTCTTCTCGATGTATTCGCCGTCGGTGTGGGCCACATGAATCGAGCCCGGGCCGATCAGTACCGGCTTTCCCCAATTAGTGAGAGCGGGGATATCGGTGGTGAAGGCAGCGATCATCGTCTCGATGCCGGGCACCGTGCCGAGCTCCATGAACGGAATCTCGAGGATGATGTTTGCTTCGGCGTTGCCGGACACGGCCGCCGTGATTTGCCGCCGCAGGTCATCGGTTGGTCCTACCAGGCGGATCAGCAGGTTCGCGGTGGCGTGGTCGGGAATTACGTTGGGCGCGCGGCCTCCTTCGATGAGGCCAATATTCATCGTCGATGGCCCAGCCTTGGGATGCACCGGAAGCTTTATTTTGCGGACATTCTCCAGCGCGTCGAGCAGCTTTTCGATTGCCGACTCGCCCAGCTCAGGATAAGCGGAGTGCGCCATTCTTCCCGTGGCGACGACTTCCACGCGCAGCGTTCCCTTGGAGGCGAGGGCGATGCGGTTCTCGGTGGGTTCGCCGTTGATCAGGAACTTGGCTCCGCGCGGATCAAGGTTGGCAGTTTGGGCACCCTGGCTGTCACGCTCTTCGCCGACGAGAAATAGCAAGCCGGCGTGAATTCCTTCCGCCTTGAGCTTTTCGGCCGTTGCGATCTCCGCCACGATGATGCCTTTGGCATCGCATGAACCGCGCCCGTAAATACGCTCCGGCGTCTCTGACGATGGGATGAAGGGAGGCACGGTGTCCATGTGCGTCGAGAAAACTAGCTCGGGACGCGGTTGATCGAGATGAGTGGCCCATACGTTGAAACGGTCGCCTTCCACCGGAATGCGCTCTACGACATAGCCCAAGCCGGCGAGTTCGTCCGCTAGGACATTGCCCACCGCAGCCTCGTTGCCGGTGATCGATTCGATGTCAATGAGCTTGCGGGTGAGGACGAAGGGGTCCATTTAGCAAGAATAGAGGATTTCACCACCGAGGCACAGTGAGACGGATACGTTGGAACCGTTGCTGCCGATTTACGTCATGGTCGAGCTCGACCTAGCGATTTCGCCGGCGAAGACTTCTTCCAGGGCCTGTTTCCGGTGCTCGAAGATGGAGCGCATCATGCGTTGAAAAATCATCGTCTCGAGCATTCTTCCGATCACCCCGAAGCCAATCTCGTACTCCACTTCATCGACGATGACCGTACCCTCGCGTCCCTCCACGATCTTCTCTTCAAAGGTGTGCGTGTGGTGCCATGCCTTGAACGGGCCCAGCTTCTGTATGTCAGAGAAATATTCGTTGAACGCAAACTCCGTGATCAGCGCGGTCCAGCGTTCGTGAATGGGGATGTAGGGAATCGCACGAAACTTGAAGGTGATTTCGGTGCCTGGGCCAGCCATGTGCTCGAGGCCATGCGGGCGCACTCCTTCCGGCAGCCGCGGCGGCACCAGGTTGAACTTAATGAGCTTCGCGCCCTGAGAGGGAGGCATGATACGAGGCAGATTATGCGGGTCGGAGAAGAACGCAAACACCTTCGGCACGGGAACAGGAATCCAATGCTCGACGTAGAGACGCTGGCTCATGACGCTGGGTTACAAGGGCGATTCAGGACGCAACGACTATACTTGCTCGACCTCAGAGTTTCCAAATTTTGTATCCTTCCATAACCGTGTAGTTGAGACTTAATTGAGAACCACTACAGACCTCGTCGCCTCCTCTCGAGGGCGGCCTGTCGCTCCGATACTCGGATTTATGCCGACAACTTAGGGTTTCTTCGGGAATTGACCCGACGCCGACGGTGGAGAATCGTCTCAGTAAACGCAAACTGTTGTGGAGGTCGTAGCGGGTGAGCGCAACCTGTCGTTGTCGCGCAGGCTCAGGAAAACTTTCACGTAAAACCGCAGATTTCCACTTGACACGATATAGAAAGGGCGTAAGATTCAGCCCAATGGTGGTAGATTGTGGGAGAGAGTGGAACACCCGATATCTCCCGTGGAAGCTGCTAGAGCGAATTGGGTAACTTGGCCAAACGCGCAATGCGACTGGAATTTAGCTCCCACGCGGGGTGGTTTTTCAGGTTTTCCTCCTTTCCCGGACACCAAATAACTTATCGGCCACACAGGGCCAGTCTTTATGTTTCGCGGTTCGCACTTAACCCGGCTGGACGACAAAGGGCGCCTAAAAATGCCCGCGGAATACAAGCGCCTCGCCGACGAGAAGTACGGAAGCAAATTCTATATCACAAGCTGGGATGGGAAGAGTGCCTATGTATATCCCATTCAGGAGTGGGAGACGATCGAGCGCAAGCTGGTGGGCCTGTCCACCTTCAACACTTCGAAGCAAAAGCTGTTGAAGCGGACCAGTTTCTATGGACAGGAAGTGGAGTTCGACGGCCAGGGGCGTTTGCTGCTGCCGGCAGTGTTACGCGAGTCAGCCGACCTGAAGGGCGAGGTCTCGGTAGCGGGACGATTGACGTACCTCGAAGTACAGAATGCCGAAGCGCTTCGCGAAGAAGTGGCCCAGCCCTTTACCGATGAGGATGCGAAAACCCTGGACGGTCTGGGTATTTAGTGAGGCAGAACGATCCATTCAACGTCTCGGAACGGGAGTGAATGGACAACGAGTTTCCAAGAGCGGACAGCGCCAGCGAGCGCGAACATGGCGAAGCGGGCAGAAGGCGGTTTGGCCATGTACCGGTTCTTTTACAACCAGCGATCGAATTCCTGGCCGTGCGGCGCGGCGGGACCTTTATCGACCTGACCCTCGGCTTAGGCGGACACAGTTGGGAAATCGCAAGACGCCTGGGCGCAGCGGGTCGTTTGATTGGCTTCGATAAAGACCCGGCAGCGCTGGAACGGGCACGCGAGCGGCTGATGAACCCTCCCTCGGGGTTGGCGGGTGAATGGCCAAAGATCGAGTTGGTGCATGCGAGTTTTGCGGACGTGGCGCAGCATGTTGCAACCGCCAGTGTCGACGGGCTGCTGGCTGATCTGGGTGTCAGCTCGATGCAGTTGGAGGATGCCGCACGCGGATTTAGTTTTCAGGCGGATGCCGAGTTGGATATGCGGATGAATACGCAGTCCGGGCAGACTGCCGAACAAGTGGTAAACCGCTTCGACGAGCGCGAGCTTGCCGATGCGATTTACGAATTCGGTGAGGAAAGGAGGTCGCGGAGAATCGCCAGAGCCATTGTTCGGGCGCGGCCGATTCGCTCCACCGCACATCTTGCGGAGATCGTATCGGCTGCGGCCCGGCCAATGAACCAAGCTGAGCGGCGCATTCATCCCGCGACGAAGACCTTTCAGGCTCTCCGAATTCTGGTGAACCGTGAACTTGAGGACCTCCAAACGCTGCTGAGTAAAGACGCTGCGCCGAAGGTGCTGAAGAAGGGCGGCAGGCTGGTGATCATCAGCTTCCACTCGCTGGAAGACCGCATTGTGAAAGATGCGTTACGCGAGGGAGCGCACGACGGAACGTACCGCGTGCTGACCAAGAAGCCGGTGACCGCCGAAGAGGAAGAAATCGATCGTAATCCGCGGTCGCGCAGCGCGAAACTGCGAGCGGCTGAGCGGACATAAATTTTGCAGGATTGAAACATTTGATCGATTGCGAAAGTTTGCAATATATCCCACAGGCGATTTCGCGCACTTTGTGGAAAAAACTGTGGGAATTGTGGATATCCCACGTAGTGTGGCTCGGGACGTATTCGGCAGTGAGCGAGCTTGGGAAAGATCCCAGGGTCGCCAGGAGAGCACGATGGCAGCAGGAGTGATGTATCCCACAATGCAGGACGCCAACGGCTGGGGCGAGCAGGTATCGGAAACCCGTGGCATGTTTATGGGTACTCCGGAAATCTACTTCGCCAAACGCATCGACAATTCGCGCGTAGTGCGCATGGTCGATCCCAAGCGCCGTCGCGAGATGAAGTCATTTGGCGTGACGCTAGCCGTTTTCTTTCTGCTAGTGATGGTGTACCTGCTGCAGCACCTCAGCGCCATCGAATACGGCTACCGCATCGAGCAGGCAAAGGCGGAGCAGAGCTCGATCGTCGAGAGCAATCGCGAGTTGAAGCTGGAGGAGTCGTCGCTGAAAGACCTGGAGCGCATCGATATTGAAGCACGCAAGCTGGGCATGATCCCGCCGGTTGCTGGACAAGTGCAGATCATCGAAAGCGGCAATGGCGACAACGCCGGTCCAGTCATGGCGAAGGCGAATCCCAACGGGATCATGGTGGTCTCCATTCAGCAGTAAGCGTCTGGGAAGCAGTGCGACGGGCTGAAACCGGGCGAGAGTTTCACGGCGGCGGTCCGCTCATGTCGGACCGCCTTCTGCATGTCAGTACCACACTGTCAGAGCTGTACCACATAGTAAGACAGCGATCCGGCAAGGATTGCCGACGCGAGGGAACCGGAAATGCGGGCAAGCGCAGCGGCCAAGACGCCAGGCAAGAGGCTGTATATTCTTGCGGCCGTGCTCTTCCTGTGGGTGGCGGCGGTTCTCGGACGTCTGGTCTATCTGCAAATCATCAAGTACCAGTTCTTTCTGAGTCTCGCCTCCCGCCAGCATGGAAGAACCATCGACGTGGATCCACGGCGCGGCACGATTTACGACCGCAACGGTGCGGAACTGGCGATGTCCATCGATGTTGATTCGGTGTTCGCCGTCCCCAGCGAGATCCCCGACCAGGAATCCACCGCACAGATCCTGGCATCAGTCCTCAACCTTGACGGACAAGAATTGCTGGCGCACTTGCGCTCGCAAAGGAACTTCGCGTGGGTGAAGCGCAAACTCGATGCCGAAACCAGCGACCGCGTCCGCAACCTGAATTTGCGTGGGATCTACTTTCGGAAGGAGCCGATGCGCTTTTATCCGAAGCGCGACTTGGCGGCTCAGACCATTGGCTATGTGGGGGTGGACGATGAAGGACTGGGCGGCATTGAACTGAAGTTCGACGACGATCTGCGCGGCATGCCAGGCCGGGAAATGATCTTCGTCGATGCTCGGCGTAAGTGGTATGGGCGCGTGGAACGCCAACCCGATCCCGGACAGAATCTGGTGCTGACGCTCGACGGCACCATCCAGTACATCGCCGAGAAAGAACTCCAGGAGGCGATGGAGGAGACTAAGGCCGTAGCGGGCACAGTGGTGGTGCAGAACCCGCGGACCGGCGAGATTCTGGCCCTGGCCAACCGCCCGACGTTCAATCCTAACGTCTTCAACAGTGTTCCCAAGGAAGCGCTCAAGAACCGCGCAGTCAGCGATGTGTATGAGCCGGGGTCGGTCTTCAAGACGGTAACCTACTCGGCGGCAATTGAGCAGAAAGTAGTCACACCGGAAGACCATGTCGATTGCCAGGGCGGCGCCATCACCATCTTCGGCATGACCATACACGATGCCCACAAAATGGGCGTGCTGACGATTGCCGAGGCTTATGCGCACTCCAGTGACGTTGCGGCCGTTAAGACAGGAATGAAGTTGGGCGACGTTCGCTTCGATGAGTACATCCGTTCCTACGGCTTTGGAGCGCCGACCGGCATCGAGCTCCCGGGCGAGAGCCGGGGCTTGAAGAAGCCCCTCAATCGCTGGTCGAAGGTGTCGATCGGCGCCATGTCGATGGGGCAGGAGATCGGTGTCACGGCCGTGCAGGTGGTCTCCATGGTTTCGACTATTGCCAATGACGGTATGTACACGCCGCCGCGCATTGTCGCCGGGGAGCTTCCCCCCAACGCCGCACCGAAGCCGGTGGTGTTCCATCCCGCGCAGCAACACCGCGTGATTTCCACCATGACCGCGGTGCAGATGAAGAAAATGATGGAGGCCGTCGTACTCGACGGCACCGCGCGCCGCGCCATTCTCGACGGATACACCGTTGCCGGCAAGACCGGCACCGCACAAAAAGTCGATCCGGCGACAGGGGCCTATTCCAAGACGAAGTATGTGGCTTCGTTCGTCGGCTTCGCGCCCGTCAACAATCCGGCGGTCACGATCGCGGTGATTCTCGATTCGGCGCAGGGACTCCACCAGGGTGGACAGGTTTCCGCCCCAGTCTTCAAGCGCATCGCGCAGCAGGTGCTGGAGTACATGCATGTGCCCCACGACATCGAGCCGAAGAATCAGGCGCTTCGGCAGACGCTGGTGGCTTCGTCGAAGAACGATGAGGCGGCGGAAGAAGGATCAGACCGGCTGGGCCAGCCGCTGATCTCCGAAACCGACGATGCGAACGGAAAGCCCATTGCCAGCGCTGAACAGCACGTGGCCAGCGCGCCTAACCCGACAATGCCTCCACCTGGTGGTGCGAAGGTGGTTGACACTTCCCGCCAGACGATCGAGCCAGTATCGCCGTCATCTCAAGCCGGAGAAGCTCCGCCACTGCTCCCATCATCAGGTCCAACCCCAGCGCAAGCCGCGGCCGGAAAGGGGACGGTGGTGCTCGACGTGGATAGCGGAATCCTAGTGCCATCGTTCATGGGCAAGTCGCTTCGCTCGGCCGTTGAAGTGGCGCAACAGACCGGGCTTGAGATCAACGTGCTGGGTAGCGGAATCGCGCGCCAACAGTCACCTTTTCCTGGAAGCCACCTGCTCTCGGGTCAGAAGGTCACGATTCGGTTCAGCCACTAGCCAATGTCTCGTGCCATTTTGGAACGGCGGCATTCAGCACGTTCAACAGCCGCGTCAGCTCTCTGGAACGCAGATATAATGCGGGTAGAATGAACTTCCTACAGTTGCTTGACGGTGCGGAATACCTCGAGGAGAGCGGCAATCCGCCCATTGCCGGCCTGGATTACGACAGCCGGCGGGTTAAGCCCGGGTGGTGTTTCGTCGCCATGCGCGGCGAAACCACCGACGGCAACCGATATACCGATCGAGCAATCGCCAATGGAGCCGTGGCCGTCGTCAGCGATTCCGTTGCCCCGCGCAAAGGAGTTGCGTGGGCAATGGTGCCGCATGGCCGGCGGGCTCTGGCCCGACTGAGCGCCAACTTCTACCGCCATCCCGCTGAGAAGCTGGCGATCACCGGTATCACCGGCACCAACGGCAAGACCACGACGTCGTTCATCCTGAGCAGCATGTTGCGCGCCGCAGGGCGCGAAATCGCGCTCGTCGGTACTGTCGAGTATCGTATCGGGCAGGAAGTGTTTCCGGCGCCTCATACGACCCCTGAAGCTCTCGAACTGAACCAGATTTTCTCCCAGGCAGTGAATGTCGGATGTACGGAAGCGGTGCTGGAGGTGTCATCCCACGCTCTCGAGCAGCAGCGCGTTTTTGGAATCCCATTTGAAGTCGCGGTTTTCACCAACCTGACGCGCGATCATCTCGACTACCACGGGACCATGGAGAACTACTTCCAATCGAAGGTCATTCTGTTTAAGGGGTTGGGAGTAGAGCCACCGCGATTCGTCGTTATCAACATCGAAGACGAATATGGCAAGAAGCTGTTACCGCTTTGCAAGAAACATCATGAAGTGATTACTTACGGCATTGATCGCGGCGACTTCCACGCCAGGGATCTGAAAGTCATGGGCAATGGACTTGGGTTCCAAATGGCCACGCCGCTGGGCGAGATACCCATCTGGAGCCCGTTGCTGGGGCGCGTCAACGTGTACAACTTGGTGGCCGCCGCGGCTGCCGCGTATGCGCGTGACGTCGGCCCCAGCTCGATTGCGGAAGCCGCCGACCAGCTCGCGCACGTGGCGGGCCGCTTCCAGCGCCTCGATCTTGGACAGCCCTTCACGTTGATCGTAGACTACGCGCACACCGACGACGCCATTCGCAATCTCACGGCCGTGGCCCACGATTTTCTGCATCAGCGCGGCGGGCCGGGACGCGTGATTACCGTCTTCGGATGTGGCGGCGACCGCGACCGCACTAAGCGGCCCTTGATGGGCGAGGCCGCGGGACGGGGAAGCGATTTTGTAGTGCTGACCAGCGACAACCCACGCAGCGAAGATCCCATCGCCATCATGAACGACGCCTTGCCCGGGCTGCAGCGCACAGGCGCCCGCTACGCTCTGGAGCCGGACCGCCGCAAAGCCATCGAATTGGCCATTCGCGAGGCCGACCCGGGGGACATCGTCCTGATAGCGGGTAAAGGCCATGAGAAACATCAGGTGACGAGCCAGGGCACCGTCCCATTCGATGATGTGGAAGTCGCCCAGAAGGCATTGCACAACGCCGGATACGCCGATGCGCATCCGGTCAAATCATGAAGCTAAGCCTCTCGCGCGCTGCCGAATTCCTGCAGGCGGGCGGCGAGTTCGATCCTGCAGCCGTTGCTGGCGGCTACTCCATCGATTCGCGTACCATCCAGCCGGGAGAGTTGTTCTTTGCCGTACAGGGCGACCGCCTCGACGGCCACGACTTCGTGGAAGCGGCGCTGTTGCGAGGTGCAGTTGCGGCAGTGGTGCGCCGCGACCTGGTGTCACGCTTTCCGGCGAAGACCGCGCTACTGGCTGTGGATGACACGCTGGTTGCACTTCAGCAACTGGCTGCTGCCGTCCGCAAGCTTTGGGGTAAGCCGCTGGTGGGCATAACGGGTTCTGCCGGCAAGACGACCACCAAGGAGATCGTCGCGCATGTTCTGGCGACGAAGCACAGCGTCCTCAAATCGCAGGGCAATCTCAACAACCATTTTGGACTGCCGTTGCAGTTACTGAAGCTAGAGGCTGAACACGAGATTGCCGTGATCGAGATGGGCATGTCACACGTCGGCGAGATCACCGCGCTGGCGAAACTGGCGCAACCCGACTGCGGAGTCGTTACCATGGTGGCTCCGGTGCATCTCGAGTTCTTCGAGTCGATCGCAGCCATCGCCCGCGCCAAGTACGAGTTGATCGAGTCACTGCCCGCCGGAGGGATCGCCGTTCTCAATGCCGACGATGCTTATGTGTCGCAGTTCGGACGTGACTTTCATGGCAAGGTCGTACTGTTCGGGTTGCAGAAGCTCGTGGACGTCCGTGCGGAGAACATCGAGGCGTTACGTCCCGTGGGCTCGGCATTCGACATTGTCTGCGACGGCCAGCGTGAGCGCGCTACGCTTCCGCTGCTCGGCGAACACAGCATCTACAACGCGCTGGCGGCAGTAGCAGTTGGCTTGCAGTACGGCGTGACGCTGAAGGCCGCCGCGGAATCGTTGGCGTCGCTTGCCCCCGGCGACAAGCGCGGACAGGTGCTCGAATACGCTGGAGCCACAATCATTAACGATTGCTACAATTCAAACCCGAAGGCCCTGGACAGCATGGTGAGATCGCTGGCCCCGATGCCAGCGCAAAGGCGCATCGTAGTGGCTGGCGAGATGCTTGAGTTGGGGCCGAGCGGTGAAGCAATGCATCGCGACTGCGGCCAGCTAATGGGCAATTACGGAGTGGATTTCGTGCTCGGTGTGCGGGGCTTGGCGCGGTTCATTGTGGAAGGTGCGGAGGCAGCTAACGTGACGGCGGAATTCGTCGCCACTCCGGAAGAAGCGGGCGAATGGCTGGGGCACAACGTGAGAGCTGGCGACCTGATACTGCTGAAGGCATCTCGCGGAGTTCGCTTGGAGCGCGCGCTGGATATTTGGATGGGTAACACGGGTGGCGGTCCACACTAAGGCACCGGGTCGCAAGATACTTTAACGACGGGGAACAATTTGCTCTATTGGCTGCTCTATCAGAAGGGTTTCGTCGTTCTACACATCGGCCCGTTCCGAATCTTCCGCTATTTGACGTTTCGAACTGCGTTCGCCAGCCTCACGGCGCTGTTCATGGCGCTGGTGATTGGCCCGGCGGTGGTGCGCCGCCTGCGCGACTTCCAGATCGGCCAATACATTCGCGAAGACGGCCCGCAAGCCCACCAGCGCAAGGCGGGTACTCCCACAATGGGCGGCGTGCTGATTGTGGTAGCCATGGTTGTCCCGACCTTATTGTGGGCGGACCTGAGCAATCGCTTCGTGTGGATCGCCGTGGCGGCGACACTGGCCTATGGCGGAATCGGCTTCGCTGACGACTATCTGAAAGTAGTCCATCGCCGCAACCTTGGATTGACCGGGCGCGCCAAGCTCCTTTATCAGTTCTTGACCGCCCTGGCGATTGGCCTCACCTTGATCGCATTGCAGCGCTATGGACTCTACTCCACGCGCCTGATCGTGCCGTTCTTTAAGCACTTTCGTCCCGATTTGGTCATTGGCAGGATTCTGCACACGGGCCTTTGGCCGCTGGCCTACCTGCCCTTCCTCATCTTCGTCATGATTGTCATCGTTGGATCGAGCAACGCGGTGAACCTGACCGACGGCCTCGACGGCCTTGCGATCGGCTGCACGGTCATCGCCGCCGGGGCGCTTACCATGCTGACTTACGTTAGCGGGCATGCCCTGTTCGCCGACTACCTGGAGATTTCCAAGATCCCGCAAGTCTCGGAACTGACGATCTTCTGCGGCTCCATGGTCGGTTCGGCCATCGGGTTCCTGTGGTACAACGCGCATCCGGCCGAGGTTTTCATGGGCGACGTCGGCTCGCTGGCCCTGGGAGGCGCCATTGGCACCGTGGCCGTCCTGATCAAACAGGAACTGCTCCTGCCGTTCATCGGCGGAATTTTCGTCATCGAGGCGCTATCGGTAATCCTGCAGGTAGGCTCGTACAAGCTCCGCAAGAAGCGCATCTTCAAGATGGCGCCCATCCACCATCATTTTGAGCTGGTGGGATGGAGCGAGTCCAAAGTGATCGTCCGCTTCTGGATTGCCTCGCTGGTGTTTGCACTCTTTGCTCTCACCACGTTGAAGTTGCGCTAGCAGCGAGGCAAACGTGGCACAATGACCCTTCGGATGGACCTTCCATGGAAGTAAAAGGCAAGCGCGTTCTGGTAGTTGGGTTGGGCAAATCGGGGATCGCCAGCGCTCTCTTTCTGGCGGACCGAGGCGCGCGCGTTGCCGTCTCCGATACCAAGTCGGAAGAGGAACTGCCCCGCGAGATACCGCTGCTGCTCGATCGTGGCATCGTGGTCGAGGCGGGATATCACGGCGAGCGCACTTTCAAAGAACAGGAGCTGATCGTTATCAGTCCGGGCGTGCCCGCCGACGTGCCCCAGTTGTTGCAGGCGCGGCAAGCTGGGATCCCGGTGATTGGCGAGGTCGAACTGGCAGCACGCTATCTCAAAGGGAAGATCGTTGCGATTACCGGCTCGAATGGCAAGACGACCACGACGACCCTGGCGGGCGAAATCATTGCGGCCAGCGGACGACAAACCTTGGTGGGCGGCAACATCGGAACCCCCGCCATCAGTTTCGTGGAAAGCGCAACCGACGAAACCTGGATTGTGCTCGAGGTCAGCAGCTTTCAGTTGGAGACCATCGAGACCTTCCATCCCAAAATTGCGGTGGTGCTGAACGTCACTCCCGATCACCTCGACCGCCATCATACGTTCGCGAACTACGCCGCAGCGAAGGCCCGCATCTTCGAAAATCAGGCGAGCAACGACTTTGCGGTCTTGAATGCTGATGACGCCACCTGCATTGCTATGGCGGACAAGACCAAAGCTGGCGTGTACTGGTTCAGCCGCCAACGAGAGGTGGATCACGGTGCGTTTGTAAGTGGAGACAGCATCATCTGGCGCGGTGCGGCTAAGGAGCAGGCCGTCATGCCCATCGCTGAAATTTCGCTCAAGGGCACGCACAACGTCGAGAACGTGCTGGCGGCCGTATGTTCGGGAATGCTTGCCGGCGTCGATCCGGCCCATATTCGCCGAATCGTTGCTAATTTCAAGGCAGTTGAACATCGCCTGGAATATGTCGCGACGATTCGCGGTGTCCAGTACTACAACGACTCCAAGGCAACGAATGTCGATGCTACGATCAAGGCGCTGGAATCGTTCCCCAGCGGCATTCACCTGATCCTTGGCGGCAAAGACAAGGGCAGCGACTACAGCGTGCTGAATTCCTTGCTGGAGAACCGGGTCAAGCGCGTATACACGATTGGCTCGGCCGCCGCGAAAATCGAGTCGCAGGTGCGCGGATCCGAGGTGGTCGGCGCCGGCACCATCGACAACGCCTTGCGCCGCGCCAGCGAATCGGCGACGCCGGGAGACATTGTGCTCCTCGCTCCGGCCTGTGCCAGCTTCGACCAGTTCGTCAGTTACGAACATCGTGGGCGAGTCTTCAAGGACCTGGTGAAACAGATGGAAGCACGGGAGCTGCAGCACGCAGGAAGCGCTCGCGCTGGAGGCAAAGGTTAATGGCGAAGCGCGTTAGCGTCGACAAGTGGCTGTTCACGGTGATTCTGCTGCTGGTTTTCCTGGGGCTGATCATGGTGTTCAGCGCATCGGCGGTGATGGCGCGTGAGCGCTTTGGCTCGTCCTACAGCTTCCTGCTGCGGCAACTCGGATGGGCAGGCGCCGGCATCGCCGCCATGCTGGTAGTCATGAACATCGACTACAAGCAGTATCGCCGGTCGTCCATCGTCTTCACCTTCCTCGGCTTCACCTGTTTGCTACTGGTAGGCGTATTTCTGTTTCACGACTCGCACAATACGCATCGCTGGATCAAGCTCGGGCCACTGTCGTTTCAGCCATCGGAACTGGCCAAGCCCGCTATCATTCTTTACCTCGCATACTTTCTGGAGTCGCGTTGGCAGCAGATCGCCGACTGGAAGCACGTGCTGCTTCCCGCCGCCGCGCCCAGCTTGCTGCTGGCGGCGCTCATCGTGAAGGAGCCCGACCTTGGCACCGCGGTTGCGTGCATGGCGATCACGACTTCGGTGCTCTACATCGCAGGCATGAAGATGCGCTATCTCGGCTACGGCTTTCTGGCGTCACTGCTACCGCTGTATTTCCTGATCGTGCATGTTTCCTATCGCTGGCACCGCATCATCGCCTTCCTCGATCCCTGGAAGGATCCGCAGGGACACGGCTTTCACATCATTCAGTCCATGATCGCGGTCAGCACCGGTGGGCTCATGGGCACAGGCCTGATGGAAGGTAAGCAAAAGCTCTTTTACCTCCCCGAGCCGCATACTGACTTCATCTACGCCAACATCGCCGAAGAACTCGGACTGTGGGGCGCGGCACTAGTCGTGATCCTCTTCAGCATTTTCTTGTACCGCGGCATTCGCACCGCGCTGCGTAACCAGGACCCCTTCGCGCGCTTCCTCGCGACCGGCATCACCGCCATGGTGGTGGTCCAGGCGCTCATCAATATGAGCGTGGTGCTGGGCATGATGCCGACCAAAGGAATCCCGCTGCCCTTCATCTCCTACGGCGGGTCGTCGCTCTTCATCACCCTCGCCAGTGTGGGAGTCCTTCTCAACATCACGCAGCAGACGGACTAGCGATGCGGGTAATCATCGCGGGAGGCGGTACGGGCGGGCACGTCATACCTGCCCTGGCCATTGCACAGGAGCTGCACTCTCACTACAACGCCGAAGTGCTGTTCATCGGCACGGGCCGTGGGATCGAGACCCGTCTCGTGCCCGCTGCAGGTTTTCAGCTCGAGCTGATTACGGTAGGAGCGCTGAATCGCGTCGACCTGGCCACTCGCGTCAAAACACTATTCGATTTGCCGCGTGCAATAGCACAATCGGCGCGCATGATTACAGAATTTCGGCCTGACATGATGATCGGTGTGGGCGGCTATGCGTCGGGTCCAGCCATGATTGCCGCGTCTTTCATGAATGTTCCCATGATGGCTTTCGAGCCAAACGTTATTCCCGGCATCGCGAACCGCCTGGTTGCGCCAATGGTTCGCGCCGCCGCGGTACATTTCCCGGCCACGCAACGCTACTTCCGCAATGCGGTGGTCACTGGAGTCCCCGTGCGCCGCGAGTTCTTCCACGTCCCGCAGCGTCAGCCTGACGCACGACCAACCCTGCTTGTGTTCGGCGGTAGCCAGGGAGCGCACGCCATCAACGTAACTGTTATCGAGTCGCTCGCAGCATTATCGCAGGCGGTGCCGGGAATTCACCTCATTCACCAGACCGGCGAAAAGGATTACGAAGCTGCTCAAGCCGCCGCTGCCAAAGCAGAAATCTCCGCCGAAGTATCGCGCTTCATCGACGACATGCCACGTGCTTTCTCTCGCGCAGATCTCCTGCTATGCCGCTCGGGAGCCAGCACCGTGGCTGAGATCACAGCCGCAGGAAAGCCGGCGATTTTCGTTCCCCTTCCGACTGCGGCAGACGATCACCAACGGCACAACGCCGAGACTCTGGCCAACGCCAACGCCGCACGCCTTCTGCCTCAGGCTGAGCTAAATCCCGAGCGGTTAGTGCAGGAACTCGCATCGTTGTTGAGCAACCGCGCCCGGCTGGAGCAGATGGGCGCCGCTGCCCGCCAATTCGCACATCCCCGCGCAGCTGAAGAAATAGCTGCGCTGGCTGCTCGCATCGCTGGCGTCCGGGACACACACGCGGTAGCCTAGAACGGGTTAGGATTTTGCGTAGCCGGATTTATTCGGCATCGAGAGTTAGTCGCCTAACAGAACTAATCAGTACCGCGGAACACGGAGATCACCTAGAAGCGAGAAGATACAAAAACTCCGTGTTCTCCGTGCCTCCGTGGTGAATTCCCCCCAACGGATACGGGAATCTCTAGTTTGCTCTAGAAGGCTCTTCTCGACCCATGTTTGCCAAGATTCAGCGTGTTCATTTCGTAGGTATCGGGGGCATCGGCATGAGTGGCATTGCCGAAGTGCTGCTGAACCTCGGCTACAAAGTTTCAGGATCGGACCTTAAAGCTTCGCCGATCACGCAGCGCCTTGCGGCCATGGGAGCTATTACCTTCGAAGGCCATCGTGCCGAGAACCTTGCAGGCGCCGAGGTGGTGGTGACCAGTTCAGCCATCTCGCGCGACAATCCTGAGGTCGCTGCCGCCCACCTCAGCCACATTCCGGTGATTCCGCGCGCCGAAATGCTGGCCGAGTTGATGCGCCTCAAGTACGGAATCGCTGTCTCCGGAATGCACGGCAAGACCACGACAACCTCGATGCTGGCGGCCGTACTCGCTGCCGGGGGACTCGATCCGACAGTCGTCATTGGCGGGCGCGTCGATGCCATGGGCTCCAACGCTCGCGTAGGCAAGTCGGAATACTTCGTCGCCGAAGCCGACGAAAGCGACCGCTCTTTTCTGAAGCTCTGGCCGATTCTGGCTGTCGTCACCAATATCGACCGCGAGCACATGGACTGTTATCGCGACATGGCCGATGTGGAGCGGACGTTTGTTGAGTTCCTCGACCACGTTCCGTTTTACGGGATGGTAGTCGCCGGCAACGACAACGACGATCTGCGCCGGCTCCTGCCTGCCGTGCGGCGCAGGATCGTCACCTACGGCACGCGTGAAGGATCTGACTTTCTGATTACTGAGATGCGAAGCGGAAGCACCCCGCAGGGTCTGCTCGCCGCCAGCGCTTTCCGAGTGCACTATCACGGCAAAGACCTGGGCGAATTTCATTTGCGTGTGCCAGGCGAGCACAACGTGCGCAATGCTACGGCGGCCATAGCAGTCGGTTTTGGACTAGATATACCGATGGAAAAAATTCGCGAGGGGCTGGAGAAGTTCAACGGCGTTGATCGGCGTTTCCAGCTCAAGGGCCGCGCCAACGGCGTAACCGTGATTGACGACTACGGCCATCATCCCACGGAGATACGCGCCACGCTCGCAGCGGCGCGTCAGTGCGGCTTTTCCAGAATTCACGTCATCTTCCAGCCCCACCGCTACACGCGTACCCAATTACTGCTCGACGACTTCGCCAAAGCATTCCGCGATGCCGACTCGGTCACGGTACTCGACATCTATGCTGCCAGCGAGTCTCCCATTCCAGGCATCTCCGGAGAACTACTGGCTGGACGAATCACGCAGGAGGGAAGTGCTAATGCCGGCTACTCTTCCTCGTTCGCCGAGGCGGCTGAGTTAGCAGGTGCGAAAGCCCGGACTGGCGACCTCGTGCTCACCCTTGGCGCAGGCAATGTGGTTCAGCTGGGGCCGCTCGTGCTCGAGCAATTGGAGCGGCGAGCGGCAGTCAGCACTGCGCCTTAATCAGCGGTTGATTCGCGCATGTATCGTACCGACTGGATATTCAGGCCGGTCTGCTTCGCTATTTCTCCGATACGCATGCCGAAAAGGTATCGTGAGCGCGCCCTCGATGCAACGACAGCTCGCAGAGAGAGGCTTTCGCACCCGCATGTTTACTCGCAAGGTTCGCACAGCGCAGATTGCACAGCCGCGGTCCGTTCTGCGCTCCGCAATCCCGGCGAAAACGGATATAGTGAGGCCAATAGCCGAAGTTTTCGGCAGTTCCACTGTATTCATGGCGCGGAAAACGACTTCCACATTGCCGGAGGAGGAGTTCGAAGCGGCCGCCGAGGCGCGGTCCTCCGCCCGCTCCTTCGACGAATCTCCGCTAGACGCCCGCATGCTCGACCTCGACGATGAGGGCGAGTCGCCATTCCTACGCGGACAGAAGCGGGTGCCGGTGCGACGTGGTGCGCTGCCCCGCAAGGCCCTCGGTCGCATCAAGCTGCTGATGATCGCGCTGCTGATCGTGGGTGTGGTCGGTTTGGTTGGCGTCACTTTCTATCGCTACGGAACGCAGTCCTGGCGCTTCCGCATCGATTCCAGCGACAACGTCGCACTTGTCGGCAACCGCAACGTCACGCGCTCGCAGGTGCTTGAGGTGATGGGCGGGGACCTCGACCGCAACATCTTTTTCGTTCCCTTGGCTGAACGCAAGAAGCAACTGGAAGAGATTCCATGGGTGGAGTCAGCTGCGGTAATGCGGCTCTATCCCAATCGGATAAGGATCGAACTGCATGAGCGCACGCCGGTCGCATTCGTGGCGGTGAATTCGCACATCGCATTCATCGATGCCCACGGCGTCATCATGGATTTGCCCGCAGGCGCACAGACCACCTATTCGTTCCCGGTGATTGTCGGCATGAGCGACAACGAGCCTCTCTCCACGCGCGCTCCTCGCATGAAGATCTACGCCGAACTGATCAAAGAACTCGACTCCACCGGTGCGCACTACTCGCAGAGCCTAAGCGAAGTCGACCTGTCCGATCCGGATGACGTGAAAGCAACGGTCTCGGACCCCAAGGGCGCGGTGTTCATCCACTTGGGCTCGTCGAACTTCCTGGACCGTTTCCGCGTCTACGTCGCCCACGTGCAGGAGTGGAGATCGCAATATAGTCCGCTGGAGTCAATCGACCTGCGCTACGAAGGCCAGGTGATCGTGAACCCAGAATCGTCTGCCCGGCAGCCGAAAGTTGTTGCTACAGAATCGCCGACTGACGTTACCCCGGCGCCGAAGAAGACTGCACCACCAAAGAAGGCAAAGAAGCGCTGATCAACCATGGGAAGTCAAAACGAAAATTTACTTACTGTAATTGACATTGGAAGCGCCAAGACCTGCGTCATCGTCGCCGAAGTCAACGAGTACGCTCTGCGCTACCGTGGCCACGGGATCGCAGACTCGCGTGGTATGCGCAAGGGAGTGATTGCCGATCTCGACAAGGCGGTTGACTCGATTCGCAAGGCCGTGGAAGAGGCGGAAAACGCCGCTCAGACGCCAGTCGAACATGCCATCGTCGGCGTCGCCGGATCCCACATTCGCGGCGTCAACAGTCACGGCGGCATCGCGCTGGGCGGTCGCGCGCGCGAGATCAGTCGCGACGACGTTCGCGCGGCGGTCGAGAAGGCGCGCACTATCCCACTGCCCGAAGACCACGAACCGCTGCACCTGTTGCCGCAGGAGTTCATTGTCGACGGACAGCCCGGCGTGCACGATCCTGCCGGACTGATGGGCAAGAAGGTTGAAGTCCGCGTGCATGTCGTAACCGCAGGCACCACGGCAACGCAGAACGTAGTGACCGCCGCGAACCGCGCCGGCATTCACGTCGACGACACCGTGTTCGAAGCGCTCGCATGTGCCGACTCCGTTCTCCAGACCGACGAGCGCGAACTTGGAGTCTGCCTCGCCGACATTGGTGCCGGCTCGACCGACCTCATCGTGTACTACGAAGGCGTCGTGATTCACACCGGAGCGGTCCCCATCGGTGGAGACCATTTCACCAACGATGTTGCGGTCGGCTTCCGCACCCGTATTCCCGACGCCGAGAACATCAAGAAGATGTTTGGTTGCGCGATCGTGACCCGCATTCCCGCCGGCAATGAGATCGAAGTGTCGTCAGTCGGCGATCGCCCCTCGCGCCTGGTTCAGCAGCGCATGTTGGGAGAGATTCTCGAGCCTCGCGCGCGGGAACTGATGGAACTCCTCCGCGAGCACCTTCGCCAGGCTGGCGTATACGAGCTGCTCGGAGCAGGAGTCGTCTTCACCGGCGGCGGCTCGCGCCTCAATTCACTAATGGAAACCGCAGAAGAAACTCTGCGGCGGCCCGCGCGCCTGGGATATCCCGTGCCTATCGCCAAGCTGCCGTCGAACTTGCTGGAGCCGGAGTTCTCGACCGCGATCGGCATGGTGCTTTACGGGCATCGCGCGCGGCAGACCCGCATCAACGGCGATCGCGGATTTGGCGCCCGGCTTAAGGCTTTATTTGCCCGGCAAAACGTATAGAGAATCTGGCAATTCAATCGCGCCCTCGGGCGCGCAAGCGGAGTAGCGATGATCGAAGATTTCAGCAACAAGACGCAACCGGACGACATTCGCATTCACTTCAACGAAGAGACCCTGAACAGCGCGAAGATCAAGGTCATCGGCGTCGGTGGAGGCGGAGGCAACGCCGTCAACCGCATGATCGAGTCGCGCCTCGAAGGCATCGAGTTCGTGGTCGCCAACACCGATCTGCAGGCGCTCAAGCTCTCGCATGCGCCGGTGAAGATCCAGCTTGGCGTCAAGCTCACCAACGGACTCGGCGCGGGCGCCAACCCCGAAGTCGGACGCAAGGCCGCGCTCGAAGATGCCGACAAGATCATCGAAGCCCTCGAAGGCGCCGACATGGTGTTCATCACCACCGGCCTCGGCGGAGGCACCGGCACCGGCGCCGCTCCCATCATCGCCTCGCTCGCCAGCGAAATGGGGGCCCTCACCGTCGCCGTCGTGACCAAGCCCTTCGCCTTCGAAGGCAAGCGCCGCCAGACCCAGGCCGAGCGCGGCATGCAGGAGCTGATCGACTCGGTTGACACCACCATCGTCATCCCCAACGAGAAGCTGCTCGCGGTCGCCAAAGACGCCGGCTTCTTCGAGTCGTTCCGCGTCGCCGACGACATTCTGCGCCAGGCGGTGCAGGGCATCTCCGACATCATCACCATCCCCGGCATTATCAACCGCGACTTCGCCGACGTGAAAACCATCATGGCCGGCATGGGATACGCCGTGATGGGCACAGCCACCGCCCGCGGCGAAGGCCGCGCCACCGCTGCTGCCCAGGCTGCCATCGCCTCGCCCCTGCTCGAAGCCGGAGCCATCGATGGAGCGCGTGGCATCCTGATCAACGTGACCGGCTCCAGCTCGCTGCGCCTGGCCGAGGTGAACGAGGCCTCCACCATCATTCAGAGCGCCGCCCACGAAGACGCCAACATCATCTTCGGCGCCGTGCTCGACGAGAAGATGAAGGACGAGGTCAAGATCACCGTCATCGCCACCGGATTCAAAGACTCGGCTCGCAGCCGCGAGCACGCCAGCGCCGCAGCCAGCGCCGTGCGCAATGCGCGGTCAGCGGCCAGCGCGACATTCCAGGTGCCGTCGGTTCGCGAACCCGACACCACAGGTGGCCCATATTTGCCTGATGTTGGCAAATGTGGGGAAGTATCGAGTGCCCCGTCCTTATCGCCCTCCTCTGTCGAGAGGGTGGGCTCGGGACCGCGTATCAACGAGCGGCCGCGCAACGTGCCCTACATTCCCGACTCCTCCGACGATGTCGATCTGGAGTCGGAGATCGTTCGTCACGCCGAGCCGATGCACGCTGAACCTGTGCGCTCTGAACCGACAGACGAGGCGCGGGCGGCAGCCGTGACCTATTCGCGCGAAGCCGAAAGCACCTACGCCACATTGCGCCGCAATTCGGCCGATCCGGCGCCGGAGCCCGAGGAGCCGCCCACCATCGATACCGTCAGCAGCAGCGTGAACATCAGCTACGACGCCAACGATCTGGAGATCCCAGCCTTCCTGCGAAAGCGGGGCGAGAACTAACCGACCACTTTATTCTTGAGGGTGCCCCGTTCAAGCGAAGCTTGAGCGGGTTTTTTTTGGGCGAGACTGCCAACTGACTACTGACTGCTGACAACTTTCTTTGTCATCCTGAGCGGAGGCGCCCTTGCCGCCGGAGTCGAAGGGGACCGTTGTTTTTCCTGTTTGTCATCCCTCGGAGGCGTCAGCCTCCGGGGGATCTGCTTTCGACTAAGCTTACGAAGCCGCTGTTTCCGCTTTGAGATCCCGCAGCAGACGCTCCAAAGCTTTCGTGTAGGAGTTGTGGTCTCTCCAATTGCCAAACTCTCCGATATGCCGCGTCCGCCGGATGTCGGCCGCCCAAGCCTGCGACGCCTCCATCACGGCCTCGTCCACCCGGATGGGAAACAGCACCGGCTTCTTGCTCCTGTCCTCCCTTTCAAACGCAGCCTGCACCTCCCGCTCCACCCAGGGGCTCACTACAGAGTTCTCCGAGAGCACCAGCAGCAGTTTGTCGTGCACTCGAATCGATTCCTCAATCCGTTCTTGGAATCTGTCACCGATTTTCAGGTCCTCCTGCGCAAACCAGCAACGCACGCCCTTCGCCTGCAGATCGGCATAGAGTCGGTCAGCAAATTCCTGGTCTTTGCTCGAGTAGCTGATGAAGCAGGAGTAGAACTCGATAGGCCGTCCGACCATCGACCCGATGTAGGCGATGAACTCATCCGGCACGCCACACCCGCGCAGGAAGACTTCGGGGATCTTGCCACGCGACTTGTATATGGTGTCAATGCCGATGGTCGACGGCCCGTCGTGTTTGATAGTTTCGAGGCCCGAGGCTACGCTTAGATCAGTATCGCCAAAGTT
>Ga0209380_10000889_pt1 | contig 20956 bp, 17 predicted proteins | sample HubBroMetageWFT6_FD_188347 | JGI IMG/M metagenome (GOLD analysis project Ga0209380, IMG submission 188347) | Warmed and freeze-thawed soil microbial communities from the Hubbard Brook experimental Forest, New Hampshire - Hubbard Brook CCASE Soil... | ecosystem: Environmental > Terrestrial >...
ATGGGAAGGTGACCCGCGAGACCCAGTATTTCGGCGATCCGTTCGAGCCGGGGCCTTCGCGCGCGCAATGGGTCGAGCGGATGCCCTGAAGCCTGGCCGCCATAAGGACGGCCAGCCGCCGCTCGCTCGCTCGGAGCTGCCAACCGATACGGTCTCTCTCGCCCGCTATCTCATTGGCAAGATACTGGTGCGGGAGTTACCGGAAGGCGTCGCCAGCGGTCGTATTGTCGAGACCGAGGCGTATGTCGTCGGCGACGCCGCCGGGCACGCCTACCGGGGGATGACTCGGCGTAATCGTTCGCTGTTTCTCGAGCGGGGGCACGCCTATGTTTATCTCGCCTACGGCAGCTCATACATGCTGAATGTCTCGAGCGAGATGCCCGGGATCGGAGCCGGCGTCCTCATCAGGGCGCTTGAGCCGCTCGAAGGCATCCCGATTATGCAGCTAAATCGCGGCACCGAGCGCTTGCGAGACTTGGCGCGGGGACCAGGGAGGCTCGCCGCGGCGTTGCGGGTTGATCGTCAGCTCGATGGGGTCGATCTTTGCCGCGAAGGTTCTCTATGGCTACGACGCGATGACCACGAATCCGGCAAAATCGGGCAGAGCATTAGGATCGGCATTGCGCGGGATGCGGACCGCCTGCTGCGATTTTTTCTTTCGGGCAGTCCGTTCGTCAGTGGTCCAAGATCGCTCAATATCCGTTGACGGCGCGAGATGTGGGTCTGTGGCTCGATCCCCATGGCCGCTGTCCACCCAAGCTTCATCCTCGCTCGCGTAAACGTCATCTAAGGGCACGATGACTAGTTTCCGCCGTCTAAGCTAAGGCCTTCCGGTCTCGACGATTGGCTCCGCCGCTCACAGACGGTAGCCTGATCCTGCATCGGCCAACCGAAGGGCCAGTCCGGCAATTCGGGGGGCGATCGGCTCAACTACGCGGCAGGCTGCCATGCCCGGTGCGGTGACCGAAAAAGCGGGTGCGGATAGGGGCGTATCCGACCAGACCGAAGCGCGCTCGGCCAGCGAAGGCGTTGCGGTTGAGCACGAGTCCAAATCGTCGGAGCCTCCGGCGTCGGGCCCTCGCTTTACGCGCCGCCGAAAATTACTGATCGGCGTCATCGGCGCCCTGGTTTTGATAGTCGTCTGCGTATTTGGCATCCCCTGGATCCGGGAGATGCTCACCACCGTTTCGACGGACGACGCCTATGTCAACGGGTACGTAACGTTCGTCGCACCGCGCATAGGCGGACAGATTTCCCGTGTTCTGGTCGATGACAACTACCGCTTACACAAAGGCGACCTTCTCGCGCAAATCGACAAGGAACCCTTTGAGATCGCCGTCTCGCAGAAGAAAGCGGCGGTCGATACGGCGAACGCGGATTTGCAGGCGGCCATCGCCAGCGTGCGGGCTATCGAAGCCGAGGCCAGGAGCCGGCGCTGGAAATTGCAGAGCGCCGTCGAGGGTCTCGAAAACCAAATCGCTCTTTTGCACGATCGCGTTGCTGCTCTCGATAAGAGCAAAGCCGCCCTGGCGCTGGCACAGGCCGACTTCGACCGGGCAAAGCAACTGCTCGGCACCCCCGCGGAAAGCCGTCAGGTATACGACCGGTACCAGGAGGCATTTTCGACTGCCAGCGCACAAGTTACCCAGGCGCTGGCGGCCATCCGGCAAGTCCGCGCCTCTTTAGGCTTACCGATTGAACCCGCTCGCGATGAGGATTTGGGCCAGGTGCCGCCCGATCTCGATCAGACCTTTTCCTCCGTGCTCCAGGCTCAGGCGGATTTGATCGAGAGCGCGGCTCAGCTCGGTGTGGTCCATTCATTCGACCAGAGCCCAAAGCAGATGCTCGCAGAGTTCGAAAAGGCGGGCGACATCGACCGCGTCTTCGCCAAGATCACAGCGGAGGCTCCGGCGGTTAAGCAAGCCGAGGCCAAGCTCGATGTCGCCAAGCAGGAACTCGCGGAAGCCGAACTGAACCTTCGTTATTGCGACATCGTCGCGGAGATAGACGGCGTCGTGACGCGCCGGAACGTTAATCCGGGAAATTATGTTCAAGTCGGCCAGAACCTGATGGCGATCCGCTCGCTCAACGACATCTGGGTCGACGCCAATTTCAAGGAAACCGAACTGCGCGACCTGCGCATTGGGCTGCCGGTGGACCTGTATGTCGACATGTACGGCGGCCGACGCGTCTTCAAGGGTCGGATTTCAGGCTTTACGATGGGGACCGGATCGACGCTCGCCTTGCTCCCGGCGCAGAATGCAACGGGCAATTTCATCAAAGTGGTGCAGCGGTTGCCGGTCCGGATCGATCTCGAAGGCTACGACCCGGACAAGAACCCGCTGTTCATCGGCACGTCGGTGGTTCCCTACGTCTACGTCAACCAGCCGCCCTCCGGGCCCGACGCCGGAAAGTTTTTACAAACGCATGCGCCTGACGCGCAAACCGGCGGTTCGCCCGGAAACTCGATGGGCGGGAACGCGCCGGGCGCAAGCAAGTGACTGTCGCGGCGCTTTCGCCCGCCAGGCCCCGCGCAGCGGCGAACCCCTGGCTGGTGGCCGCCGTCGTGGTGGTGCCGACCTTCATGGAGGTGCTCGACACCACGATCGCACTGGTCGCGTTGCGCTATATCGCGGGTGGACTGTCGGCGACATCCGATGACGGCGAGTGGGTTATCACCAGTTACCTTGCCGCCAATGCCGTCATCCTGCCGATTACCGGTTGGCTGAGCGCGCATCTTGGTCGCCGCAACTACTTTCTGGCGTCGATCGCGATATTCACCCTGAGCTCCTTGTTGTGCGGCCTCGCCGGTAGTCTCGGTCAGCTCATCCTGTTTCGCGTGATCCAGGGCCTGGCAGGCGGCGGTCTGCAGCCAAGCAGCCAGGGGGTGCTGCTCGACGCCTTCCCGACCGAAAAACAAGGCATGGCAATGACCTTGTTCGGCTTCGCCGCCTTGATTGCGCCGATCGTCGGCCCGACCCTGGGCGGCTGGATAACGGACTCCTACTCGTGGCGCTGGGTCTTTTTGATCAACGTGCCGGTCGGTCTCCTGGCGCTCGCCGGATCTTATGCCCTGCTTCGCGAACCAGACTATCTCGTCGCCCAGCGCGCGGAGTTGCGGAAGCAGCCGTTCCGCTTTGATTCGATCGGTTTCTCGCTGCTGGTCATCGTGATGGTCTGCTGGGAAGTGATGCTCAGCAAGGGCCAGGAGTGGGACTGGCTGGGCGATCCGTTCTGGCGCGTCCAGACGCTCGCCATTTGCTGTATCGCGGGTTTACCGGGGCTGGTCTTTTGGGAATTGCGTCACCGCAACCCGGTGGTCAATTTCCGACCGCTGCGCGAACGCAACTTCGCGTCCTGCTGCCTCATCATCTTTTGCGCTTACCTTGCGCTCTTTGCGGCCACCAAGTCGTTGCTTGGTCTACTGCAATCCCTGTTTGGTTACGATGCGCTGAGCACCGGGCTGGTCATGTCGCCGAGTGGCATCTTTGCGGTGATAGTGATGCCTATTGTCGGGCGCCTGATCGGCCTGAGAATGGATGCTCGCTGGCTGATCGCGGCGGGGCTGCTGATCATGACCGCCGGGAATTATTGGATGTCCCAACTCAACCTGGACATCAGCCCGGGCCAGGCCGTCTGGCCTCGCGTGGTCGTGGTCGCGGGACTGGCGATGTGTTTTGCGCCCGCGAATGTCGCCGCCTATCTCTATACGCCAATGGCGTTGCGTGGTGCCGCTGTCGGCTTATTGAGTTTCCTGCGCAACGAGGGAGGCAGCGTTGGCGTGTCGCTGTCTCAAACCTTTGAAGAGCGGCGTGATCAATTCCACGTGTTGCGTCTTGGTGAGTATCTCGATCCCTTCAACGCGGCCGCCAATTCCTTTGTCGCGCGGGGCAAGGAGTTCTTCCTCCAGTTGACCGGCGATCCCTCTGCGTCGCAGCAACTGGCGTGGCAAGAACTGGAAAACCTGCGCCAACAGCAAGCATCGGCGCTCTCCTTTTTCGACTGCTTCTGGATGGTCGCTGCGCTGACGCTCGCGGTCGCGTTCGTGGTACTGCTGATGAAACGCTCCGTCGCGGCGAAAGGCGTTCACCCCGCCTCGTAGTGAGTGCGATCCAATCCACTCCGCCGTGCCCCGTCACGTCTGAACCGGGGCCTCGATGTCGCGAAACCGGCCCCTGGGGGAAGTTCGGCTACAAGGACGGCTTTGTTGGATAACTGGATTTGGGGTCTGTCGCTTATCGCGCTGACCATAGCTATCCACGCGACAGGCGTAACGTTCATGGTGTCCGTGCTGCATAGTTTTCGGGTTCGGCTAGAGAGCCGGAGCCTTGGTTTACCGCGTGTGATCGCAATCGTGATTGCCGCGTTCACGGCGATGGGACTGCTGCTGGCTGTACTACATGGGATAGAGGCGGCGTTCTGGGCGGCGGCGTATTTGTGGCTTGGCGCTTTCGATTCGCCTGGAGCTGCGATCCTCTACTCCGTCGACTCGATGGCCACGCGAGGCGCCTCGGGATTGATGCTGCAGCCGCACTGGCGGATGATGGGCGCACTGGAGGCAGCCGACGGCATGCTGCTGTTCGGTATCAGCACGGCGTTCATTTTCACGGTGATGCAGTTCTACTTCCAACACCTTGTGCTTCAGCGCCCGGGCGGTTCCGTCAAAGCCAAATAAGTCCTGACCGATCGACGAGTTCCTTGGACCGATTGTGGACAAGAACGTTACGCAACGGCCGAGCGCCGGTGCTGCCGTCGCGCAGATGACCTACCAACTCTTCGATGAAAGGGCAGCTAATACCGCCCGACTTTCGGATTTCAGGCGTTCCGACTTGCCCTCTTGCTCATCTGGGGAAAGACCGACCCCTATCTTCATATCAGCGTCGCCGAGCACCTCAAATCCCAGGCTAAGAACGCCACCATTCATGCGCTTGAAGCTGGGCACTGACCGCAGATCGACGAGGCCGCCGACACCGCTCGCATCATGCTTGCGAGCCAATTACGACCGGCTGAACCCCAGCTTCCTCGAGCATGACCTCGGTCATGTCATCGCTCCGATGGTGACCTGCTCCGTCAGGAAACGTGTCAGAAGTTCGTTGATCTCGGTCGGACGCTCCTGCTGGATCCAGTGACCCGCACCGGCGATCAGGTGCTTGCCTACCAGCCTGGTGCAGTTCGTGTCCATCGCGTCGTACTGGGCCGCCGCGATCTCAAGGACGACATCCAGGGAGCCCGTCGCAAAGATGGTCGGCTGCAAGATCTTCGCCCCGTCAAGGAAGGGCGTCATCGCCCAGTTCCGATCAAAGTTGCGATACCAGTTGACGGGGCCACGAAAACCCGAACGCTCAAACTGAGTAACGAAATGGTCGAGGTCGGCCTGGGATAACCACGCCGGCAAGCGCTCCGGCAACACAAGATTGTCAACGAGGCGCGTGTTCTTGTCGAAGCTAATGAAGCTTGGCTTGGCGTCGCCGGCTCGGGCTTCGCCGGAAGCTGTGTACAAGATGCCCGTGATCGAACGGCGGACATCCTCTTCCAACTCGCGCTCTACATGTCCTCGCCGTTGAAAGTACTGTTGGTAGAAGTGTCTCTCCTGCGTCGCGAGGTCGAAGCGGACGGCCGGGCGGAGCTTCTGGCGCGGAACATATGGGACACTGAGAAGGCCGAGCGCGCGGAACATGTCCGGGCGCACAAGAGCGGCAGGCGCCGCGACGATCGCGCCCCAATCGTGCCCGACAAGGAAAGCTCGATCTTCACCGAGCGCCTGCACCAGCCCGACAAGGTCAGCCACTAGATTGATGATGTCATACGCCTCGATTTCATCCGGCGCGTCGGTGTCTCCATACCCGCGCTGGTCTGGTGCCACGACGCGGAAGCCGGCTCCCGCCAGGACTGGGATCTGGTGGCGCCAGCTATACCAGGATTCCGGCCATCCATGACAGAGGAGCACGAGCGGACCATCGCCCTGCTCCACATAGTGCATGCGGATCCCGTTGGTATGGACGTAGCTGTGGCTTAGTTCGGTTCTCATGTCGGGACCGCCCCAAAGGCGTTGCGAGTATCAAGCTGCAAAATAAGGGCGTATACACCTATGTCAACGGCTAGCTCTCAAGATCTCTGTGCGGGGAAGGGGCACAATTGTTTGCGGCTGGCCCGGCGGCATCGGATGATCGACGTCTGGCGGTCCGTGCTGGAGGTCGGCTATCGGGCAGGACCGGTCGAGGCGCGCTCGAACCGTCAATAACCAGTTTGGGACCCTGAGCTGACTTTAATGACTTCGCCGGTGGATGGGTAGGTCGGCTGAGAAGCGGACATTCAGATATGTCCGTGGGAGCCGCTGATTTGATTCGTCATTCGGGCTGTGGCCGAACCTGATCGCGCGGTCAAAATCTGGCGCGCCTTCAATCGGTCGGTACGCCTCGGCTTTGCCGACAAACCGCCCTCCGCCCGGGTCGCTGGAAGAGGGCGGCTTGTCGTAGGCTTACTCAGGCGATGACGAGATCGGGAACCATTTCGGTACCTCTCGTCTCGGGCCCGAGCAGCAGCGCGATTACGAAATTGGTCAGCCCGAACAGCGTTCCGATCAGCATCGGGATCGCGAAGCCGAGGTTCCAGGATGGATCGGTCGCGAAGTAGGTCAGGATCGGCGGCACCATACCGCCCGCGATCGCGCCGACATGGTAGCTGAAGGCGGATGCCGTCGCTCGGACCTCGGTGGGGTAGCGCTCGTTCAGATAGGCCGGAACCTGGCCGTACATGCCGCCTCCGGCGAACAAGCCGATCGCGACGAAGCCGCCGACGATCACCAGCGTGTTCTGCGAGAGCAGATAGATCGGCACGATCGCCATCGAGATGACGGCCGGAATGATCATCGCCCAGCGGCGACCGATGCGATCCGACACGATCCCCCAACTCGAACTGGCGAGGAACACGAGCAGGTTCGCCAGCATTATCGGGGTCGCGATCAGCGCGGTCGAGAGCCCCAGATCCTTCTGCAGGTGGGTCGCGAACAGCGCGTTGATCGAATAGTAGGTGACGAACCCGGCGCACTGGAACCAGCATGCGTTGAGCATATTGCCGGCAATGCCGCGGCGGAAAATCGCCGCGAGCGGCGCCTTGACTTGGCGGTTCTCCGCCTTCTGCAGGCGCTGGTTTTCGACCCAGACTTCCGGCTCCTTGACGAAGAAGCGGACGTAGACGATCGCCAGCGCCGGAGCGATGCCGATCCACAGCATGCCGCGCCACCCCCATTTGTCGAAGAGCAGCCAGTAGCACGCGCTCGACAGCAGGAAGCCGAGACCCCACGAGCCTTGCAGCACGCCGCTCATAAAGCCGCGCGAGCGTATCGGCCATTGTTCCATCGCGAGCGCGGCGCCAGCCGGCCACTCGGCGCCCATGCCGATGCCGAGGAGCGTGCGGAACAAGAGGAGGAACCAGAAAGTGGGGGAGAACCCGGCGATGAAATTGCATACCGAGAACCAGGCGATGGAAATCATCAGCGGCGTCTTGCGGCCCATCCGGTCGGCCATCCAGCCGGCCGCCGTCGCACCGACAAGGCGCATCCACAAGGTCAGGGTGAAGACGATCGCCACATCCGTCAGCGGGACGTTAAATTCCGTGGCGATCGGCACCATGATCAACAGAAACACGGTGAAATCGAAGGAATCGAGCACCCACCCAAGCCATGCCGCTCCAAACGCATACCATTGATCCTTGGTGGGCTCCTTCCACCAAGGCATACGGACATCGCTGGCAGGGATCGCCATCGTTAAGCACTCCTCTGTTCGAGACGGCTCCATTTGCGGAGCCTTGACTGCGAAGAGTAAGAGAGCCCCTCGCGGCTGTCCATTGCACTTTATGGCGAAATTAGGCACCCCATGCCTCGGATCGGCGCTTGGTCGGTATGAAACCACCCCAGTGTGAGAGGGTCCGCCCTTCGGCGAGAGGCGGGAATGGCCGTTTGCATCAACTCGATCAATTCTCTGGCGCACTATCGGCTTCCGCTCAGGGGCAGCAAGGCCATCCATCGCTCGGCGAGACATCGGCCGAGGTCGACCCTAAACCGACTTTCGGGGCCGATGTCGGCGGATGACCCCGGTCGCCACGAAGCGGACGTTCGCATCGCATTTCTGGAACGTGCACGAAATGGCGCAGTTCAGACTAAGTTGACAATGCCGCTGAGGGAATAAGACGCTGAGCCGAAGAGGTCCGAGGTACAATGCCGGCGAATACCAGCCGGACTCCGAGCGAGATGCGTCGATGGGCCCAACAACGTCGTGACAACGCCAACCAGGCCGCTACGGCGGGGTGAGGACCTTTGAATTGATGAATGTTACCACCGCGGCCGTCTCCGCGGCGGTGCGTCGGGTGACAGTACCCTGGACAGGTCCTTCGATCGGCGGCGACCAGCCAAAATTACGCACATTATACTGGCCATTGGGCAAGACGGCCGTATCGATTCCGGGTATCTCCGTTATCCCCAGCAAGTCCATGCCGCGTCGCGTCTCCGTGTGACAGCTCACGCAGTCGGTATTGAAAAAGTGGCTTTTAGCCGGGTCGGCAATCAGATCGAGGATGCTTCTTACCTTATCCGGTGGCGGTGACGGAGTGGCAAAAAGCTCCGCCGTGGACGCCCCGTTCCGTTCGCCGATCGGTAACTCAGCAAATGGGACTGCGGCGTTCCGGCACGTGATCGCCGCGAGATTGTTTGAATGCGGGGTTGCGACGACCCGCGATGGTGATCCGACAGGATTCAACATCTGAGCGAATTGCTGGCCATCCAGCGCGGGACTTTTCAGTGGGACGAATATGCCGTTCGGCAGGATGGGCGCCAGGTTCAGCATCGACAAGAAGATCCAGGGCGCGGAGGCTCCCTCAGGAAGTCCCATAACCGCCATGCCGGCCAAGCGGCGACCGGAAACATGCCGCTCGAGAAAGGCCTTCATCTCCTGGCGGACCTGGCTTGCTGTGGTTGGGTCTTTCAGTCCGGGGTGAACGCCTAAGGAAGTGCCGGAGGTCGTGACCTTGTTCGCGCCAAGCTGGCCTTCGCCTAACTTGGTCCGCAGGGAAGCAAGCTCTTCAACGATTCCCCTGAAGGCTATGAGGTCGGGTATCTGGCGAGGGAAACAGCCGAGTTGCGGCGGGAGGCCGGGGATCTCCTTCACGAAGGCAAATTTGAGATGCGCCGCGATGTCGTGCACTTTCGGCGTGCCATCCGCGTTCCGCGTCACCGGCTGGAGGATGAGCCGCACCTCCGGCGATTGCCCGAATTGCTCCCGGATATCATCCGAGAGGCCCGGTGCACCGGCGTCGATGCGAACCCCAGCGATCCGCCAAACATCGATCGACCGGACTTCGGGGGGTAAGCTGATCCGCTGCGGCGGTGTCCCTGCGACTAGCGCGGCGGGACTGGCGGTGATTGAGAGAAATTGCGCGAACTCTGCATCGGGCCAAAGCGGATCGTGCTTTGTCGGATCTTCTGGGTTCTGGGTGGTGAGGTCACGGATCGAGATCAAGGTATCAAAATCTTCGGCCCGGACCGGCGGAGGAAACAACCAAGATACATCGTTGGCCGAAAGCGGCTGCACTGTCGACGCCTGCTGCGCAAAGGCGGCGCCTACTGGTTTTCGGTCAACCTGCAGAAAAAGCGCGGCGGAATCACTGACAAGACTTGCTCCAGCGAGTACCAGGATTCCGAGCCCGGTACGCCGTACCAAGCACCTACAGTGCTGGAACACGCCGCCGGAATACTTATGTAGACCGCGAGCCCCTTCAGGAAGAAAGCGCATCGTGCCCCCATGCAGTGGAGCGTCGCACTCTGATCTGCCGCACGGGCCTGTTCAACCGTGCATTGAAGCTCTGGTGTGATGGGTTTTCGAGGTGGAACGTCCGCGACGGGGCAACTCCCGCCGATATTGATGCGTCCCCCGATGACGATTGCGCATCACATCGCATGACGACCGCCATCGATATCCACTTTCACGTCGTGCCGCCCTTGCTGGTCGAGGCTCTGCGCCGGCGAGCGTTTGACGAAGCGGTCGAGATTGTGAGCGATTCCGACGGAGATCGCCTGGTTTTCCACGCGCCGCAGGGAGTCGTCGTCGAGCCGGGCACACGGATCTCTGCCAGCCAATATGATGAACGGCAAATTTTGCTGGCGATGGATCAACGCAGGCTCGATGCCGCCGCGGTCAGCCTGCCGCCGGAGCTGTTCCTCTATTGGACATCTCCAGATCTCGCCGAGCGGCTGGCGCGCACGATCAATGACGGGTTGGCGCAAATGGCGCGCGCCTACCCCGATCGGTTCCTGCCGCTGGCGGCGCTGCCGCTGCAAGACGGAATCCGCGCAGCGCGCGAGCTGGAGCGTGCCGTCCGGCAGCTCAACCTGAAGGGCGCCTCGATCTGCACGCATGTCAATGGCACGGACCTCGACGATCCGAGCGTCGCGCCGGTCCTCGCGATGGCCGAGCGGCTCGACGTGCCTCTCTTTCTGCATCCGCAGAACGCCGGCGACATCAGCCGGATCAAAGACTACCACCTGTGGAATGTCCTCGGCTTTCCGATGGAGACAGCGACCGCGGCATCGCGGCTGATCGCCAGTGGCGCATTTGAACGGCTGCCGCGATTGAAGATCGTTCTGGCGCATGGCGGCGGGTTTTTCCCGTATCAGATCGGGCGCCTCGATCAGGGTTACCGCGCGCAGCCGGCCGCGTTCAAAGGGTTGCCGAAGCCGCCCAGCGCCTATCTGCGGAACATCTACTGCGACAGTCTGACCCACAACGACCTGTCGTTGCGGTTTCTGGTGGATCGCATGGGCGCCGATCGGGTGGTCCTCGGCACCGACTATCCGTTTTCGATGCGCTGCGACAGAGCGGTGGATGCAGTCGGCGAGTTGGCCCTGCCGTCCAGCCAACACAAGGCGATCCTCGGCGGCACGCTCGAAAAGCTGCTGCGGGTCGCCTAGTCGGCAGCGATCGGCCAGCCGGGCCGGATGCCCAAAGTCGAGGCGCGCAGGTTCGCCATTTTCGTGGTAAGCCATTGATCTGTTGTGGCTGGTTTTCCAGTATCCAAAGTCTAAGTCGCTGATTTGGAAAGGCTAAGCATGCGGTTCGGCAATTTCCTGTTTCCCGACAGCCGCGATCCGGCGCGCGATGGCGAGGTCATCGACGAGACCATGCGCGAGGCGCTGCTGGCCGACGAGCTCGGCGCCGACATCGTCTGGCTCGCCGAGCATCATTTCGACGGCATCTCGGTCTATGCCGATCCGATCGGCCTCGCCGGCGCGCTCGCCGGCTCGATGCATCATGCCGGGATCGGCTTTGCCGTGATCCAGACGGCGCTGCACCACCCGATCCGTCTCGCCGAGCAGATGGCGTTGCTCGATCATCTGCTGAAAGGGCGGCTGATTGTCGGGCTCGGCCGCGGCAGCTCCTACAACATCTACGATTATCAGGGCTTTGGCATCGACCATCACGAGGCGCAGGCGCGCCTCGACGAGGCCGAGGACATCATGATCAAGGCGTGGACCGGGGGCGAGTTCGCGCATGACGGCCGGTTCTGGCAGCTCCAGGTGCCGATGCTGCGGCCGCGCCCCTATACGAAGCCGCATCCGCCGGTGATCCGCGGCTCCTCGGGCGACGCGTCGCTGATCGAGCTGGCGCGCCGGGGCCAGCCATTCATGATGAACGTGCAGTCGCTGGAGACGACCGCCCGCCGGGTCGGCGTCTATCGCCAGACGATGCGCGAGGCCGGCTACGACGACGAGGCGATCGCCCGCAACCTCGACGCAAGCTGGGTCTGGCGCAGCCTGTGCCTCGCCGAGACCGATGCCGAGGCCGAGCGCATCGCGCTCCCGTACTTCGCGGCGATGACCCAGAGCCGTGCGGAGATGCGCAACCGCATCTACGCCGACACGGGGCTGCGTATCGAGGTCCCGGCGGGCGATCTGCCGGGCGCGCGCACGGGCAGGGGCGACGGCGTGCTCCACGGCGCGCCGGCGACCGTCGCCGAAGACATCGCGGCGCTCGACCGGCTCGGCATCGGCGGGATCATCGGCGTCTTCCGCATGGGGCCGATGCCGCACGAGCTGGCGGCGCAAAGCCTCAGCCTGTTCCTGCGCGAGGTCGCGCCGCAATTCCGCCGGAGGGAACAATGACCGATGCCGCGCATAGCGAGCTGATCCGCGACCAGTTCACCCGGCAGGCGACGCCGTTCTCGACCGCCGCGCCGATCGCCGATGCGGGCGCGCTGAAGCTGATCGTCGACGCCGCCCGCGCCGGCCCGGAGGACGAGGTGCTCGACGTCGCGTGCGGCGGCGGCATTGTCGTCTGCGCGTTCGCGCCGCATGTGCGGCATGCCACCGGCATCGACATGACCCCGGCGATGCTGGAGCGCGCCCGCGCTCTCGCCGCCGAGAAGGGCGTCGCCAACGTCACCTGGCGGGAGGGCGACGTCGAGCATCTACCTTTTCCGGACGCCTCGTTCTCGATCGTCGCGACCCGCTTCGCGGTGCATCACTTTCTGCGGCCCGAAGCGGTGTTCGCCGAGATGGTGCGGGTGTGTCGGCCGGACGGGCGGATTGTCGTCGTCGACACCTGCGCCTCGCCCGATCCGAGGAAGGCTGCCGAGTTCAACCGCCTCGAAAAGCTGCGCGACCCGTCGCACGCCCGCTGCCTCAGCCTCGACGAGCTGAAGTGGCTATATCGCGCGGCCGGGCTCGGGGAGCCGCGCGCGAGCTCTTACGAGCTGCGGGACGAAGTTCAAAACCTGCTGGCGCGCTCGTTCCCGAACCCGGGCGACGAACAGAAGATCATCGATTTGTTCGCCGCCTCGATCGAGGACGACGGCCTCGGCATTCCGGTGCGCCGCGCCGGCGACCGCATAGAATACGCCTATCCGGTCGCGATCCTCGCCGCCGACCGGCCCTAATAAGGCGCATTCCATGATGCCTAAACCCGTATTTTGTTCTTGACAATCCGGATATATTGTGATTAAAGAAAGGACGCTGGCAATAGTGTCCGGATTGAGACTCTCCCGTCAGCGCAACCGATGAGCCGAGCTCGGGGGAAGCGGTCGTCCGTTCGCTAAGCCATCGCGTTGCGCATGTCGCGGACGCGGTCGTGGTTTTCCCTGACCTCGCGATATTGCTTGGCGATCATGACCCGCACATCGCCGGGAAGATCGCAGCGCAGCGCCTCCTCATAGGCGGTCTTGGCGAAATCCTCGCCGCGCTCGCATTCGGCGAGCACCGCCTCTTCATCCATGCCGGAGATCGTGGAGCGGATATTGATCCAGAAACGATGCAGCATGGCGCTCGGCGAGCCGCCGCGCCGCGGATCGCCGCCGAGTTCGGCCACCTTGCCTTCGAGCTGCGCCGCGCCGAGCGCGCAGCGTTCCGCCCGTTTCTCAAAGAAAACCTTGAGCTGCGGGTTCTTGACCCCCTCGGCACAGGTGCGGAACCCCTCTTCGCCGTCCGTGCATGTCTCGATCAGCTCGTTGAGCGTAGCGATCACATCGTGCCGGTCCATAGCCAGATCCTTTCTCTCTCGCGCGCCGGGTGCGGCGCAAATGCCATACATCCAAAACACGCGAGGGCGAGGGTCGATCCGGCGGAGGTGTCAGGCCACCCCCGGCGCCCGGCGTTTCGCCGAGCTACTTTGGGGCTGCCGGCTCGGAATGCGGCAGGCTGATCAACGGCACGCCGCCCGAGCCTTCGAGCAAGGTCGCCGGCAAGACGCCGTTCCAGCGATCGGCCCTGACCAGGTCGACGACCGTCGGATTGCCGCGCAGCAGGTCGGCATAGCGGGTCAGCACGGCCGATCGGGTTTCGCCTTCGAGCCGGATCGCCTCGGCGCGTCCCTGCGCGGCGAGGATCGCCGCCTGGCGATCGGCATCGGCGAGCTTCAATTTGGCCTCGGCCTCGCCATTGGCGCGAGCGACCGCCTGCTGCGCCTCGAAGCGGATGCGGTTGACGGTGTTTTCCGCCGCCACCGCTTCGTTCTTCGCCTTGACCGCCGCCTCGACCGAGGCCCGGAAGCTGTCGGAGTAGGTGATCTGCGCGATCTGGAAATCGATGACCTCGATGCCGTAGAGCCGCCCCAGATCGGTGGCGAGGAGCTGCCGGAGCGAGCTCGACAGGCGTTCGCGGTTTTCGCTGATTGTCGTCGTGTTCTGCTGCGCGAAGATCTTGGCCGTGCGATCGGCGATGATGCGCTGGAAATTTTCGCCAATATCGACATTGCCGGCCCGCCCGACCTCATAGAGCAGCTTCAGCACCGCCGCCGCCGGAATCCGGTATGTCAGGCCGACGGCAATCGCGATCGGCTGATTGTCGATCGTGTTCACCGACAGATGATTGATCCCGTAGGTTTCCAGCGAGACCTGCAATTTGTCGATCTGCTCGATCAGCGGCAGCTTGAAATGCAGGCCCGGCCCGAGCGGCTGGTCGACGACGACCTGGCCGAGCCGGCGCTTGCCGGCCATCTCGGTTGGTTGAACGATCATGAAAGAGCCTGCGATCAGGATCAGCAGCACGCCGATCCCGACCAGCGCGATGGCCAGCCGAGCCAATCCGGCGCGGCGGAGGCCGAGCGGCGTCAGCTGTTGCGAAAGGGTCATCATCGGTATCGCCGTCCCGGATATGCGGCCAGTTCGCTCCTTTCTTGCCGAAGTTTGGTTAAGACCGCGCTAATGGCGACCGCCGGCGCGCCACCTGGGCGGTTCAGGCCACCCGGCGGGCCTCCCATTCGCCGGACCCGAACTGGCTCTTGTTGACGATGCCGCTGTTCTGGTCGCTGGCGGCGCCGAGATGGACCGTGCCGGACATCGCGCCGTCGCGCAGCTTTCCCTCGAACAGGTAGGAGAGGTTGCTGGCCTCGTACCGCCCGCCAAAGCTGAAGCGGATCAGATCGGCTTCGAGCGCGCCGGTGACCGGCCCGTCGAACAGGGTCGAGCGCTGGTGGCCGGCGAGTTCGCTGCCCTGTTGCTTGAGGCTCAGGCGATGGGTGCGCTCGCCCTGCATGAAGGCGACGCGCAGCTCCCAGTCGCCGGCGATCTCCAAGGCCGGCGGACGCGCCTGCACCGGCTCGGCCTGGGCCGAGATCAGCAAGGCGGCGACGACCGCATCGCCGACCTGGGCCGCCTCGCCGGGCTGCAACTGGAAGGGGTCGACCGCGATCGAGTTCTCGGTCGCGGAATTGTCGTCGAGCATGACGCGCGGCTCGCCGTCGAGCACGCGGTTGCGCAGACCGAGCCCATTGAGCGGGTATTTGTCGCGGTCCCAGGTGATCTTGAGCCGCGGCACGCGATCGACGCCCTGCGGCTCGACGATCTCGCCTGTGGCGCCGGGGATTGTCGCGACCCGGTCGGCGATAACCCGGCAGTCATCGTACCATTGCTGCCGCTCGGCGACGCGGTCGCGCCCGCCGAACCAGGATTCGACCGCGGTCACGACGCCGATGATGTCCTCCTTCGACACCTTCATCGGCCGGCCCAGCGCCTGATGCGGCGAGGCGTTGCGCCAGGCCGCCTGGCACAGCCGCTTGTTGCCGAGGAGGAGTCCGCTGGTCTGCGGACCGCGCAGGAACTTGCCGCCGCTGTAGACGACGAGATCGGCGCCACGTTGTAGCCATGGACTCGGGCGCTCGAGATGCTCGGAGGCGGCATCGACCAGGATCGGAATGCCGCGCGGCCGACAGACCGCGGCGAATTCCTCGAGCCGCACCTCGGTCAGGTGCTCCTGCTTGCCGAGCAGGACCACCATCGCCACCGGTTCTCCGAGCGCCTTGTCGAGCTCGGCGCGAGTGTCGATCTCGACGATGTGGCAGCCGATCATCCGGACGGCCTGATCGTAGGCGAAGCGCTGCTTCTTCGGGATGATGACGCGGTTGACCATGCCTTCGGTGAAAGGCAGGCGCAGCATCCTCGCGGGATCGTTGCCGGCGACGCAGGCGGCGGTGCCGAGCGCGACCGCGGCGGCGCTGCCGCAGGTGACGATGCCCCATTCGGCGCCGGTCAGTTCGGCGATGCGCTGCCCGGCTGCGTCCATCAATTCGTCGAGATTGACGAATTGCCGCGAGGCCGCGTCCATCGCCGCGCGCACCTCGGGCAGCATCAAGCTGCCGCCATGCATCGTGCGCACGCTGCAGCAATTGATGAACGGGTGCACGCCGAGCGCGCGATAGGGGTTTTCGTTCGATTTAACCGCGGGCATATCACCTCCGACGACAGCAATATCCGACTATAGCAGCGCCAGCGCCGGTTTGACCTGTCCCCACAGAAGACCACGCATGCTCAGATCGGGGCCGATTGCGATTGACGAAAGGAGAGCCAGGATCATCGTTCAAGTCGGACGCGCCGCAGCCCATTCGAGCAGCGAGTCGAGGGCGGGGCACATCGCCTGACCCCATTCGGTCAGACGGTATTCAACCTTCGGCGGCACCTGCGGATACACCGTTCGCTCAACGATCCCGTCGCGCTCCAGCTCGCGCAGCTGCTGGATCAGCATCTTTTGCGAAACCCCGGGAATCGCACGCTCCAGCTCGGAAAACCGGAGCACTGACCGATCAAACAGATGAGCGATGATCACCATCTTCCATCGCCCTTCGAGCATACGAAACGCTGCTTCGATCCCGGACGCCGCCATATCCGGCGTCACGTCCTCCAACTTACCTGTGGGTGAGTACCCTACTTTTCTATCAGTTCTTGTCATAATCGGAGTATAGGAGCACATCAGAGCCATCGCCGCAACCGAGATGCGAGATGGTGACACCGATGAGCGATAAACTTGAACTCGACAGCTGCCGGGCATTGGTTACAGGCGGGACAAAGGGCATCGGCGAGGCAGTTGCCGCCCGCCTGCGTGAAGGAGGTGCAACCGTTCTGATCACCGCGCGGACGCCTCCCCACGATCATAAGCCGCCGGACCTATTCGTGGCTGCTGATATCACTACAGCCGAGGGCTGTGCTGCCGTCGCGGATGCCGTGATCGAGCGGCTTGGCGGGATCGACATCATCGTCCACGTCGTGGGTGGCTCTTCGGCTCCTCCCGGCGGCTTTGCCGTGCTCGACGACGGCGAATGGCAACGCGCGCTCGATCTCAATCTGTTTCCTGCCGTCCGGCTGGATCGCGCCCTCCTGCCCAAGATGCTCGATCAGAAGTCTGGTGTGATCGTGCATGTCACGTCGATTATGCGGCAATTGCCGCTGGCTGAGGCCTCGATCGCCTACGCAGCCGCGAAGGCAGCGCTCGCCAACTACAGCAAGGCTTTATCGAAAGAGGTGAGCCCGAAGGGCGTCCGCGTCGTCCGTGTTTCGCCGGGCTGGGTCGAGACGGATGGAGCGGTCGGCTTCGTCGAGAAGATTGCGCACCAGAACGGCACCGACTACGAAGGCGGCCGCAAGATCGTGATGGACTCGCTTGGAGGCATTCCAATCGGACGCCCAGCGAGGCCTAGCGAAGTCGCCGATCTCGTCACATTCCTTGTGTCGCCGCGCGCCGCTTCGATCACCGGCACTGAGTACCTCATCGATGGTGGAACGGTGCCGACCGCGTGATTGGTGCCACCGGGACCGCGATCAGAATTCAGGTTTGTCGATCGACGCGCGGGGGGAAGGCTCGTTGGCCGGTCTGCGCGCCTGCACCGGGATGCGAAAAAAAAGCAGCCCGGGATTTCCCGGGCTGCTGTCTGGCAGACCACTCAGGGGGTTAGGAGTGATCCTCGTCGCCGGACCCGAAGTTGAACATATCGAACAGATCGCCGATCGCCGGACTGTTGGTCGGCACATAGGGGTTGTCGCGGCCGGTGGTCGGGTTCGGGAAATTGTCACGGCTGCGCGAGGTCAGCGGCGACAGGCCCCAATTGCGCTCGATGAACTTCAGGATTGAGACGTGGTCGGTGTAGCTGTGCGACACCTTGCCGCCGTGCGAAAACGGCGACACGACGATCATCGGGATGCGCGGCCCGTCGCCGAAGAAGTCGAGCGGCTGGATATAGCCCGAATCGTAGTAGCCGCCGCCCTCATCGAAGGTGATGAAGATCGCGGTTTCCGCCTTTAGCTTCGGGTTCTGCTCGAGCGTATCCAGGATCTTTTCCAGCATGCCCTCGTAGAGGTCGAGCTTCGAGCTCGCCGGATGGCCGTCGAGCAGACCGTCGGGCTTGACGAAGGAAACTGAGGGCAACGTGCCGTTGCTGACCGCGGCGAAGAAGTCGGTCGCATCCTTTATGTGCGTCTGCCGCTGAGCGGTATTGCCCATGATCGAGCTGGCGTAGGACTCGAAATTGCAGATGTTGCAATACGCCGCGCCGACCGCATCGGCCGGGTTGGTCGAGCCGTTCGCCAGGTTTACCGCCGCGTTGTAGGCGCCGCCGTAATAGGCCCAGCTGATCTTCTTGTCGTTGAGGGCGTCGCCGATCGTGCGAACGCTGCTCGGCGGGATCGACGCACCTGTCGCGGCGCCGGCGGTATCGACCACGCCGTTGGGCAGGAAGCCGGGGTTGGTGTTGTTGAGATAGTAGTAGTGCCCGGCCGCGCAATTGGGAGCGACCTCGTAAGGCAAGGTGCCTAGATAGCTGATGATCGGCGCGATACCCGGGTTCAGCGTGTTGCTGCAATCGCTAAAGTTTCCGTCCAGCGTGTAATGGTTGTTTGTGGTCGGCTGCGGGTTCGGATTCGCGATCACTGCTGCGGGCGGCACGGCCGGGTCGCCTAGCCCGTCGCTCCAGAAGATGTCGTCGCCGCTGCCCAGAAACACATGCTGGATGCCGGTTCCGCCCATCCCCGGCTGATGATAGTTGTCGCTGATCGTGTATTCGTCCGCGAGTTTCTTGAACAGCGGCGCGTCGTCGGTCTGCATGTTGTAGAACGCCATCGAGGTGCCGCCGCCCTCGTCTTTGGCGCCGGCATAGGTCGTGATCACAAACGGAAAGAGGTCATTGAGGCAGCCGACCGGGTTGGCCGGGCTCGCATTGGCGATGTTGCAATCCGATTGCTGCCACGCCTGGTAAAACCGATGCGTCGTGTCGCCGGTGTAGGAATCGTAGGGCAGATTCGGACCGGTCAGCTGAAACGGCCCGTTCGGCAAGCCGGAGTCGTTGGTGATACGGGGATCGGGCCCGCTCGTCCCAGCCTCGCCGGTGGCGCCGGTGGTGAGCAGGAACAAATCATCGGGCTCCAGCGACGGCTCGATTGCCGCCAGCTGGGCTTGCGACAGGCCGGTGACCGGCGGCGAGGTCGGGCTCGGCTTGTTCGGTGCGTTATGCAGCGTCGGCGCCGGCAGGACCGAATAGGGTATCTTCTGTGTGACGGCGACCCCGATGTAATAGCTCGACTCCGGCCCGGTGGTGAACTGCCTGGCGGCCATGAAATTCGGCCCGGGCGAACCGTTCGCCTGGATGATTCCCTCCGACAGCAGGTTGAGGATTGATTGGCTCGGCTTTGGTTTGTAGGTGCCGAAAACGTGATCGAAGGTCCGGTTCTCGCCGATCACGACGATCAGGTGCTTGATCGGCGTTTCGGTCTTGACGCCCTTTCCTTCGTCATGATCGGGATCGGCGGCGACCGCGCCTCCCATGGCGCAGAGCGCGAGTGCCGAGACTGCAAGCGTACGCCAGCGCCACGGCGCGGCGGTCGTGGACAGATTGCCCAACATGGGTCCCCTCTATAGGTAGTTTTGGTTGAGACGCCCGTCGACGCTAGCCACGCCGGATGACACCCGGATCGCGGATTTGTTGCCGATCGGCGTCGCGGCGATGAAGGTTTCGGGAACCCCTTTGTCGGGTGCGCCGATGCGCCTATCTCGGTTGCATCGAATTCGAGATTTTTAGGCGGTGCGATGCCGGTACGCGGCGACGGTTACGCAAACCCCCACCCGAACCCTCCGCCACGAGCGGGGGAGGGAAGGGAGGGGGCGGCCCTGGTCTTGTTTTCCGGCGGGCAGGATTCGACGACCTGCCTCGCCTGGGCGCTCGCCCGCTTTCGCGCGGTCGAGACGATCGGCTTCGATTACGGCCAGCGGCACCGGGTCGAGATGGAATGCCGCGAGCGGATCATCGACCGGCTGCGCCGCGAGTTCCCGGACTGGGGCGCCAGGCTCGGCGACGACCACGTGGTCGATCTGTCGGTGCTCGGGCAGATCAGCGACACCGCGCTGACCCGCGACAGCGCGGTCGCCTTCGAAGAGAGCGGGTTGCCGAACACCTTCGTCCCCGGCCGCAACCTGTTGTTCTTCACCTTTGCCGCCGCGATCGGTTATCGCCGCGGCCTGAAGCACCTCATCGGCGGCATGTGCGAGACCGATTATTCGGGCTATCCCGATTGCCGCGACGACACCTTGAAGGCGTTGCAGGCGACGTTGTCGCTCGGCATGGACCGCCGCTGCGTGATCCACACGCCCCTGATGTGGCGCGACAAGGCGGCGACCTGGATGCTGGCGCGCGAACTGGGCGGCATGGCGCTCGTCGAGCTGATCCGCGAGGAGAGCCACAGCTGCTACCACGGCGACCGCGAGCACCGCCACGATTGGGGCTATGGCTGCGGCGCGTGTCCGGCCTGCGAGCTGCGCCGCAACGGCTGGGAGGCCTTCACGCATCAATCGTCATTCCGGGATCGCCCGGAGGGCGAGGCCCGGAATCCATGAGCACAGGCCTCTGGAATATGGATTCCGGGTTCGCGGCTTGGTGCGGCGCCCCGGAATGACGGCTTTGGTCGCAGGTAAATGACCTACGCGGTCAAGGAGATCTTCTACACCTTGCAGGGCGAGGGCGCGCAAACGGGGCGCCCCTCGGTGTTCTGCCGCTTTGCCGGTTGCAATCTGTGGTCGGGCCGCGAGGCGGACCGCGCCGACGCCGTCTGCAATTTCTGCGATACCGATTTTGTCGGCATGGATGGCAGCGAGGGCGGCCGCTACCCCGATGCCGCCGCGCTCGCCGACCGCATCGCGTCGCTATGGCCGGAAGGTGCG
>Ga0209380_10000890_pt1 | contig 20951 bp, 14 predicted proteins | sample HubBroMetageWFT6_FD_188347 | JGI IMG/M metagenome (GOLD analysis project Ga0209380, IMG submission 188347) | Warmed and freeze-thawed soil microbial communities from the Hubbard Brook experimental Forest, New Hampshire - Hubbard Brook CCASE Soil... | ecosystem: Environmental > Terrestrial >...
TGAGAGACAGCGAGGCGTCTGGAAACGGCGCGGTCGGGTTCATCGCTCAAGCCAATGCCGGGGACACCATCATAAATATTACAAATTCTACAGCCGGTAACAACCTGACTACCGGAATTCAAGCGGGAGGAGGAAGTGCCCTTTCAGTGGTTCGCCTTGCGGGAGTCTCGATTTTGAGCAACGGGGTGACCGGTTTGGCTGTCGGGGCGAACGGCTCGATTGTGTCATTTGGCGGTAACTACAACTCTGGTTCGGGGTCGCCGACAGCAAGTCTGGCACCTCAGTAACTAAGAGGTGGCTCATCGAATGCCCCCGACTAGGCGTCGGATACATGCGAAAGATAAAATGAGCTCGTGATTTCGAGCGAACTCTAACCTCATCTGCGCTAGGTGGTTCATCTGAGCTCGGACCGATAGGTCGCTCTTCCGTAGCAACCCATTCGAGCTTGCATGCAGGTTTCTTTGCCTTGGCGGCACCGACTCTCTGAGGGGATGTCCATAAGCTGGAACGACTTCCATATTAGCGACAGCCGCAGGCTTCTTGAAACCGAGGCCAAGGCTCCGCAAGGCATTTCGGATCAATGGCTTAAGCTGCCGCCTGAGATTGGTTGTCGGGTTGCAACCAACCGTCGCAGGCTCAGCCTCCGCTCGGGTATTTGGCAACGCAAGCGAATGATCGGCGGACGCCCACGATCCTGTGTCCTTGACTTCGTGACCGAAAATGTTCAATCGGTATCCCTTTATCCGGGTCCTTCGATGTGCAGCTATTGCTTTGTTTGTCGCGATGGCACTTGCAGGAATTGGGCACATTATCGTTCCCGGCCTTTCCGGTTTACAGTCTCAGATGGTTGCAATCCTCGTATGTGCCTCGGTTGTCTTCCTGCTAACTTTCGGATTGCTCAAACCGGATGTTACCGAGCGCAAGCGAACCGAGGAGATGCTTCAGCGCAGCGAGACCAAGTATCGCGTCGTGTTCGAGGATTCGGCCGATGCGACTTGGCTGATGGACGAAACGGGCTTTCTGGATTGCAATTCGGCAGCGTTGCAGATGTTCGGATACGCGATCGGCACACAGATGCTGCACCCGGCCGACATCTCACCCCCGAGCCAACCCGACGGCACGAACTCCAGGACGGCGGCCGAACGAAAGATTGCCGCCGCGTTTCTTAATGGCAACGAACGCTTCGAGTGGTTGCACCAACGCAAGAACGGCAGTACTTTTCCGGCCGAGGTTTGCCTGACTGCGTTGACTCTGAGCGGGCGGCCTAGGTTACTCGCCACGGTGCGCGACATCACTGAGCGCAAGCTCGCTGATGACGCTCTGTTGTTGAAGACGGCGATGCTCGAGGCGCAAGCTGAGACGACAATTGATGGCATCTTGGTCGTAGATGAGTCCGATCACATCGTCCTCGCCAACAAGCAATTTGGTCTCGACTTCGGAATCCCGCAAGAGGTTCTGATCACGGGCGACGATCTTATCGTGCGCAAACACGTGACCGATCAAGTCGAGGCCCCGGACGCCTTCGTCAAGAGGGTCAACTATCTCAATAGCCACCGGAGTGAAAAGAGCAGGGATGAGCTGAGGTTCAAGAGTGGCAAGATCTTCGACCGGTACTCTGCTCCGCTGGTCGACTCAAAAGGTCGTTATCGTGGCAGAATTTGGTACTTCCGCGACATCACTGACCGCAAAGTCGCTGAGGAACGAATCCAGTTCCTGGCATACTACGACGCTCTGACGGGATTACCCAATCGGACCCTTCTCCAGGATCGTCTAGCCAAGGCACTGGCTGGCGCTTCCCGACGAAACGACAAGGTGGCGCTTCTGTTCCTCGACCTTGACGGTTTCAAGATCATCAACGACTCGCTCGGTCATTCGGTCGGCGATCTTCTCTTAAAACAAATCGCGGACCGTCTTAAGCGTTTTTCGCGTGATCAGGACACAGTGGCTAGGCTAGGGGGCGACGAATTCCTGATCGTGTTGAGTGACGTAAAGGACATCCCCGACGCAGCCGTTGCCGCTGAGCGGCTGATGGATGCGATGACTGGCGGATTCGTGGTGCAAGGGCACCATCTCAGCGTCAGTTGCAGCCTCGGCATCAGCATCTTTCCGGAACATGGTGTGGATGGCGAAACGTTGATCAAGCATGCCGACGCTGCGATGTATAGCGCAAAGGACAATGGACGGAACAATATTCAGCTGTTTACGGCTCAAATGAATGCGCAGGCAGTGGAACGACTGGCTTTGGAGAGTAGTTTGCGTCGGGCGCTCGAAAAGAAGGAGCTCTTTCTCGTGTATCAACCCCAGATGGATGTCGCTAGCGGGAAGATCACCGGTCTGGAAGCGCTGCTTCGATGGCAGCACCCGGAATTAGGTCTCGTGCCACCGGATAGGTTCATACGAATTGCGGAGAACAGCGGCTTGATTATTCCCATCGGGGAATGGGTACTTCGAGCGGCGTGCTCTCAAGCACGACGTTGGCAAGACGAAGGAATTCCTGCGGTGGTGGTGGCAGTGAACGTTTCAGCAGTCCAGTTCCGCCAGCCCGGTTTCTGCGAGCTCATCAAGCGAGTCCTCGAAGAGACCGGGCTCGCCCCGCAATACCTCGGACTGGAGCTCACGGAAGGCCTTTTGCTGGCCGACGCAGACGTCACGTTTGCAGTTCTTCAGGATTTGAAGGCCATGGGCTTGTCGCTGGCAATTGATGACTTTGGGACTGGCTATTCCGGCTTCAGCTACTTGAGGCACTTCTGGGTCAGCAAGCTTAAGATCGACCGTTCCTTTATTCGAGATGTCGCCGTGAATCCTGATGACGCGGCGATCACGGCCGCAATCATCAGTATGGCGAAGAGCCTGAGGCTCAAAGCCGTTGCCGAAGGGGTAGAGAACGAAGCTCAAATGTCGTTTCTGCGAGCACACCACTGTGACGAGATTCAAGGCTACTACTTCAGTAGGCCTCTGACCGCCGAGAAGGCTGCCGACAAGCTGCGCGACACAATGATGCAGGCGTTGTCTACGAGTGCCTAGGCGAAATAAAAGCTCAAAACACGGAACTGAAGGTGAGCAAATGGATGACCGCTTCAGAATCAAGGAAAGCGCCGCACTCTTGCGGAGCGTCTTTCCAAATTATCCCGACGTGCGAGACGGGAAGCCCACGCCGAACCTCGAGGAGTTCTTGCAAGATTACCGCACCGCGGAAATTGGAAACGAACTAACAGCAGGAAGCTTCTAAGGCTCCCCGGGCGGCGGAATGCAACGAATCGACGATCTGGAGGGCAAAGCTGAACTTACAGTCCGTGAACCTGCTAAGCGTGAAGGTAGCTACGAACCCAGTTCTCAGGGCAGATTGATTCGCAACTTATATTCGGGACTTATAATTTGGAGCGGGCGCACCAACCATGACGCGCGAAATCAGGCTAATATTATGATGATACAAACGGGAACACCCGGATAGAAGGCAACCGATGCGGTTGTTTTACAATCAAAGCGCGGGAGATAATGCGATGCAGTTGCTGCTGCCAGCCATATTCCGTTCACGCGCGACGAGAGCCATCGTTCTTGCACTCGAGATTCTCTGCCTGGGAACTCTCCCGGTTCTTTCCCAGGATGTCCTTACCTATCACAACGACAACTTTCGCGACGGTCTCAATGCCAAAGAGACGATCCTGACCCTGGCAAATGTGAACTTGGCCTCATTCGGCAAGCTTTTCACCATTCCCGTCGACGGGCGCGTGGATGCGCAACCACTATATTTGTCCGCTGTCACCATCTCCGGGGTCACGAGCAATCTGCTCATCGTCGCCACCGAACACGATAGCGTCTATGCATTCAACGCCGATACCGGCGCTAGAATCTGGCAGATCACGACCCTGAAGTCGGGTGAAACCACTTCAGACAACCGCGGTTGCGGTCAAGTTGAGCCCGAAATTGGAATCACCTCGACTCCGGTGATTTCCCGTCCGGCGACTTCTCATCCCGTCATTTATGTCGTGGCTATGTCGAAAGACAGTTCTGGGAGTTATCACCAGCGTCTGCACGCCCTCGATGCCACTAACGGCGCCGAGCTCTTCAAGGGCCCCGTCGCTATCCAAGCCCAGTATCCAGGTCACGGCGACAATAGCCAAAACGGCAACGTGGTCTTCGATCCTGGTCAGTACAAAGAGCGCGCCAGCTTGCTTCTGGTGGGCAACACGGTGTATCTGGCGTGGGCTTCGCACTGTGACTTCCGCCCCTACACGGGATGGATCATGGGCTACAACAGCCAGACGTTGGCGCAGAGTGTGAGGCTAAACCTGACTCCCAATGGCAGCGAAGGCGCGATTTGGGGTTCCGGCGCGGGCATGGCCGCTGACTTAGGGAGCAACATCTTCGTGCTCGACGCCAATGGAACCTTCGACCCGACCCTCAATTCGTCGCAGTTCCCCGTCAATGGCAACTACGGCAACGCCTTCCTCAAACTCTCAAGCAGACTCACTGTGATTGACTACTTTGAAGAGTACAACCAGGCGCAGGAGAACGGCAGTGACACCGATCTCGGCTCCGGCGGAGCTCTCCTGACGAATCAAAAAGATTCTACTGGCATCTTGTGGAATCTCGCCGTTGGAGCCGGTAAGGACGGCAATCTCTATGTCGTTAACCGGAATAACATGGGGAAATTCAATTCCACCAGCAACAAGATCTACCAGGAACTCGCGGGCGCTCTCCCCGGCGGAATCTGGTCCACGCCTGCTGCATTCGGTGCCAACATCTACTACGCCCCGGTAGGTTCGCCACTGCTGGCATTTCAGTTCAAGAACGCGAAGCTCCTCTCTGGTCCGGTAGCACGATCTAGCAATTCCTTCCCCTATCCGGGAGCAGCTCCTAGCATTTCTGCCAACGGCACGCAGAACGCCATTGCGTGGGCAGTGCAAAATACTAATCCGGCCGTGCTTCACGCCTATAACGCCCTTACCCTGGTGCAGCTCTACGGCTCCAGTCAGGCTGCCAACAATCGCGATCATTTTGGGAACGGCAACAAATTCGTCACCCCGACCATCGCGAACGGCAAGGTCTACGTCGGCACCACCAACGGCGTCGGCGTTTTCGGCCTCCTTAAGTAAAAAAAGTCTTCTTTTCGGCGATGACAGCGGCCGAGATCTCCGCACCGAGCGATCTCTTGGTTATCTCACTGGGCGCCTTCGGCAATAAACATGCGGCCCTTTACTGCGCTTTGCCTGATTGGCTTGATCGCCCGATAGGCTGGCGAATCATACCAGGCGCGCGCTTGCTCAGCGCTTTCGAAGGCGATCACAACAATGCCCTGTGGCGCTTGGCCATCGAGGCTGTGGGTCTTGCCGCCCCTTACCATAAAGTGGTAATGGCCATCGAAAGGTGCCAGCGTTCCCGGTACCTTCTCTCCATATTGTTTTATGGCGGCGAGGTCGGTTATTGCGTCAGCTTCCGAGATGATGTACGCCGGCGGCGTCTTGAGCTGCTGGCCATGAATCGTCCTGCCACCAGCGGCGCCGATCGAAACGCCGGCCAAAACTGCCAGCGCCAGTTTGAGGTTCGTTTTCATAGGTTCATCTTCCTGGGTGCTGGAGCGAATATGCAACTGAGCCGTGCAACCTGGTTGGCAATTACGAGATAAAGTTCATCGGATTGGCGCATGGATCATGCCGACGATGATTGTTGCCGTTCTCTGCGACATGTCCGCAGATTCTCACGAACCGGGCGGCCGCGTCTTGTAAGAATGTGAAGCCCGTCGGATTTTTTGTTCAATCGGTGGGCACGTGATTTGCGAACGATCGCTCGTTGGCCAAGTAGACACTGGGAGAGATGCCTGAAAAATTTCGGAATTCGTTGACCAAATGCGCCTGATCGCAGTAGCCCCCGGCGAGGGCTAAGTCCGCCCAGTCCACTGGTGCACCCGAGGCAATTTGCCGCAGTACCTGTTGAAACCGGTGGAGTCGACAATAAAGCTTGGGCGTGAGCCCGACCTGTTCGCGGAACAATTGGGCAAAGCGACGGCGACTCAGACCGGTCTCTCTAGCCACGCCGAGTACGCTGCGAATGTGAGGCGCGCGCGCAAATTCGCCGAGAGCATACTGCACGGCGGAATGCAATTCGAGTCGCTGGTTCACCCGCTCCACCAGCGCCGATTCCAGCACCTGGAACTTCGCGGCGGCGGTCGGTGCTTCTCGCAGGCGGTCGCGCAGTTCGCTGGCCAAGGAACCCCAAATCAGATCGAGTGAAACACTCTCGTTGCACAGCAGGTCGGCCGATGCGTCAAAGAAGGCTCGCGCGCCACCCGGCCAAAAGAGCACACCCATCGCGGATTTGAGCGTGGCCGTGTCGATTACGCTGAAATGCGTTCGCATCCCGACGACCAGCGACGAGGCGAGCTGGCCCGGTTCCCCGTTTAGACCTCCCGGCCCCCGCAAAGGACCGTCTGCAAGACTGAAAAATAACTGGAATCTTCCATTCGGCAGCATCCGTAATTTGCGATGGACCACCTGATGTCCATCACAGTACCAGAGCTTCTCAACGTAAACCGCCAGCGGTCCCGCCGGCCGGTGGGCGACTTGCATGGATGGCATCACAACACAAGACCGCAAGTCGAATCAAGGGTGCCCCGTCCACCCGGAACTGCCAACCACACATATTCAGAGCAGGAACTTTCGTCGAATAGCGGCCGGTTCATTTCTGGAAATGAGGCGAAGACAACTCCGAAAACCTCGTGTGTAAAGTGTCCAGTGGCGGACAGGGAACTCAATGATTGAACAGCATCCTCCCAGAGAAACATTGCAAGTCACAGAAAACATTGGGGCGAAGTGTATCTGGTTTTGGCGCCTTGCGTGCTCCTTTCGTCCCAGGATATTTTCGTGTCCCGCCCCTGAAGAGGCGACGGTTGCTCGCAGGCGAACGGATCCGATGAGCAGGCTAGGCGCCGGCGCCAAGGAGGAAAGTCACGACGAGTGGGAATCTGATCCACGATGTTCGCTACTGCCTGCGACAGCTGCGCAAGACGCCGGGTTTTACGATCACGGCGGTGTTAACGCTGGCGCTCGGCATTGGGGCGAATGCCGCGATTTTTACGCTGGTGAATGCGGTCCTGCTGCAGAACCTGCCGGTGACCGATCCGAAGACGCTGCTGAGGATTGGCGACCACAACGACTGCTGTGTGGGCTCAGGGACGAGCGAAAGTGGCGATTACTCCCTTTTCTCTACCGATACCTATCGGCAACTGAAAAAAAACGCGTTGGAGTTCGAGGACCTGGCGGCGATGCAGGCAGGATTTACCTTTCGGCCGATCGTCGCACGGCGCGATGGCAGCTCGGAGGCGCGCTCGGTCATGGGCGAGTTCGTCTCGGGCAACTACTTTCGCACATTTGGCCTGCGGCCGCGCGCGGGAAGGTTGCTGTGCGACGCTGACGACGTTCGGGGCGCTCCGATCGTTGCGGTGTTGAGCTACCAGGCATGGAAGAACAACTATGCGGGCGATCCTTCCGTCGTTGGCAGTACGTTCTGGGTGAATACCAAACCTGTGACCATTGCCGGGATCGCCCCGGAAGGTTTCTTTGGCGATCGGCTGTCAAGCACTCCGCCGGATGTCTATCTGCCGATCGAGAGCATGCCCGTGCTGGCGAATGCTCCATACGTACACGATCCAGATACGGTCTGGCTCTACCTGATTGGGCGCGTAAAGCCGGGCATAGAAAAGACCCCGCTACGGGAAAAGCTGAGTGCGTTGCTGCGTCAGGGGTATGCGCCGAGCAAGAATTTTTCGACAGAACAAGGCAAAGCTTTGCTGGCAAAGGTGCACATACTGCTTACGCCGGGCGGCGCGGGTATACAGGATATGCAGGATCAGTATGCATCGAACCTGTACTTGTTGATGTCGACCTCCGGGTTGGTGCTGTTGATTGCATGCGCAAACATTGCCAACCTGCTTCTGGTTCGCGGCATGGGGCGAAAGGCGGAGATGTCCGTACGGACGGCGCTGGGTGCAAAACGCGCGAGAATTGTCCAGCAGTTGCTCACCGAGAGCGTGGTGTTGGCGGGGTTGAGCGGCGTGGCAGGGCTTTTTGTCGCGTATGGGGGAACGCGGATGCTGCTGAGGCTGGCTTTTCCCGGAGCGCGAAATGTTCCGATACAGGCCAGCCCGTCTCTGTCGGTGATCGGCTTTGCGTGCGGTCTGGCACTGTGCACAGGCGTTTTGTTTGGGGTGGCGCCGGCCTGGATTGGGGCGCAGGCGGAGCCGGCAGATGCGTTGCGAAGCGGCGCTCGGTCGACGGCGACGGGGGCTTCCCTTCTGCAGCGCGGACTGGTGGTGTTGCAGGCCGGGTTGTCATTGGTGTTGCTAGTGATCGCCGGACTGTTTTCACAAAGCCTGAACCGACTAAAGAGCACAGATCTGAAACTGGAGTCGAAGAACCGCTATATCGTCCACATCAATCCGCAGGCGGCGGGCTATTCGCAGCGGCAGGTCGGGAATCTCTACAGAACGATCGAAGAGCGGTTCCACGCGCTGCCGGGTGTGGAAACAGTTGGCATCTCGACCTATACGCCGATGGAGGATAACAACGATGGCTGGAGCGTCCAGGTGCAAGGACAGCCGGACCCGCAGCTGAGCGCTTCCGACGTAAAGGCGAATGCGGAGTATTTCGATTCGGTGGGAACGCATGTGCTGATGGGGCGCGGGATTACCGTGCGGGATACGCCGACGTCCACGACGGTGGCGGTGGTGAATCAGTCGTTTGTGAAAAAGCTATTCAAGACAGGAGAGAATCCCATCGGTCACCATTTCGGTTCGGGTCCGAATTCGACCAGCGACTACGAGATCGTCGGGGTAGTGGACGATACGGCCTACACGGACGCGCGCTGGAAGGACCACATGATGTACTTTGTGCCGATGCTGCAGAGGCCCTTAAGCGCAACGGAACCGATCGAGCAGGACGAAATGCTGTATGCCGGGGCGATCGTGCTGCGTACAGAGCGGCCCATGAACGGCCTAGAAACGCTGACGCGGAGAACGCTTGCTGGCATTAATTCGAATCTGACGGTGGTGAAGTTTCAGACCTTCGATGAACAAATTGCCGATCGTTTTACTGACGAGCGCATGATTGCGCGCTTGACTATGCTATTCGGCGGGTTGGCTTTGCTGCTGGCGACGATCGGACTCTACGGTGTGACCGCCTACACGGTTGCGCGGCGGACCTCGGAGATCGGCATTCGAATGGCGCTGGGGGCGGAGCGGCGCGGCGTGATCGTGATGGTGATGCGCGGAGCGATGCTCCAGACCCTGATCGGACTCGCGCTTGGGGTTCCAGCAGCACTACTATGCGTGCGCTTTGTGAAGGACCTGCTGTACGAAGTAAGCGGCGCCGATGCCAGCGTGCTCGTAAGCGCGATCCTGACGTTGGCGGCGGCTACATGTGTAGCGGGACTGATCCCGGCGCGGAGGGCGGCATCGGTGGAACCGCAGACGGCTCTGCGACACGAATAAATCAACGCGCCCTATCTCGAGCCTCTCAAAAGGAGCCAGCTTCTTTGAGGCTAGAGCTTTTTCCCCGTCATCCAGCCATATCCATTCAAGTCTCAGCTCTACAATCGTCGAATGGACCACCACACCGTCGCGGTCGTCAGCCTCACGGGTACATGTCTCGATGTGCTGCGTAGTCTTTATCTAGCCTATGACTTGTTAGCCGGACAACACGGTCCGTTGCGGCTGCTCGTGTGCTCTCGGTTAGGTTAGGGAAACTGTGCAACTTTCGGAGTGAGGCGCGGATGAATCGCTGTCGGCCCGCCCCTATCGTCAATCACGTCGGATATCTCGCCGTGGTTCCCCAAAGCAACCGTAATCATGTGGTGGAACCGGATTCCCGGTTTCCTGGGCACCTCGATCGCTCTGCTGAGCACGACACTTGGCTGGATAAAGACGCTATAGATGCCCAATCCCCACGCTTCATGGCTGGCCACGGAGTCTGCGACTTTGTAAGAAGCCCATCCGTTCGTTCCCGGGGCGCTGGAGTAGCTCAGCTGGTCGGGAGGGTCGTAGGGAATCTCCGATTGATAGAAGTAGGTTCGGCCGCCATTCCCTTTCCAAAGCACCTGGAACTGCTGGTGGTGCTCGACAAACAAGCCGTAGACGGTGACGTCGTCTCCATTCACCACGAGTCCATTGGCGCTGGTGTTGCTGGTCCAGCCGACACCTTCACTGTGGTCGGCGCGCCATATCCAGGTGTGGTCGACGATGACGTCGTTGCTGTTGATGCGCAGGTTGGTCTGCGCGCGGCCCACACCCGCTCCGCCCACGCGAAAAAACACATCGTGCAAAGTGATCGGGTTCTGGTCGTGGCGCGCCTTGCTCCCTTCCGGCCCCACCTCCAATAACACGGGCGAGATTTCCGGGCCCGCATCGAAAAGCAGGCCGGCGATTTCAATGCCATCCGCATCTGCGGTGGCCATGGCGGCTGTGCCATGAATTGGCCGAAGAGTGGCGAAACCTAGGCCCAGCACCACCGTTTCAGGCCGTGTCACGCGAATCGGTTCAGTAAGGTCGTAGATTCCGGGCGTGAACAGCAGATGCATTCCCTGTGCCAGTTGCGCATTGATACTGGCCGCAGTATCAGTACCAGACCGGGCTATATAAAGCTGGTCGAGGGGAATCGATCTGCCCGCCGTAAACCCACCGTGCCACGTCGTGCCCACGCTTTTTCTTCGCAGCGATGGGACGCGAACACTCCATTGGCCTTTTGCATCAACTTCCAGGAACGGCTTCTCGCGCACGACCGGAGTCTCATCCACCTTCGTGTAGGGCGGATTTGGCCAATCGCCTTGCGGCGGGTGGGGGACGCCAACGAAAACCATGTTCCAGTTCGAACCGGTCCAGCTTGCCCATTCGCTGTTGCGCGAAATCCACTGCTGCTGAGTGCCGGAATCGACGTTGCCGTCAACGAGTGTGTCCGACATCCATCCGCCGCTGGCCCACCCGCGGTGCTGGTGGAGAACCAGATTGCCACGAACGTGCATACGTCGGAAAGGCACGGCCTGAGAAACGGCCCATTGCATCGTGCCTCCCGTGGGCGTTACGGAAAAGCCCTCAGCGGCGCGCCAGAATGTTGTGGTGGCATTGTTGTTGTCGTGACTGGCATCGGCGTGTATGTTGCCGCTGATGTGAACGGCGTCCGGCGAAGTGCCCAGCCCAATCACCTGGGTATAGAAACCCACCGGCACATCCAGCTGATAAGCTCCAGGCAAGAACAGCAAGGCATAGCGCTCGGGGCCGAACTCGTTTCTTCGCTCTAAGGCATAGATCTTGTCGATCTGCTGCTGCACGGCCATCGGCGGCATTGCGGGGTCGAAGAGAAGTACGTTGGGCCCGAGATCCGGCTTCACGGGCGACTTGATATCCGCAACCCCCAGGGTCGCGCAGCCTGCTGCCACGATCAGCGTCAAAGTGAATCCAACCAATCCAACGGCAATCTCAAGCTTGTTCGTGTCAGGGCAGAAATTCCGCCTTGAGATCTCCGCGCTTTGCCTTCTCATCTGAAAGCTCCTTCTCAGGGGAAGTAGCACCATTCCTACGCTTTAACTTGCAAGGCGCGTTCGCCCGGTGACTTCGGCACGTTTGCTCAATCCGCCATCCGGAATAGCCTTCCAATTATCCTCCTCCATATTGATGCCAAAAAGATAGGTCCGCAGGCTCAAGCGCTGCCGCTTAAGTTAGATGGGATGATTTAGATTTAGATAGGATGAGTTCTACATGACGCAACAGAGTCACAACCAGCCATGAAACGAGTGAGATTTTGAGCCTGTTCCGAGCCGGGCCACTGGCTTTCCGTGATGGATCGATGGATCAGCACCAGGGTCCTCATAGAGGTACTCATTGTTGTCGTTGCAAAGATGGGCGCGCACGAGACCGACAGCGCGACAAGTCTTCAGTTGCTGGGTTGAGATATCGAGCCGCTGCGCCATCTCATCAAGCGTCAGCATTCCTTTCGCACGCAACCGCTCGAAATGACTCTCCAGTCCGTATTCGATCCCCATGCAACCGATCATGCGGCCAGTAAATGGTTTGCCCTAACCGGACACCAAACCACGCGGGTTCAGGATATTTGCAATGGCCTGGTGAGATGGTGATCCAGTAATCGCTCGACCTCAGTCGAGGATACCGCGATGAATTGCGAAAGAAAAACCAAATGCATGTTCGACCTGCAATAACGCCTGGCGGAATTAAGCGCCAAAGCAAAGCGGCGGCCTCTTAGAGATTTTGTCTCTCGGGAGCGCTTCCGACTCCAGCCCTGCATGCGCTGCAGCATAACACTAGAAGTCGCCTTAGGTCCTATAATCTGAAACGTATGGGCGCAACGCTTAGAAATATTTCCGCAGTCCTCGCCCTGTCATTGTCCTCGGCGCTTTGTTTTTCCCAATCCGGAGAAGACAAGCAGGCAAGTCTTGCGGCCCACCTCCAGAAGGCGAAGACATATCTCAATGAGAAACGCCCCGACCTCGCGATTCCCGAGTTGCAGGCAGCAGCGGCGATCGATCCCGAAAATGTGGAAACGCGAGGGAACCTGGGTGTCCTGCTGTATTTTCAAGGCAAAGCCCGGGATGCAGTTCCGCATCTTCGAGCAGCCGTCGACCGCCAGCCGGGTATGGGGAAGATTCAGGGACTGCTGGGACTGGCCGAGATACGTACGCTGGATTTTGTGCAGGGGCGGAAAGATCTGGAAGCGGCGTTTCCATTGATCGGAGATCAGAAGTTCAAAGTGGAAGTCGGTCTGGAATTGGTTGGTGTATATACGCAAAGCAGCGATCTGGAAGCAGCGAGCGTGGTGGTGGCTCAGCTGCGTAGAGCGGCGCCGGACAATGCGGAGGTTCTCTACGCGGCCTATCGCACGTACGCAGATCTCTCAGCTGAGTCGATGCTTGCATTGTCGCTGGCTGCGCCGGACTCTGCGCAGATGCATCAGTTGATCGCTCATGAGGAGACCAGGCAAGGCAATACGAACGGTGCGCTAGGGCAATTCCGCAAGGCAATTGCCATCGATCCGCACCTGCCGGGGGTTCATTTCGAACTGGCAGAGCTGTTGCACACTTCGCAGGATGCAGCTGCTAAGAACGAGTCAGAACGGGAGTACCGCGCTGCGCAAGCGGAAAATCCGCTGGACGAGAAATCGATCTTCAGACTGGCTGAGATTGACTCGGAAAAGGGAAATATTCAGCAGTCTGAAGAGGAGTACACGCAAGCCCTCGCGTTGCAGCCGGCCGATGCGGATGCCAAGCTGGGTCTGGCCAAGACGCTGATCCAGATGAATCAGACCGATAAAGCGCAGCGGTTGCTGGAAGAGACAGTCGAACTGGAACCGACGAATGCGACCGCACATTACCGACTGAGCACCCTGTACCGGAAAATCGGGCGGGTGGAAGACGCCAAGAAGGAAGTGGAACTCTACAAGAAATACAAGGATATGAAAGAGAAGCTGCGTGCTCTATACCAGGAGCTGCAAATACAGCCAAAAGAGACTGGCGCGGATGAGCTGGATCAGAAGTAGCCCTGGAGCGCAACGGAGCGCTCGAAAATCGCTGATGCCGCATGCGGTATTTCCCGCATTATTGGCGCTGCCTTTCATCTTGTGCCTGAGCACAGGGATGCCCGCACAAATGGGGACCCCTACCCCGCTCTCCCCCAAAGAACGTGAACAGGCCGCGGCGGAGAAAGCGGCGAGTGGAACAATTCCGAACTACCCGAAGCTGGTGGACATTACGGCTTCGACCGAGATTCACTTCGAACACCAATCGAGTCCCGAGGCAAAATTCATTGCGGAGTCGATGAGCGGTGGAGTCGCGCTCATCGATTACGACCGCGATGGTTGGCCGGATATTTATTTTACGAATGCGCAGAGCGTGGAAATGGCTCTCCATGGCGTCAAAGCCCGCAGCGCCCTCTACCATAACAACCGCGACGGAACGTTTACGGATGTGGCGGAGAAGGCGGGGGTGGGATATCCATGCTGGGCGATGGGTGCATCGGTCGGCGACTACAACAATGACGGCTGGCCGGACCTGCTGGTGACGTGTGTAAGCGGAGTCGTGCTCTATCGCAACAATGGGGACGGCACCTTCACCGATGTAACCAAGATCAGCGGATTGGGCAGCGATTCGGGGTGGGCGACGGGATCAGCCTTCGGAGATTATGACGGCGATGGCTGGGTCGATCTTTTTATATCGCACTATGTAGATTTTCATCTGGATGATCTGCCGGTATTCGGTTCGAACAAATCATGCAAGTATTTGGGTCTCGATGTGCAATGCGGTCCCCGCGGGCTGAAGGGATCTCCTGACAACCTCTATCACAATAACGGGGACGGAACGTTTACCGATGTATCGAAGAAGGCTGGAGTGGAGGATCCGGAACGCCGTTATGGCCTGACTGCGATCTGGTCGGATTTTGACAATGACGGAAAGCTGGATCTGTTTGTCACCAACGATGGTCAGGCGAACTATCTCTACAAGGGCGACGGCAATGGGAAATTCGAGGATGTCGCGCTCACTTCCGGCGTAGCGGCGAACGAGGATGGATTCGAGCAGGCCAACATGGGCGTGGCCCTGGGCGATTATATGCACAGCGGACGCATGTCGCTATTGCTATCGCATTTTGACAATGAGTACGCAGCCCTTTATCGCAACGAAGGAGGTATGAACTTTGCCGATGTTTCAATCGCTTCCGGAATCGCCCGGGGCACGCAGGGCTATGTAGGGTGGGGCGACGCCTTCGTAGATTTCGCCAACTCAGGCTGGGAGGATTTTTTCCTGACCAACGGACATGTATATCCGCAGGTGGATAACGCGCATCGGGCGACCAGATATCTCGAGCCGAAGCTTTTGTTTTTGAACCAGCGCGACGGGATGTTTAGAAACATCAGCAGGCAGGTTGGCGAGGCCCTGCAGGTGGAGCAGGTGAGCCGCGGACTTGCCATCGGCGACCTCTTCAACGATGGAAAGATGGAGGCGGTGGTTGAAAACCTTGTGGGCCAGCCGATGATTCTGCGTCCCGAAGGAGGTCCGCAGAACCATTGGATCAGCCTTCAGCTGGAAGGTGTAAAGAGCAATCGTCTGGCCTTGAACGCCCGGGTGCGAGCCACGGCAGGAGACCTGGTCCAGCTTGGTGAAGTGCTCAGCGGTGGCAGCTACCTTTCGCAGCACGATCTGCGCATTCACTTCGGGCTGGGAACTCATGAGCGTCTCGATCGGGCGGAGGTTCTGTGGCCCGACGGAAAAAGAGAAACGCTGACGAATCTGAGTGCCGACCGGTTTTATGTAGTGCGCGAAGGCGACGGGGTTATCTCCAGCAAACCGCCGGAGCAAAAGGTCAAGCTTCCCTAGCAGGCCGCATTCATGAAAATCGTAGAGAGAGATCCGGCCGCCTGGCGTGAAGTTCTTCTCGGTGCCGTTCTATTTTTGACGGCACTGTTTGCGCTAGGACGAGCTGCATTTCCAGCGCAGAGCACGGAGCGACCCGCTGAAACCCCCTTGATGCGGCAATTGCGCCAAGCTCTCCGTCTTGCCCAGCAAGGCGACAAGCAAGGGGCAATGGCCCTCACTCTCCAGTTGCTGCAGCAGAACCCGAAATTTGTACCGGCGATCAAGCTAAAGGGCATGTTGCGGGAGGAAGCAGGCCAGCCATCCGAGGCAGCGGCAGCGTATGAAGAGGCTTTGAAGCTCGCGCCCAATGATCCCGATCTGCTGTTAAAGACAGGCATCTATAAACTCACTGCGGGAGACCGCGAGCAAGCGATCAAGCTGCTGCAGCAATGCACTAAGATTCTTCCCAATGACGGAGACGCACAGTACTATCTCGCGCAGGCCTATCACTTGAATGGGCAGGACGAATTTGCTCTGGCCGCCATCCGGAAGAGTCTGAAGGCGGAGCCGGATAATCCATCGGTCTGGCAAAAATACGGGGAACTGCTCTGCGGCACGGGAGATTGCGCGGGCGGGCTACGCTGGCTGCTCAAGGCGCAAAAGTCGGATGCTACGCTGCCGCGGATTGACTTCGACATTGCGGCGACCGATTACAAGTTGATGGATCTAGGCGGCGCTGCGCAGTACGCAGCGCGCGCCGTTGAAACCCGCCCCGATGATGTGACTGCCTTGCAACTGCTCGCTACTGCGGATGTTAAGCTCGCCCATTGGCCGGAGGCAGAGGTTGCCTTTCAACACATCCTCGCCCTGAAGAGTGACGATGTGGAAGCATTGTTAGGACGCGGACAATGCGAACTGGAGTTGAAGAAATATCAAACCGCTGCCCAGACACTGGAATCCGTTTTGCGGTTGGACCCCACAAAATTGTTGGCGCATTTCTATCTTTCGCGGGCGTTTGCTGGCATGGGCAGGGCGGCGGCGGCGCAGCACGAGGCGGCGCTGCATCAGCTCATGATGGAACAATCGACATTCGTCCGCTCCAAAGGGAGCGATGAACGCGAAAGCCCAATCAAGGCTCAGACTGAACAACTCCTAGCCGCACATCGCGAAGAGCAAGCGGTGCGGCTGTATCAGGAACACTTCAAGGGAACCTCCGTCACCGCTGCCGATGCGTACGTGTTTGTTGGAAAACTCTATCTTTTCATGGGAGAAACGGAAAATGGGCTGCGCAGTCTTCATCATGCGCTGAAAATTCAGCCGACGGTTCGAGGGGCGCATACTTATGAGGGGATTCTGGAGCTGAAACTGGGCGACCTGAGCCGTGCCGAAGAAGAATTTAAGGCGGAGCTCGCCAACGACCCGAGTTATCAAGTGGCGATCGCCGAGATGGGCGAGGTCCGGTACCATCAAGGACGCTGGTCCGACGCGGCACAGGAACTGGCGAAGTCCAGAACCATGACTCCCGAGCTGCTTTACATGCTTTGCGATTCCTACTTCCACTTGGGGAACGTGGAGGATGCAGACCTCAATGCAGAGGCTCTGGCGTCATATGCGAGGAATAAACCGGATGTTAGGCAGGGATTGATGGATCTTCTCATGCGCAACGGACAATCGGATCTGGCGAAACGATTGTCGGCCAATCTTGCGCACTAAAGCGTCGGCTCAGGGCGAACTCTCCGTCACGGTGAGGACCCGATCTGCCTTGACGCTTTTCAAAACCTGCTTGATACCGCTCGGCCATGCGAGTTCGATGATATCCACGACGGCGGCCGAGCCCAGGCCAAAGTGCACGCGCTTATCGCTGGAAGAGTTGTAGCCCACTGCCGTAGTGGCCATGTTGTACTGCGCGCCCTGCGAGGTGGTTATCTTGACTTTTGTTCCCAGGCCGTCGCGGTTGGATTTAACGCCAACCAGTTTCAGGATGATCCAGTGGTTGTGGTTGCCGGAATGATTCATCCAAATTTCTGGCGGGCCGTTAAGGACGGTTACAACAGCATCGATCTTACCGTCGTTGCTGAGGTCGCCAAAAGCCGCACCTCTGTGGGGAGCCGGAACCAGAAAAGATGCTCCGGCTTTTGAACTCAAATCCTCAAACCTGAGATTGCCTTGGTTGCGAAATACCTGATTAGGAAGCGCAAAGGGCCGATGCGCCAGTTCCATGGAATTATCGAGAATGTCGGAGTTGGCGGTGAACAGATCCTTATTTCCGTCGTTGTCGAAGTCGAAGACCCCGGCTCCCCATGCCGTCGAGCGGCTGGTTAATGCGGAGAGCCCTGCCGTGCTAGTGACGTCCTGAAATTGACCATCCCCGAGATTCTTATAAAGGGGGAACCCTTCGCCGAACATGGCAGTTTCAAAAACATCCGGCCGGCCATCATTGTCGATGTCCCGGAAGTCCGCTCCCATGCCGGCGATGGCGTTGCCGTATGCGTTGTACGCGACTCCTGCGAGCACAGCCACATTGGAAAAGGTTCCGTCTCCTTTGTTATGGAGAAGATAATTCTCGAAGGTATCGTTGGCGATAAAGACGTCTGTAAACCCATCGTTGTCATAGTCGGCAAACGCCAGACCCATGCCTTTACCGACATATTGGGAAACGTGAGACGGTTCGGATACGTCAGCAAAAGTACCGTCGCCGTTGTTGCGATAGAGGATGTTCGGCGTCCCGAGAAAATCAACCGGCGAACAATAAGCAGGTCGTCCCTGCTGAACGCAAGCAGTCGCGGTGCCAATGCCGTAATTCAGGTAGTTGACGACAAACAGGTCGAGCAGCCCATCGTTGTTGTAATCGAACCATCCCGCAGCGACCGACCAGGCCTTGCCGAGCTTGGGCACAAAGCCCCCGACGCCCGCCTTCGCGGTCACGTCCGTGAAGGTGCCGTCTCCATTGTTGTGGAACAGCTGGTTGCGGTTGACCCCGGTAACGTAGAGGTCGACAAATCCATCATTGTCATAGTCGCCGGCGGCAACTCCCATGGAATAGCCAATGCCCTCGAGGCCGGCCTTCTCAGTTACGTCGGTAAAGGTGCCGTCGCCGTTGTTGCGGAAGAGGCGGTTCCAGTAACTGGGGTCGCTTTTTTCGAGAGAGGGGATGGCTGCTCCATTGGTAAAGAAGATGTCCAGCAAACCGTCATTGTTGTAGTCGAAGACGGCTACTCCGCCCGCCATCGTTTCAAACGTGTAGCGCTTCGGGCTGATGCTATTTTTGAGCGTGAACTTGATCTTCGAGGCTTCGATCAGATTTTCGAATTGGATGGCTGACCCTGCCGGGGCAAACTTGTCCGCAGTTCGCTTGCCTGGGACGGTGCAGCAACGCTGCGCCGGCGGATGGCTCTCAGGCACCGGATGCGCTGGAGCACACTGTGCCGGAGTATTCCACGACAGCGAAGGAAACAGAAGTGCGAGGAGAACGAGGGAGCGAACGTTGGTTGTCAAATCGAGGTGCGCCCCGCACCCAGCCGACTCTCGACTTGTATGGGGCAGATAGGTTTGCAGGTACGGTAGAGTAATTCGAAATTCTCCTACCCTGGATCAAAAGCTCTCTGCAGGGCTGAGCATATCAGAATGGTAGTGTCCGAGACTTAAGAGCGGCTCTTCGCGGATCATCACCTTAGGACGCGGGTCTTATGCGCACTCGCCGCCTGACAGGTGGACTCCCGCACGAACAACTCGGGTTCCACCGAAACTTGCTGAGTGCTGCGCCCGCCTCCGTTCGAGATTCGTGCCAGCAGTTGCTCGGCGGCAATCTCCCCCATCCGGCGCAGTGGCTGGCGCACCGTGGTGAGCCTTGGAGTCAGATATGCCGCTCCCGGGATATCATCGAACCCGACCACCGACACATCTTCCGGCACACGCAGGCCCGCGTCCCGGAAGGCTCGCATCGCTCCAATCGCAGAGATGTCGTTGAAGGCCACCAAGGCTGTGAAAAGTCTGCCTGTGGCAAGCAATCGCTGTGCATTCTCGTATCCTTCATCGGGAAGCGAGGGGCCTGGATGCGACGCGCCGCTTTGCAATTGCAATGTCAATTCGGGCCGAATCTTGATTCCCAGAGCGGACGCCGCCCGGCACACGCCTCTCCACCTGTAGGTGGTGTCCGCACTGCCCGGGTGCCCCTGGAAGAAGGCGATTTCTGTGTGGCCGAGTTTGACGATATGTTCCATGGCGAGGAACGCTCCCGTCTCGTTGTCCACACCGACATTGAGCACGCCCTTGACCCGGCGGTGACCAGAAATCGAGACCGCGGGCACAGGGAGCGTGCGCCACGCCGGAGTGTTCACCAGGATGATGCCTTCGACCGCCCGGTCGACCAGCATCAGGGGATACTCCTTGATCAGGTTGGCGCGGCCACGGTGGCTAGCCACAAAATAGAAGTAGCCCTCCTTTAACAATTGATCTTCGATACCGCTCATGATGGCTGCGGCGTAGCCCTCGCTCAACTCCGGCAACAAGACTCCCACCGTGAAACCGCGCTGCAAGCTAAGAGAGCGAGCAAAGAAATTAGGCCGGTAATTCAACTTTTGCGCCGCGTCCAGGATGCGATCTTTCGTCCGCTGCGGAATCGCTTTCGCTGCCGGTGAATCGTTGATGACCACCGAGACGGTGGCGGGAGAAAGCTTGAGGTAGTCGCACAAAGATCGCAAGCTTGTTACCCTCTCGCTCTTCCCATTCTTGTTTTCGGACCCCTGCCGCTTGCGGTTCGACATGGGCTGAAGCATAACACCAGAATTCCCTGTACTGAAGCGCTTTGGTAAATACCTACAGCCACAGAAAATCTCTGCAGCTGGTCGAACCAGCGTAAGCCAGCGACGAAAATCCCAGAGCAGCGAAAAAGCGTTTTCCACCGGTTGGGTTGTGTCCGAGGCGAAGGGGTGATCCCAACGACGGCCCTTACTGAACCGGTTCGGTAAGCTTACAAAACCGGTTTAGTGACCGTTTTCTTCTTGACAACCGACCCTTAGTGGTTTTGTACTACGCACTCAGGGGCGGGTGCTGATGGGTCTCTCCTTCAATCCTCACGCTCCAGATAGTTATCGACACCACCGATCGCAAATCGAGCGCTGCAAAGGATGAACCCTTAGCAGCGCTGGGGACTTCGTACGGCTTTTTTCCGATTGACGAGATGCGGCTGAAAAGCCGCAAGTTCAGGAGAACGGTGACAATGAAAAAAATGACGTTGTGGGTCCTGCCCCTCCTTCTGATTTTTGGAAGTCTGGCCTGTCTTGCACAGAGCACGAACTCCGGCGATATCCGCGGTAGTGTAACCGACTCTTCAGGAGCGCTCATACCCGGGGTGACGGTCACGGTGCTGGACGTCGATACGGGCGTGGCGAAGGACTTCACGACCAACGACTCGGGGCTCTATGACACGAGTTCGATCGTAACCGGCTCTTACTCCGTTACCTTTACCAAGGACGGCTTTGAGAAGTTAGTCCGGGGTCCAGTCTCGGTGCAGGTTGGTTTCACTAAGGTCGACGCCCAACTGAACGTCGGCGCGACGTCGCAAGAGGTCACGGTCTCGACGGACGTTCCACTGCTGCAGACAGAGA
>Ga0209380_10000893_pt1 | contig 20923 bp, 18 predicted proteins | sample HubBroMetageWFT6_FD_188347 | JGI IMG/M metagenome (GOLD analysis project Ga0209380, IMG submission 188347) | Warmed and freeze-thawed soil microbial communities from the Hubbard Brook experimental Forest, New Hampshire - Hubbard Brook CCASE Soil... | ecosystem: Environmental > Terrestrial >...
CGTCACCGTATCGAGCAAGCCCGGCGAGGGTACGACAATACAAATTTTCCTTCCGCGCGTCGAAGAAACCGTACAGACAGTTGAACAAACGGAAGAAGCTCCCAAAGCTTCCAACGGCGAGGAAACGATCCTGGTGGTCGAAGATGACGATGCCGTCCGCCGCATGACGCGCGAGTTTCTGACGATAAAGGGTTATACCGTAAAGGAAGCGCGAAGCGGCGCGGAGGCGATCGAATTCGTGGGGAACCATGCGGAACCCATCGATTTGGTGCTCACCGATGTCATTATGCCGGGGATGAAGGGGCGAGAATTGGGCGGGCGTCTGACCGCCCTGCGTACCGACCTTAAGATCCTTTACATGTCTGCCCACACGGAGGATACTGTGATGGATCTGGACATGATAGCCCCTGGAACGGCGTTCATTGAGAAGCCGTTCAGTCCGGAGGAACTGGCGTCAAAGGTGCGGGAAGTGCTGATCGCAAATAAGGAAGACCACACTTCCGGGTCCGCGGGCCGGGGATAACAAAACTTGCTTTCGGAGTGGGGAGGGCGGTATCCTATAGCTCCTGCTTGATTTACTTTTTCTCAAGCAGGGGCCTCACCTCTCTTCACGAGAGGGTTTGCACGTGTCGGCGTTTCATTGGTCTGGCGTTTTGAGGTTGGGGGAGCTGCCGAGTCGGGGTAATATAGTTCAACGAGATGCGACCGGCTGAACATGAACATCGTTCTGCCGAAACGGACAGCACATATGACTCCCACGGAAGGTGCCGGTAGATCGGATTTATTTACGATCTAGAGGCTGTCGAAGGTTCGCGTGGAAACGAGCCGTCAATAGATGACATCCGTGAGACACCGCGCGCACGAAAACGTTCTGATGATTGGTAGCCTGATCCTGCTTGGCTATCTGATTGCCACTCCTATTTTTGAAAAGTGGAACGCAACGACTGGGCTGCCTCAGTTGCATGAGCAGACGGTTTCCGCGGCAACCATCGTCAAGGTCTGGGCCTTCAAGAAAACTGGATTGTATTATTGTCCCGATAGCCATCTTTACGGAAAATTCAAACCGGGGATGTACATGATGCAGGACGATGCCCTGGAGCGCGGGTATCGGCCCGCCGCCCAAGAGCCTTGCCGATAAGATCCTCTGCGTCTTATTTCAAGCCTTAATTCCAACCTTCAGTCGGCATTCGCTGGCGAACTCATGCTCCGCCGGTCCCGGGTTCAACACCTGGCGGGCGCGCCCAATAAATTCCGCCTCATGAAAATGGAATGGAACACCTTGGGGTTCACAGGGAGATGCTCAGCCTCTTAATTTTCGGAAGGAATTTCGCAAGTTTTCCACGAGCAATTGCGGTTGTTCCCAGCACGCGAAATGCCCTCCTCGCGGCATTTTTGTGTACTGGATCAAATTGAAATTTCGCTCGAGCACGCTTTGGGGCGGATCCAAAGTTGGCAGCTCGCGGGGAAAGGAAGCGAACGCGGTCGGCACGTTCACTCTTCCGGTTAAGCTGGAAATTTCGTCCACTCTGCCGCGGTAATACCACACGGATGTGGCGATGGTATCCGTGACCAGGTAAATCATCACGTTCGTGAGCACCTGGTCTTTCGTGAACACGGGCTCGCGCTCGTTTGGCGAATCGCTCCAGATCTTCAGTTTTTCGGCAATCCACGCGGCCGTACCGAGCGGGTTGTCCGTGAGAGCGAACGCCACGGTCTGCGGCTTATGTTGTTGTTCGTTGTAATAGTCCCTTTCCAAAGCGACAAAGGTATTTACAGTTCGCACCCACTCGCGTTCCTGTTCCGTCTGTTCCGCTTCGGGAGGCGGCGGAACTCCAACACCGTTGAAGTGGATGCCCAGGAGCGAATCCGGGAATTGATGGGCCAGCTGATTCGTGACCCCGCTTCCCACGTCTCCTCCCTGCGAGCCGTACTTCGCGTACCCCAGCACCTCAGTCATGAGCCGGTTCCAGAGCGTGGCTGTGGTGGACAGGCCGACCGGTTTGGACTTGGGCTTTGAGGAAAAACCAAATCCCGGCACCGAAGGGACAACCACGTCGAAAGCGTCCTCGGGCGAGCCTCCAAAACGCGCGGGATCGGTCAGCGGCCCGATTGATTCCAGAAACTCGAAGACAGAACCCGGCCAGCCGTGGGTAAGGAGCAGCGGGACAGGCTTCGGCCCGCGTCCCTTGACATGATAAAAGTGAATATCGAAATCTCCGACCCGCGCGAGAAATTGAGTGTAGCGGTTTAAATTTGCTTCCGCTTTCCGCCAATCAAATTGCTTCGTCCAATACGCGGCCAAAGCCTTCATGTAGTCCCAGTTGGCGCCGTAGCGCCAGTCATTCGCCTCCAGCCGGTCTGGCCAGCGCGTTTCACGCACGCGGTTGAGAATGCGGTCGATGGTTGACTGCGAAATGTCCACGCGAAACGGCCGCGGCGCGCCGCCGGGGGCTTGCGCATCGAGCCGTGTTTCCGCCAGCAAGGGAAGGCTGCCCGCCGCAAGAAAAGTTTCCAGCAGCGCGCGGCGCGACAGGTGCGTTGATGCATCGAATTCCATGTTCAGCTCCTCCCCGGGATGGTCCTTTCAGTCGGTCAGCCGTTCCCCCATGCCCGCCGAATTTTTCGTGATAGTAGCCTAAGTAGGTGCGCCTCCCACCAGCAATATTTTTGGGAGTTTGAAACCTGTGAAGATGCTCTGGAACTAAGGTGCCATATCAACGCATGGAATGGGGCAAAAACAAAAGGGGAGACCCGAGGATTCGTTCAGTGGAAGTACTTCCCCGAGATTAAGTGTTCTCTGAAGTTTTATTGATTGGCGCGCGGAAAACAGACGAAATTATTTGACACTAAATGGGTGCGTGTGGTTTCCTCAAGTTCGGCACAATTTAGCCAAGAAATGAGCCATCACCGGAAACTGGATACCGGTGAACCCAGTATTCTAACGTTCAAGAGGTGTGACATGAAGGCCAAACGGGCGATTCATTTCGCCATGATTTCCGGTTTTTTCGCGATCGCCGCGCCGTTGTTCGCTCACCACGGAAATTCGGCATACGACATGTCGAAGTCGGTCCCCATGAAAGCGACGGTAACGAAATTCGAGTACAGCAATCCTCATACGCAGATCTACTACGACGTGGCGGATGACAAGGGCAACGTCGAACACTGGGTCGCTGAAACCACCAATCCGGCCATGCTGAACAGGGTTGGCTGGAGCAGGGAGAGCCTCAAACCCGGGGACCAGGTCGTCCTATTCGTCAATCCCAATAAGGTTGGTGCGAAGGTCACTTTTCTACAAAAGGTCGTGTTCCCTGATGGCAAGGAATTGACGACGGCGAAAGCGTTTTAGCCGTCCGGTTGCCGCGAAAAGCGTGGAACTGCCATAGATTGGCGCGTGTGACCGATGCGAGCTCCGAAAGTCTTTTCATGCTTGCGCAAAACGTGTAAGGGAATTCCTGAAATCGCCGGGATATCACAATCGACTTGGAGAGTTTGAGATGCGTCACCAGTGGACGGGTTTGTTTGGCGTGTGTCTAGCCCTATTCGCATTCTCGCCGATTGCGTTTACTCAGGCAAGCCAGCCATCGGAAATGAAAAAAGCGCCTGTCGCAAGCTCTGCGGAAAGCCAGGCCCTTTCCCACGATCTGTCTGGAGTTTGGATGCAATACGATGACGGGACAGCCCCAGGCTTCGCCCGCATGAATGGCGTCGACGATCGAACCCGGCCTCCGTTGACGCCCTGGGGACAGGCCAGGTTCGACGCCGCCAAGCCTCTGATGGGACCGAGAGCCGTGGGAGGCCAGGAGGATAGCGCGGCCTTGCACTGCGAGCCAAGCGGCCCGCCGCAACTTCTTATTCTTCCCAATCCTATGGAGATCGTCCAGATGCCGGGCAGAATGTTCATGTTCTTCGAGGAGTACCACATCTGGCGCACGATCTGGACCGACGGCCGGCCGCTGCCCAAGGATCCCGACCCCAGTTGGCTGGGATACTCGGTTGGCCATTGGGAAGGCGACACGTTCGTGGTCGACACGATTGGATTCAATGACAAAGTGTGGGCCGATCTCTCCGGGAACCCGCGCAGCGAACAGATGCACCTGACGGAGCGATACCGGCGATTGAATCATGACATTCTGGAGCAGCAGATCATCATCGACGATCCCAAGTCGTACACGAAGGTTTGGGCCAGCCCCCCAAAACTCCACAAACTGGAGCCAAAATGGGAGATCGCGGAGTGGTTCTGCGCGTCGAGCGAATTGCAGACTTACGACCAGGATGTTAGAAAACCGTCGGGCGGGAAATCAACCGAGCCTGGGAAATAGAAAAGCTGCAGGAAAAATACTGGAGGTAAAGGAAGTGAAGGAAGCTAAGGATGAAGCCTCTCGCGCCCGTTCGAGGCTGGACGATTTTTCCGTTCCTCAGCTTCCTCTACCTCCGCTACCTCCTTCAGTTCCGTTTCTTCAGCGAGTTTTTCTTGACATTCGACTTGTAGGCGTAATCGTTGTCATTGCAGCTATACTCTCCTTCGCGCCGATTCTTTCCGCTCAAACGTCGGGAATGCCACAGGCGCCAGCCGCTACTGCTGCCATGTCGCCGATCTGTCCGGAGTTTGGATGCAGTATCGGGACGGCGATGTGCCTGGAACTCCCGGCATGAATGGCGTGAATGAAAAATTTCGTCCTCCCTTGACGCCATGGGGGCAAGCGAGATTCGATGCCGCGAAACCCCTGTCGGGGGCCAAGGCCGTTGCGGGTCAGGAAGACAATTCAGCCTTGCGCTGCGAGCCGAGCGGGCCTCCGCAAATTCTTCTCCTTCCCAATCCATGGGAGATCGTTCAGATACCCGGCCGTGTGTTCATGTTCTTCGAGGAGCAACACATTTGGCGCACCATCTGGGCGGACGGGCGGCCGCTCCCCAAGGATCCCGACCCGAGCTGGCTTGGGTATTCGGTCGGGCATTGGGAAGGCGACACGTTCGTCGTCGAAACGATTGGCTTCAATGACAAGGAGTGGGTCGATTTGTATGGAAATCCGCGGACTTCCACGACCCGCGTGACGGAGCGCTACCGGCGATTGAATCACGACACGCTGGAACAGCAGATCATCATCGAGGACCCCAAGGTGTACACGAAGCCGTGGGTGAGTCCTCCCAAACTCCACAAGCTGGAGCCGGGACGGGAAATCGCGGAGTGGTTCTGCGTGCTGGACGAAAACAAGGATTATGACCAGGTCGTGCGTAAACCTGCAGGCGTCGCGCCCGCGTCCAAATAGGCGCTGATTTCAAAAACGAATATGCGAATTTGATGTGACCAGGGGAATCATCGATAAAAATGAAGACTCCAAACGGGGACAATCGATTCAACTCAAGATATTCTTACAAGGAAACACATAACGCGAAAGGGCAATGGCATCGGCATTTCTACAGGCTGAGTGCGGGCGTCACGCGAAGATTCACGGGGACTTTCACCAGGATTTTTATTTGCGCCCTGGCGCTTGCACTTATCCCCCTTTTGCGGATCGCAGCTCAATCCGCGCAGCCATGGCATCTCCCGGATATTCCGTGGGCGTTTCCTATACGGGATAAAGTTCAACCCGTTCTGGACGACAGGAGCGGGCGGATTCATGTCCCGGGCAGCGCCAAAATCTACACCCAGGATCAGATTGACGACATCCAGAATCCGCCGGACTGGTTTCCCGATGAGCACGCGCCGATGCCGAGGGTGGTCGCGCGCGGGGCCGATGGAGGTGTGCTCGGATGCGCTTCCTGCCACCTGGGATCCGGACTCGGCCATCCGGAATCCGCGAATCTGGCCGGCGTTTCGGCGGCCTACATCCTGCGCCAGCTTGCCGACTTCAAGGCCGGAAACAGGATAGGCGAAGCGATGAACGATATGGCCAAAAACCTGTCCGAGGAGGATGCCAAGCAAGCCGCGGAATGGTTTGCGGCGCTCAAACCGAAAGCATGGCAAAAAGTTATCGAAACCGACCGCGTGCCGAAAACTTTCGTTAACGAGCATCTGATGCGCATGCCGCTGCCCGGCGGTGGCGACGAGCCGATCGGCAACCGGATCATCGAGCTGCCCCAGGATATCGCCCGGGCGGAGAGCCGCGATCCGCATTCCGGATTTATTTCCTACGTTCCGATGGGCAGCCTGGCCAAAGGCAAGGAATTTGTGACCACCGGAGGAGGGAAAACGATTCAATGCGCGATCTGCCACGGTCCTTCGCTCAACGGCCTGGGTGAGGTCCCCGCGATTGCAGGACATTCTCCGATGTATCTTTTCCGCCAGCTCTACTACTTCAAGGATGGCTCGCGCCACGGCTCGATGGGCGCGCTGATGAAAGGCGTCGTCGCGCAAATTACGCAGGACGACATGCTGGCCATAGCCGCCTACGTCGGCTCGCTGCCACCAGGGAGCGAAGAAAGTGCCTCGACACTACCGGCAGGCCAGACATCGCCACGTCTCACATCGGAGGTCGATGATCGGAAAGCGGCCAAGTAACGAGCCGAAGAATGTCTTTCCGAGCGCGACACGTTATTGTTTTTCGGGGATGCGCGAGGCGATGTAAGCGGCGAGCGAGATGATGTCGTCCTGGGTCAAGTTGGCGACCACGCCCTTCATCAGCTGGTCCAAATCGCTGTTGCGATCGCCGACCTGAAACCCGGCCAACTGGCGAACGATGTAGTTTGGCGAATGCCCTGCGATCCTGGGCACAGGGCCCAGGCCCGTGAGCGTGGGACCGTGACAAGCGATGCAGGCAGTCGTTTTCCCTCCGCCACCCGTCATGACTAATGCCTCGCCTTTGGCAATGCTGCCCGGCGGAACGTAGGCGATGAATCCAGTGTGTGGATCGCGGCAGGTCACCAGCGCGGGATCCTCCGGCACTTCGATAATCCGGGAACCGATGGGTTCCATTTTTCCGCCCGGGCGCACGTAGCGCCGGCGCCCTTCATTCATGTAAGTTTCCGGGACCATATCGGTCTCGACGACACGGATCCAGCGGCGCGGCTTCTGGCTCGCAAAATAAGCGGCCGCTTCTTTCACGTCCTCTTCCGTCATGCCCTTGGCAATTTCGCTCATGCGGTGGCGCGGGTCCGTCCGCAAGCCCTGCTGAAAATCGTGGAGCTGCGTCATCATGTAATCGGCGGTCAGGCCGGTGAGATTGGCCGATTCAGGATGCCCGCTTCCCGAGGCAAGGTGGCAAGACGCGCAGCCGGGTGTGGCCTTCCCCTCCCCGCTGGCGACAACCTTTGGGAACGGCATGTGCTCGTCGGGATACCAGTCCGGAGGATGGTAGATATCGTCGATCTGCCCCTGTGTGTACGATTTTGAGCTGCCCGGAACGTGTTTGACGACGCTGTTGTCCTCGGGCGGAAAATCCGGGGAAGGTTCGGGAAACGCCCAGGAAAGGTCCATGCCGTCCAGCCATCGGGAATCGGGAGGCGGGCCTCCAAACGCCGGAACAAAGAACAGGGCCAGCGCCATTGCCAAAACAGCAGTCCTCATGAAACCTCTCCCCAAACTCATTTTGCCGGTCCTGTCAATGGCGGGTTCCTGGGTGGAGATCCCTGCTGCGGAGTCCCTGGCACATTGTCCTGCGAAAGAACCGTTCCCGTACACTATATACGAATTCAGACATGATTTAGTTTCGCTGTAAAGAATCGACTTAGTTCGGCGTGCGCCGTTTTGCGATTTTTGTAGGACAGCCACTCTTGGCTGTCCCGCAGGGTATCCGCATGAAAAAACCGGACAGCCGGGAGTGGCTGTCCTACAAAATGCCTTTGGTGGCCTTCTTGGAAACAGGCGGCGTCGGCAGCCAACTTTCTCCCCGCTGGAGAATGAAAGTATGTAGAAGCGAATACCATGCGCCGGTCGCTTCCCGGTCAGGGCTTGGCTCGTTCTCATGAAGTTCATAGCGCGCCACGAGCGCGCGGGTCACGCCGAATTGCGAGTCGGTCTCGAGGTGGGGATCGTCCGGGGAATAGATCTGCGACGTGATGGTCTTAAAGCCGGGCTTGTAAATCAGGAAATGCAAGTGCGCCGGCCGAAAGTTGTGCCGCTTCTGAGCATTCAAGAGAGCGCCCACCGGGCCGTTCACCGGTATGGGATATCCGGACGGCTTGATGCTCCGGAAGCTGAATTCGCCGTTGGCGTCGGTAGTAAACTTGCCGCGCAGGTTCATCTCCGCCTGCTCGGGATCCTGGCTCTCATAGAGGCCGACGGGAGAGGCGTGCCAGACATCCACCTCGGCTGCGGCCACCGGCCTGCCTTCCGGATCGCGCACCCAGCCTTTGAAGAATAACGCCGGGCCGGGAGTCGGGGATCGCAGGAGCGATCCGCCATTCTCCGTCCTTGGCGACTCCGCTCTCCAAAACGGTCCCAGGAGATTGGCCGAGCTTTCGGTGGCTGCGTTGGGGCCGTTGTTCATGAGGCAGACCAGGGTGGAGAGGCCCAGCGTTCCGGCCATCAGCCTGACTTCGTTGTGGCTCTCGGTCGTAAGTTGTCCCAGCGCCGCGACATAGTTAATTGCCTGGTCAAATTCCTTTTCTGTTAATTTAACTTCGCGCGCGAACCCGTGCAGGTGCCGCACCAGGCACGCCAGGATCTCCTTGGCGCGCGCGTCCGGCGTGCGCTTCATCTCGTCGAGCACCGCTTGAGTGACCTGTTCCAGGTTTTCGATGATCATTGAGCTCGGGCTCCGATGGAAGGAAGTTGAGGGGATTGAGGAAATAAAGGAGGTAGTGGAACGGAAAAATCGTCTGCACACAAATGCAAGTGCAACGTCTTATCCTTTACTTCCTTCACTTCCTTTACTTCCCTTCTGTTCCGGTTCGTCTATTTAGGCGCGGTCGAAATTCCACCGGCAGGTTTCCTGATCACGTCACCGTACGCATTCTCTTCTTCTATAACGCAGAACCACTCCGCGATTTCCCAGGCCGGCTCAAGCTTGTGGAGTTTGGGGGGATTCACCCAAACTTTTGTGTAGGCTTTGGGATCGTCCATGGTGATTTGCATTTCCAAAGTGTCATGATTCAGCCGCCGGTAGCGTTCCGTGAGGTGCATCTTGTCGCTGCGCGGACTGCCGTAGACATCGACCCAGAGCTTGTCGTTGAAACCAATCGTATCGACTACGAATGTGTCGCCATCCCACTTCCCCACCGAATATCCTAACCAGGAGGGATCGGGATCTTTGGGCAGCGCTCGCCCGTCGGTCCAGATGGTGCGCCAAACATGTCCCAGCTCAAAGAACATGAACACCCTGCCGGGGATCTGAACGATCTCGAACGGGTTGGGAAGATTGAGAACTCTCGGAGGGCCGTCCGGATCGCAGTGCAAGGTAGGGGCATTCTCCAGGCCTGCAACGGCCGTGGGTCCCTGCATGGGTTTCGCTACGTCGAACCTCGCTTGTCCCCAAGGCGTAAAAGGAGGGCGAAATCTTTCATCAATGGCATTCATGCCGGGGACGCCGGGTGAGGGGCCGTCCGGATACTGCATCCAAACTCCGGACAGATCGTGAGAGATGGGCACGGCCGGGTCTTGAGTTTTTGTTGGCTCGGTTGGTTTAACGGTCTGCGCGGACATGGTTGGCGCCCAAGCCAGTACCGCCGCGAAGATAGCTAGGGAGCCCGCGAGCCGCAGCGCTAAAACTTTTTGCCGCAAAGCGCGGTTGGTAGTTTGACGGTCCTCATGGTTTCGCTTCATAGGCAAAGAAGTCCGATGCTTCATCGGTTTTTCCCTTCCAGTTTTTGCCGTCAGTCTCAGGAACAGCGCGGGAACGCCAAGATTCAAAAATATCCCCCTAAAAATTATACGACGACTCGGCGAGGAACTATAGGTCCGCCATGCATTCAAATCAAGTTTTGAGGCGCCCTGGGAACGCCAATCTCCCGATTGGCGGGTTTAAAGACGCCAATCGGGAGATTGGCGTTCCCAGGTATCACCCCCCGATAGTCCGGATGGCCAGGTCCGAACCTAGCCGAATGGCGGATGTAAGCACACCGAGATGTACGGCATCCTGGCTCAGGAGGTTCAGAACATGTCCACAGAACTTATCGATCTATCCAATGCACTGGCCCGGGAAACCGACCGCGCCGCAGCGAGCATCGTCGCCGTTCACACGGAGGCGCGCGGATCTTCGAGCGGCGTGGTTTGGCGCAACGGGATGATCGTAACCTCGGAGCATGCACTGCGCCGCGATGAAGAAATTCACGTGACCCTGCCGGATGGCCGTGTCGTGCCCGCTGCGCTGGCAGGCCGCGATGCGTCCACGGACCTGGCCGTTCTAAAATGCGCCGAAGCCGCCTCGCCTGTGGCGGAAATCAGCGACGCCGGCACGATCAAGCCGGGCAGCCTGGTGCTTGTGGTGGGTCGGACGCGCGCCAGCGGACCGGTAGCCGCGCTGGGCGCCGTGAGCCTTGTTGCTCCGGAGCGGCGCACCTGGATTGGCGCGCCCCTCTCGCCCTACGTACGGCTTGACGTCGGACTGCAGCCGACCGCAGTGGGCGGCGCGGTCATCGATGCGTACGGCCGCGCGATCGGCATGGCCACGCCGCGCTTCGCGCGCTTCGGCGCGATTGCCGTTCCTGCATCCGCGGTGAACCGCGTCGCCGATGCCCTGCTGCGAACAGGACACATTCCCCATGGCTATCTGGGCGTCGGCCTGCATCCAATCCGGTTACCAGATGCGCTTCGCCAAACGCTGCAGCGGAACGAGAAAACTGCCGCCATGGTCATCGAAGTGGAGCCGGACGGCCCGGCGCACAAAGCTGGCATCATGATCGGCGATCTGCTGATCTCCTTCGGCGCGCAACCGATCACGCGTGTGGAGGACGTGCACGCGCAACTTGCCGCGGAAGCAATCGGCAAGCCGGTTGTGGTCAAATTGGTTCGTGGCGGCGCCGCGCAGGAAGCGAGTATCGTCGTCGGCGAGCGCCCGCACGGAGGGAAATAACATGGCCGTTCCGGGATTTGGCGAAATCGCGGAGCAGTTGCGCCGCTCAACCGTCCTCATCCAATCGGGCGGCCACGGCGCGGGCTCCGGAGTCATCTGGTCCAGCGAAGGATTGGTTGTGACCAACGCGCACGTCGTTCGCGGCGGGAGCGTAAACGTTCAACTTTGGGATGGCCGCGAATTCGACGCGACCGTCGGTTCGCGCGACCCGCGCCGCGATCTTGCGCAACTGCGCATTGATGCGGCCAACTTGCCCGCCGCGTCCGCCGCCGATTCCTCCGAATTGCGCCCCGGCGAAATTGCCATCGCCATCGGCAATCCCATGGGTTTCGTCGGCGCGCTGGCTACCGGAGTGATTCACGCGGTGGGCCCGCTTCGCGGCTTGGGGCCGCAATCCTGGGTGCAGGCGGATGTGCGCCTCGCGCCAGGCAATTCGGGCGGACCGCTGGCCAACGCGCACGGAAGCGTCGTGGGCATTAACACGATGGTCGCGGGTCGCCTGGCGCTGGCGATTCCGAGTAACGCCGTGCGCGATTTTCTTTCCACGGGCCCGGCCAATGCCTGGCTCGGCGTCACACTTCATCCGACTCTCATTCCGCGATCTGCAAGTGCAGGCAAAACGTTCGGGCTTGTAGTTCTCGAAGTCGAGCCCGGCAGCCCGGCGGATTTGGCGTCGCTTCTGCCCGGCGACATTTTGTTGGGCACGGAAGAGAAATCTTTCACGGCAATCGAGGATCTCGCGACCGCGTTGCAGGGTGGTGGCCCGCGGGTCGCGCGCATTGAATTTCTGCGCGGCGACTACACGAGAATCCGCCGAGTCGCCGTGCAGCTCGGAACCTCATTAGCGGCAAGGAGTCCTGTGGCGGCGTGATTCGCGTTTTTATCGTCGCCGCTTCTCCGTTGGCTCGCGCTGGGTTGGAAAATCTCCTGGCGGCCCGCGATGTCGAGGTTGTAGGCAGCACAGCGACCATAGAAATTCTGGCGGACCAGCTTTCCGACTCGGCGCCCGATGTGGTTCTCATTGACTCATCCGGAGAACCGCTCGAGACCGTGATGGGATCGATCCTCTCGTCAGGATTGGCGTCGGACGTCGCCGTCGCCATTCTTGCGGACGGCATGACTCCCGCAGCTTCGGCGGAGGCGCTGCGCGCGGGCATTCGCGCGGCGCTGCCCGGCGATATTTCTCCGGAGCAACTCATCGCTGCGTTGCAAGCTGTGGCGAGCGGGCTCCTGGTCCTGCACCCATCCCATGCCGAGGAGGGACTCGCGGCGGGCTCTGCCCCAGCGCGTGCCCTCGACGAGCTTGCCGAAACCCTGACCGGCCGGGAACTCGAAGTTCTGCAAATGCTCGCCGGCGGATTGAGCAATAAAGAAATTGCCGCGCGGCTGAATATTTCAGAGCACACGGCGAAATTTCACGTAGCGTCGATCCTTGGCAAGCTGGGGGCAGGCAGCCGCACGGAAGCTGTGGCGCTTGGGATTCGCCGCGGGCTTGTTCTCCTATAAGCGACATTTTTCAAGAGAAGGCGGAGGTAGTCTTTTGTGGCGCAGGCTTCAGCCTGTGGGGCTTAGTGCTTGCAAGGACTAAAACCCACAGGCTGAAGCCTGCGCTACTAAAACCTGCACCACGAAAATCCGCAGTCATATTGTCCGTGTGAGAAATGAAAATTACAGGCTGTACCGGAATTAATTTTCGCCGATTACCGTGGAGGCCAGGAAAGACTGCGACAAATGATCGCCCCACGCTTCCTTCACTTCAAGGGCGATTGCATAGGGAAGATACCGGTCCAGATCTTCTTGCGCGCTGCCTGCAGGGTTCAGGCGGTCCAGCTTGTCCCGATCCACCTTTTCCAGGAACTGGCGGAAACCCGCGATTTGATCCGACACTTGCCGGCCGAGCGGCGATTTGCGCTTCAGGCGCGGCCCCCACCCGAGATTGATCAGCAGAAACGCCACAAGCATCAGGGAAAAAGAAAGGGAGACGCCCGAAGCCACAGTCTTCAACAGGTACACAATCACCGCGGCGAATATGGAAAATGCAGCCGTGCCCGGAAGCAATTTGATCCAGCCTGTCCCCGCGCGCACAGCGTTTTTCCAGGCCGAGGCGAACGAAAACTCGATCATCATCCCCATCGTCAACCCCATGAAGAGCACCCAGAGCGTGGTGAAAACCGCGGCAGAAGTGTCGCGGCCGCGCGCCATGACGGCCAGCGCCAGAGCAGACACAAATGTAGCCAGGACGCCCAGCGCTATGATTCCCGAATGCCGCGTGAAATATTTTTTGCCGAGCTGATTGGCCAGTTCATCGTGAATGTGAGCAACGTAGCGGCCATTCTGCGCAGCGTTGCGCTCGTCCATTGCGCCGGTCAAGACAATTTCGGGGCCGTCTTCAAATAAAAGTGCGAGGACGAAATTCTCCTCGGGCGCAAGAGCGGCCTCGGAAGCGCGATCACTCATCAAGCGCGACAGTTTATATTTTCCGTGATCCGAATCCACGTGAATGCATCCGTGAACTGCAAGTTGCGCAATCACGGCGGCGAACGAGCGCCCATCGGTGATTCCCGAGGCGATATAGCGCGCGGCGGCCGGAGAAATTCCCTCGGGCGGCTCATAGCGCGCGACAACCACGTCCGGCTTGGGATCCGGCCCAATCCACACCCAGGCGATCAAGTAATATAGGAACAGCAGCGCGGGTGCGACCAGCACCCCACCTTCGCGGCGCAGAAATACGAACTTCGGCATGTGGATGTAGCCGGACGGCCAGGTGACGGCCAGACTCAGGCTCTGGCGCGGGTTCATGTTCGTGGCTCGATAGACGATTGCGCCGGAGGCGTCATCGACCCGCTCGAGTGTGTTTTCAGGCCGGCGAGGAAAACTCAGGCCAAGTCCGCCAACTCTCGGTTCGACCTCGATTTTTTCGCCCGGGACAGCGGCGGGCAAATGGACGGCAAGGATCGCTTCCGCAATCGGAACAGTGCGCTCAGAGCCCACGGCATTCCAGTAAAGCGTGTCGCGCCCAGCGCCCGAAATCATCGCCCAATCGACAGTATAGCGAATCACGAAGCGGTGCTCGCCCGAATCGAGCTGCACGTTGCGCTCCCCGATGGAAAGCTGCGCATAGCCGTAGCGTTTGCCCAACTCATACTTGACGCGTTGACCGTCCTCGGTCACTTCCAGAATCTTCACGCGAATGCCGTTGTCCTTTTGGTATGTGCCCACATAGCGCGTATCCCACCGGTCCGTTAGGGAGATAGGCAAGTCGCGCTGGAAGCCGTGTTTGTAAAAGGAGGAGGCATTGCGGACGGCAATTTCTTCGCGGACTTCAAGAGTGGCGTTTTCGCGAACAGTTACGTCTGCGCGGAAAAATGTGATGCCGGGCCGCGCCCCGTTGTCTGCGCTGGCAATCCGGCAGACGCAAGAAGCGGCAAGGAAAAGCACGGAGGTGAGTAAGCGGCGGCGCACGTTTGCCTCGAGATTCAACGAAAGACGGTACACACTATGGTACGCGGAAAAGGCAGCATGCCTGGCGGGTTATGCGGTGCCGTGTCGCCAGTGATACACCCCGTCTCCAGCCAAACGTCTGAGGAGGACGGGATGAGAATTCCTACATAAGCCTCATATTCTCATGTATTTGTGGCTGGCACCCAGGTCGAGAGGGGTGCCGGGGCCCATTTTGGGGAGGCCCCCGCTATCTTCCAGTTAACTCACCAGAAACGAATGTGGCTTTTGCGCCCCTGTTTTGTTATAAGCGAAGGGTCCAGTTTAGTGCCGGGATACCACCTGCCCGGCACTGAATTCGGGACCTCATGGAGATTGGGTCATGAGATTTATGCACGTACTAAAAGGTGCGAATCACGGACTAGTGTCTACCCATGGGCAAAGGCTTGCCCACTTCCCATTCCCATATTTACGCCAAACATCCGTCGTAAATCACACAACATTCACGCAGAATGTCGGGATCATGGAACTCTATTAGATCAAGGAAAATTCTGAGGGAGTAAGGAGGAAATTCATGGCGACCGCGGTTACTCACTACACTTCCTATAAAGCGCGCCCCTTTACCAGGGAACAGCGGGAAAAAACCACGATTCTGTTCGGCGGGCTGACCTGGAAGCATGAGCGGCTGGTACAGGGCGTGTTCAATAATTTGAATTACAACGCCAAGCCGCTGCCCAATATCGCGCGCGCGGACCTGGACGCCGGCAAGGAATTGATCGACACCGGCGCGTGCTGCCCCACCATCTTTACCACGGGCAGCCTGGTGAATTTCCTGAAGAACGAAGTGGCCGTCAACGGGAAGCAAAAGACCCTGGATGACTACGTCTTCCTGACGGCCGGCGCCTGCGGTCCTTGCCGGTTCGGCCAATACCACGAATCCTATGAGATGGCCCTCGACGGCATGGGGCTGAAAGATTTCCGCCTCTTCCTCCTGGCGCAGGATCAACTGGATCAGGCGCCCGAAAAGCCCGGCGGGCTGGAAATCAATATGCACCTGAGCCTGGGCATTGTGTGGGCCATTTTGGTGGGCGACATCCTCACGGACATGGAGTACCTAACTCGTCCTTATGAGGTCACGCCCGGGCAAACCGACGCGGTCCTGAAAGAAAGCGCGGATTATCTCTTTGAGGTATTCCAGAAGCGGCCGCTGCGCGACAACAAGTACGGGATGCTAGCGTGGCATTTCCTCTCCGGCTATTTTGCGGATGCGCTGCGCGTGGTGCGGAAGAAATTTGACGCGATCGAGGTCGATCGCCTGCAAGTGAAGCCGAAAGTGAAAATTACCGGCGAGTTCTGGCTGCAGACGCACGAGGGCGACGGCAACTACAACATCAAGCGATGGCTCGAATCGGAAGGCTCGGAAGTGATGCCGCCTCCTGTGGCCGTGTGGCTGGGCTACCTGCTGCACACTCCGCTGTGGCGTCTGTCCGCGAAGCCTACCATCGACCGCAAGATTCGCATGAAGATGGCCATGATTCGCGGACTCGAGAAACTCTACGTCGGGACCTACAACCGGTTCCGCAAGGCGATGGCTTATGTGCCGCACGAGTTGCCGGATCAGGAAGAGCTGAAGCAACTGGCCTCGCCGTTCTTCCACCACGAATTGCGCGGAGGCGAAGGGCACATGCTTATCGGCAAGGCCCTTCACGCGCATCTCCATAAGTCTGCCAACATGACCTGCGAGCTTTCGCCGTATTCCTGCATGCCCAACACGATGTCCCAGGGCGCCATGGCCAACGTGCTGGGGCGGCATCCCGATCTGCTCTACGCTCCCATCGAAATTAAGGGTGACGCCGAAGTCCACGCGCTTTCCCGCTGCCAGATGATTCTGACGGAAGCGAAAAAGCGTTCGCAGTCCGAATTCGTGGAAGCGATGGCCAAGACCGGACTGACGCTGGAAAAAATCCGGCAGATCGAAGAAAAGAATCCCAAAGTAAAGAAGGCGACGTATCGTATCCCGCATTACGGGTATGCGTCCACGGCGGCCAATTACGCTCTCCACCTCGCCGGCTTGCGGGCGAACTAGTTCCGGAAAATTCAAGACGCCGGCGGCTGGAAGAATCGGCCGCCGGAGGCAACGAACGGAATCACCGAGGACTACTCAATGGCTGACGGGAGTTTTGTCAAGATCGCGCCCCTCATGCGGGAACCGGGCGTGATGGAAATCAAGACGCCGGAGAAGCTGGCGCCCAGCGCGAATGGCGCCATGATCTGCGGCGTTGACGTGGGCAGCACCACGGTCAAATACGTCCTCGCTTCGCCGTCCGGCGAAGTGCTCTCCCAGGCCTACGAGCGTCACAATACCAAGCAGGGGGAAAAAGTCCTGCAGTTTTTGTCGCGGCTGGAGGCGCAGCACGGTTTGACGCCGCAGCGCGATCGCATCTTCTTGACCGGCTCAGGAGCCGGCTTGATCGCTCCCGTCGTGGGCGCCAAAGTCATTCAGGAGGTCGTGGCGGTGGCGGCCAGCGTCGAGCGGCTGCACCCGGATGTGCGTTTCGTCAGCGAGATCGGTGGAGAAGATATGAAGACCATCTTCTTCAACGGCAACGGGACGACCAAGAGCAAACAGGTCCTGATGCAAAGCGCCTGCTCGGGCGGCACCGGCACGTTCATTGAGAAAACGGCGCGGAAGCTGCAGATCGCTCCGGAAGCGCTTTCCGAAATGCGCTACACGGGGCTCACGCTGCACAAGATCAGCAGCAAGTGCGGGATCTTTGCGGAAGCGGATGCCAACACGCTGCTAAAGGCCGGCGTCACAGTCGATGAAATCATCGCTTCCTTGTTTGAGGCCGTGGTCTATCAAAACCTCGCCACGCTGACGCGCGGGAACACGCCGTCACCCGAAGTCCTGCTGCTCGGCGGACCGAATCTTTTCTTCAAGGGGCTGCAAGAGGCCTGGAGGCTGCACCTCACGCACATATGGAAGGAAAGAAAAATCCAGATGCCCAACGGCAAGCCGCCCGAGGAATACATCACCGTGCCGAAGGACGCGCTGTACTACGCGGCGCTGGGGTGCATCGAAGTGGCCCTCGGCGAGCCGCATACGGTCGGAATTTACCAGGGCACGAAAAAGCTGCAATGGTGGATCGAAGAGGGCCAGTACGAAGAGAAGAAAAAACAGGGCCGCGGCGGGCTGAGCGACAATGAAGAGAATTTGAGGACGTTCATTGACGTGTATTCCAAGATGGACGCAACTTCGAGCGCAAATATCGTAGCGAAAACGGCCAATGCGACGGTAGAGAAGAAAAAGCTGGATCGTGTTCTGGTGGGCTGCGATTTTGGCTCGACCACGGCAAAGGCAGTCTGCCTTTCGCCTGAAAAGGAACTGCTCTTCTCCTGCTACGCACTGAGCAAAGGCAATCCCATCGAAGACGCGAAAAGTTTGTTCCGCCAGCTTCGCGAAGCCATAGGCGACGGCGAAATCCTGGGACTCGGAATCACCGGTTACGGGAAGGATTTGCTCAAAGGCATCCTGGGCGCGGATTGCGGCGTGGTGGAAACGATCGCGCACGCGTCCGCCGGGCTGCACTACTTCCCCGACGCCGATTGCATTTGCGACGTGGGCGGCGTTGACGTCAAGATCATGATCCTCAAGAACGGAACCGTCAGCGATTTCCGCTTGAACTCGCAATGCTCCTCGGGCAACGGCGCTTTCCTGCAGGGCGTCGCCGAACGCTTTGGCATTCCCCTGAGCGAGATGGCCGATAAAGCGTTCCTCGCACAGGCCATGCCGCAGCTTTCCATGGGATGCGGCGTTTTCCTGCAAAGCGACATCGTCAACCAACAGCGCAAGGGCTGGCAGGCGGAGGAAATTCTCGCCGCGCTGTGCTCGATCCTGCCCCTGAACGTGTGGATCTATGCGGGCGGGATGAACAACCTCAACCAGGTGGGCAAGAAATTTATTTTGCAGGGCGGCACGCACAAAAATCTGGCCGTAGTGAAAACGCAGGTCGATTTCATCCGCTCGAAAGTTCCCGACGCGGACGTCGTCGTACATCCCTATTCCGGAGAAGCCGGCGCGATCGGCGCGGCACTGGTTTCCCTGGACTGGTGGGAAAAGGGCGGCCGCAGCCAGTTTCGCGGCTTCGACGTGATCGAAAAACTGACGTATTCCACGACGACCACAAAAGAAACGGTGTGCACCTGGTGCCCGGTAAATTGCCAGCGCAGTTTTATCGACGTCCAGTTGCCCGGTGGGATGGGCCGCGAGTGGAGCAAAGTTCCCCTATCTTTGGGCTGGGAGCGCGTCATCGTAAACAATTCGTGCCCCAAAGGGCTGGTCGAAGATTTGAACGAAATGAAAGTGATCAAGGCTGGAATCGAGAAAACCAAGAATGCGTTTCCCAACATTGCCGACATGGTTCGCAAAGAAGGCTTCCGCCGAGTGTCCGCCTCCGCCTAAGGACCGCTCGGGAGTCCGCGTGGGGATTCCCAAGGTCCTGAACATGTGGAGCACCCACCAGTTCTGGGTCGCGTTTCTTCGCGAAATCGGGATCGCCTCCGAAAACATCGTGTTCAGCTCGGACACTTCCGAGGAGCAGGGCCGCGAGTTTGGAAAAGGCCGCGGTACGGTGGACTGCTGCTATCCCGTGAAGGCCATGAGCGGGCATTACGGTGAATTGATTTTCGGTCAGAAACGGAAAGTGAATGTCATCCTGAGCCCCATGATCTACTCGCTGCCGTCGTTCATGCGAGGGCACGTTTCGGAAACTCTGGCCTGCACGCGCGTGATGGCCGGGCCGGAAAATATCCGCGCGGGCTTCGTGAAGGAAAGCGATGTGTTCGCCGACAACGGGATCCAGTACGCCGCTCCGTTTGTGAACATGGCCGAGCCGGAAATGGTTCCGAAGCAAATGTACGATTGCCTGAAGGATGTGTTCGACATCGACATGGCGGAAACGCAGCGCGCCGTGGACGCGGGATACAAGGCCCTGCGCGAATTCAATCAAAAGGCGCGCGACGAAACGAGAAAAATCCTGGCCTGGTGCGCGCGAGAGAGCAAACCGTGCGTCCTCGTGCTGGGACGCCCGTATCACATGGACCCCGGAATCGGGCACGAGATCGAAGCCGATTTGCAGGCCCACGGCTATCCCATCGTCTGGCTGCAATATCTTCCGATTGACGACGATCTCCTCAACTGGATTTTCGGAGTAGAGGTGAAAGCGAAAAAAATCCGCTCGCCACTCGATATCTCCGACGTGTGGACTTCGTCCAACAGCAGCAACACCAATGAAATTCTGTGGGGCGCGAAATTCGCGACGCGCTTCCCGTGGATCACCTGCGTGCTGCGGCTCTCGAGTTATGAATGCGGCATGGATCAGCCGACCTACACGCCCACGCAAAAAATCGTGGAAGCCACCGGCACGTTATTCTTCAAGTTTGGCGACCTGGATTCCACGAAACCGGCCGGCAGCATCCGCATCCGAATCGAGACCATCGTCCACTATCTGGCGAAATATTCGGACACCATCATTCAGAGGAAATTGGCCTTGCTGCCTCCCGATTGCCCGCTCCTCCAGGAAAAACAAGGTAAAGAGGAGAAAGCACTGGCTGGCGTAGCCGGAAGCGATTAGCGCAAGTGTAGTTGAGATTTCGTGGCGCCGGCATCTTGCCGGCGTTTTTTTGGTAGGCAGCAAAAACCGCCGGCAGGATGCCGGCGCTACAAATTCTTCGGCGCAATTTGCAATTTATCTTCCTGCTTCGCCGCCGCGAATTCGCCCCTGCAGGCCCACCGATCCGGCGAGCCAGTCAAAGATCGGAAGGAACACATTGAAGCGGTCCGAGTCCTGCGCGTGATGCAGCAGGTGGTGGCGCGCCGCCGGACGCAGCCACTTCGGCAGCCATCCGCCCATGTGCATGCGCCAGTGAATTTCTTCAAACGCGACGTAGTAAATCGCGAAGCCCACGAACACGCCCGCGGTCCAGCCGTCGCGGAAAATCCACTGCAGAAACAAGAAAGGCGCGCCGTTTGCGAAAAAAAGCGCGACCACTCCCCAGGGATTACTGGAAAAGTTGACATAGCGGGCCGCTTCCGGCGAATTCAGCGTGGCGTGGTGCACGATATGCTGCTCGCGGAAAAATCCGCGGGGCCCGTGCAATATGAATCGGTGCAGGCAATACTCGAACCCGTTGGCGTAGAAAAAACCGAGCACGAAGCCCCCAAAAATGCCCGGCATGGAATGCTGGAAAAACCAGAGGGAGATACCCGTCATGATGGCCCCAGAGGAAGCCGCGGCCAGGAGGTTTTTGCGCTTGATTCTCAACCCCTGGGCTTTGGTCTCCGACCGAATTGCCTCATCGGAAGGCATACTCGAAACACGCTAGCGCCTTTCCTGCTTTGCCGCAAGCGCGTAGGTCCGGGATGTGGCATAGGCTACAGAGTCTGTGTGACAACTCGATATCGGACAGGTCAGCGGCTAAAGCCGCGATGATTCTGAACACGTTGCGGCACGGCTGAAGCCGTGCCCTACAAAGAT
>Ga0209380_10000895_pt1 | contig 20908 bp, 15 predicted proteins | sample HubBroMetageWFT6_FD_188347 | JGI IMG/M metagenome (GOLD analysis project Ga0209380, IMG submission 188347) | Warmed and freeze-thawed soil microbial communities from the Hubbard Brook experimental Forest, New Hampshire - Hubbard Brook CCASE Soil... | ecosystem: Environmental > Terrestrial >...
ATGAGCGCCCCAAGAAACAAAGGAAAAGATGGAACGCTGGCCGCCGGCACAAACAGAAACGCGCCCAATCCCATCGTGAGCAAACCCACCACCATCGATCTTTGGTAGCCAATCCAATCAACGATCCTGGCGGACGGGAGAGAGAAAATGAAGTAGGCCCCGAAGAAGGCGAACTGAATCAGCATCACGCGTGCATAATTCAGGTCAAAAATTGGTTTCAGATGCGGAACCAGGATGTCGTTCAGGCAGGTTAGAAATCCCCACATGAAGAAAAGCGTGGTCACCACGGCCAGCGGAGCCTTGTAACTTTGCCCCGTGCCGGGCGCCGTGGAGGTTCTGGAAGTGTTGGGGGCCGCAATCGCCATGAGTTCTGTATCCACCCTCTAAAAACTGTATTAATCTGGGACCGCGCCATCATAGCATCGCCAGAGTGGGGTTTTGCGCATTTTTCTTCTCTCTGAGACCGGATTGATACCCTACAAAAACGTTTTTTCTGCCTTGACAATCAACAAACCCCGCCGGAGACTGCACTGTTTCGAGCGGTCACGATTTCGTTTATCAGGACCTCACATGCGAGAACCCGTAATCATCGCCGTCGCTGCTCTGTTTCTTCTGGTGAGCCACGTTGTAATGCTTGCCCAGGTCAATAGTCCGTCAGTCGTAGTCTTCAGTGAATCCAAGTTTCCGGCAGCAGACTCTGCCGCCCCCACGCCCGAGCAATTAGCCGCAGATTTCCCTCGAGCCGAGTTGGTTGGCGCAAGCCAACTCTCGACTTCTCTGGCCGCTTCCGAAGCCCGCTTGCTCCTCCTCCCTTACGGCTCAGCGTTTCCGGAAGAGGCTTGGCCAGTCATTCAACAGTTTCTGGACCGGGGAGGCAATCTTCTGGTTCTTGGCGGCAAGCCCTTCGCTCGAGCCGCCTATCGCGATTCCAATGGTTGGCATCTTCGTGACTACAGCGTCCGTTTCCTCCGTCCGCTCATGATCGATCAATATCAGGAAACTCCCAGCTCGGATGGCCTCCAGTTTCAGCCGAATTTAGACATACTCCTCGAACTCGCCCCGTTCGCCTGGAAGCGCGCCTTCAGTCCGGTGATCCGCCTGAGCGCGGTCGACCTTTACAAACGCGGTGGTGCAGCCGGAGCCATCGACGCTCGCCTCGATTCCCTCGCCTGGGGCGTCAAGAATGGCCGCAAGATGTCGGCGCCTGTCCTCCAAGTCGATCATTACAGAAACGGCTTCGACGGCGGGCGTTGGATTTTCGTCAATGCGGAACTCTCACGCGAGTTCTTCGACAATGCTAGCCTGCTGCAATCCCTTGCGGAACGCGCCTTGCAGGGCGCCGAAGAATTTACCGTGCGGCCCGCGTTGCCGCTCTACCTTCAAGGTGAGCCAGTCGAATTGCAAGTGGAATGGCACGCAGCAGCGCAGGCAAAAGTGCCAGTCTCTCTGAAGATCACTTCTTTTCCGGAAGGACAGCCCTCGAACCGCTCGACAGTGACTGCGGCAGCTCCTTCGAATGGATCCATCGTACTGCCCGCCCCCGAACGCAAGGGACTCTATATCATCGAAGCCCAGTTGCTGGAAGGCGATCGGGTTCGTGCGATCTACCATTCGGGATTCTGGATTCGCGACCGATCGTATCTCCTCTCCGGTCCGCGCCTCGGCGTCAACCACGACTACTTCGAGCTCGATGGCCGCCCTCTGGCGGTGATTGGCACGACTTATATGTCCAGTGAAGTGCAGCGCCTTTATTTCGAGCATCCCAACGTACACGTCTGGGACCAGGATCTGGCGCAAATCCACGATGCCGGACTGAACATGATCCGCACCGGCTGGTGGACCGGCTGGGACAAATTCTGCGATGAAAACGGTCAACCCTACGAGCGCACCCTACGCACCCTCGAGGCCTTACTGATGACCGCGCGCAAGAACGATCTTCCGGTGCAGTTCAATTTCTTTGCCTTTCTGCCTGACGTTCTCGGAGGGGCAAACGCCTTTCTCGATCCCGCGGCCGTCCGCAGACAGCAGACTCTGATTTCGGCGGTCGTGGCGCGCTTCCATGACGTACCGTTTCTCGCATGGGACCTCATTAACGAACCCAGTTTCTCAGAGCACCTCTGGAAGACGCGTCCGAATGGCGACTCGATTGAACTTGCGAGCTGGAATCATTGGCTGAGCGAACGCTATCCTGATCGCGCCAAGCTTGCTGCCTTGTGGAATGTGGCCCCCGGCTTCGTCTCAGCCACCATCCCTGTTCCCACCGAAGATGAGTTCGTCCCCCGCGGCATGTACACGGGCACCACGTCGCTCAGGCTTCACGACTATTTTCTTTTCGCGCAAGAGTCGTTCGCTCAGTGGGCACGCACCATGCGGGACACAATCAGGTCTGCTGGCTCTCAACAACTCGTAACCGTTGGCCAGGACGAAGGCGGCATTCAAGATCGTCTCTCACCCGCCTTCTGGGGACCGTCCGTCGATTTCACGACCAATCATTCCTGGTGGCAAAACGATTACATCTTGTGGGATTCGCTCGCCGCCAAGCAGCCCGGCGAGGCCATGCTGATCCAGGAAACCGGCCTGCAGCGCGAACTGAACCTCGATGAGATCGCCCGCCGCACGCCGGACAGCGAGGCCGCTCTCCTCGAACGGAAAATCGCTGCATCCTTCATTCAGGGCGCCGGCGCAATCGAATGGCTTTGGAACACCAATTCCTACATGACGGAGGGCAATGAAACCCCCATCGGCGCCGTGCGCACCGACTACAGTGAGAAACCGGAAGCCACAGTTCTTCGGGACTTCGCCCAATTCGCTTCGTCTCTGCCGGAGCATCTTCGGGATCCACAGCCGCCATCGATCGCAATCGTCACCTCGCAAGCTGCACAGTATTCTGCCCTGGCAGATTTCCAGCTGGCCGCACAACAACGTGCGGTTCGTGCCCTCGCATACGACGTCCATTTGCCTGCCTACATCATCGCTGAAAATCAGATCGAGAAGTTAGCTTCGCCGAAGCTCGCCATTCTGCCTTCACCGCAAGCGCTCGGAGAAGCTGCGTGGCGCGCCCTCATGAAGTACGTGGATGCAGGAGGCAATCTTCTCATCACCGGTCCGGTCGATCGCGACGAGCACTGGCAGATTGTCGATCGAGCGGCCGACCTCGGCATTCACGCTCAGGTCGAACCGCTCACGTATCACGATGCAACCGTCCGCTTGGGCGATCGATCGCTTCCTCTTGCCTTTAATCAGCAGGCCCAAAGCGGGCTGGACTCCTTGCGTTTTGAAGATGGGTCCACACTCATAGAGCTTCCTCACGGCAGAGGCAGAATCTTTTGGAGCTCCTATCCCGTAGAGCTCTCCGAAAACTTACATTCAACCTCCGTACTCTACGCCTACGTCGCCAACCGCCTGAACATCGCTCCGCGGTTCACGCAGCTATCGCCGCTTCCGCCCGGGATACTCGTGTTCCCCACGGTGCTGGCGGATTCCGTTCTCTACGTGATGGTCTCAGACTCGGCGAACGACACCAATATCAACATCCGCGACCTGTCCACAGGCGCCTCAATTTCGTTTTCTCTGCCGTCCGAACACGCTGGGATTGCGGTGATCGGAAAAAAAGAAAAGAGAGTCGTGGCGAAGTACGGCTTCTAGCGCCATCCCCTCCGACGACTCTCGCTGTTGACCGGGAATCGTCAGATATCTCCGCGCTTGCCGCGGGAGTGAACGTAGACCAGAGCGAAGCTAGATCCCTTGCCGGCGTCGCGGGGTTCGATGGCCACGACACGCTGATTGTCCTCCGTGCCAACTTTCAGCTCGGTGACTGGGCCTGAGTTCTGCTCGCACTTTAATTCCTTGCTGGCTTTGGAGTCCTTGTCGTCGTCATGCACGTCAACATCGCCGCCATGCTTTTGGGAGTGGCACTCCAGAACGCTGCCGTATTTCTTCAGCTTGTCGCGATAGAAGTCGATGATCTTGGCCGGGGCATCGTCGGACTCGTAGCTGGCGACCACCAGCTTGAATCCGAAGGCTTCGGTAAAGAGGCTCAGATTTGCCGGGGTGCTGTCCTTGTCGTCGGTTTTGAGGCGGGCACCCGGATAGGGCGGCAAGCCGGTTTTTCGAGCATCCGCGTCGCTTCCCACATGCAGGTCGCCGACGGAGCTGGTGATATCAAGATTCTTGTTCTGGTTGCCGGAATTTTGCGCCGCGGCGGGCAGCGTAATGGCTGCAGCCAGGGCGATTGCAGGCGTGAGTAGTCGCAGCGTGGAACGAAACATAAATGGTACTCCTTGAGTCACAATGCCGAACTCGTCTAGATTTCCGCTTCCTTGCCGTGGGTGCGCACATACACCAGCGAAAAGCTTGCGCCTTGGCCTTCAGGCTGCACCGCCACAATGTGCTGGTTCTCTTTCGTGCCCACTTTCAATTCCACATTGCTGCCGCTGCTCCCCTCGCAGGTTAATTCATTCGATCCGTGATCCGAGTGCTGCGGGTTCAAATCAAGATGACTCGTATGGCATTCGAGTACATGCCCATACTTCTGAAGCTGGTCCCTATAAAAGGCAACCAGCTTGGCCGGGGAATCGTCGGATTCATATTCCAAAGCAACGACTTTCAGCTGGAACCCGAAGCTCGAGATATTCACATTGGCACTTTTGTCCTCGCCGCTGGAATCTTTTTGCTTCAGACGCGCTCCGGGATACACCGCCAGTCCAACATCGGCGACGTTGGCTCCTTTGCTCACATGAATGCCCCCGACCGGCGTGTCGATATCGACCTGCTTATCTTCTCCGTTCTGCGCTTTCTTCACGTTGACGCTGCAAGCTGGCAGCAGCAAAGTTGCGAACGTCGCCGCCACACCGATCGCGAACGTACTAGCGATTTGAAATTTGTTTCTGCGCATGTTCAGAGCCTCCGTTTGCGACCGGTGCCGGAGGTTCGAGACCGGCGCCGCGCTGGGCGACATTTGGAATCGTGACGGGCAGATGACCGCGAATCGGAATCTCCCCAAAGAGCGCTTTGATCGCACTCAGTTCCGACACGGTCGCGTTGGAGAACGTACACATGTAATTCTCGATCTTGGGGAAATCGCTCGCCAGATACGGATTCCCCATAGCGACCACCGCCGTCTTTTCGGCGGCATGGTCGAGCAATTGTTGAAGCAGCGCGCCGCTCGCATCGGCCATCCCTACGGAATTGCCGACCTTGCCCGCGGTCGGAATTAGGTAGACTGCAGCCACCACGGTTTGCGCCTCGTCGACCGCCTTCAAAACCTCGTCGGTCATCCCGCCGGCAAAGCGGGGATCCACGTAAATCACGCGCGCATCCGGGATGCGGACACGGAACTCCCGTCCGAAGGCGCGACCTGAATCGGTACGTACATCATCCGAAAAAAGAATGGCGAGAACCTGGTTGTGGGTCTCCTCTTTGGTCATATACGGAAGCCCGGCCTTGACGGTTCCCTTGGATTTCAGAGGAAGCACCTTGCCGTTGTCGCGCACCAGGGTGATGGCAGAGTCGGCCACCTTCTCACCAAAAGCGATGTTTTGCGGCTTCCCGACCGCGTTTGCAATCGTACTGAGATCGACGGTCCGAGATTTGTTAAGGCCGAGATTGCCTTTTATTTTCAGGATCTTGAGGACAGAATGGTCCAGACGCTGCGGCGAAATCTCGCCGGAACGAACCGCCTTCAGCATGGAATCATAGGAGGCGCCCAGGTCGGGAGGGATGATGAGCAGGTCATTGCCGGCCTTGAAAGCCTCGACGGCCTCGCGGCCAATGTTGTTGGCAAAAAGATGGGTCAGCCCCGCCATGTCGAGGGCATCGGTCACGATGACGCCTTTGAATGCGAGTTGTTTTTCGAGCAGGTCGGAAACGATTGCCGGCGAGATCGTGGCAACGTGATTGGGATCGGAATCAAGGGCGGGGACGGTAACGTGCGCCACCATCACTGAGTCGACGCCCGCCGCGATGGCCTGGCGGAAAGGTGGGAGTTCGATCGAATCCAGGTGGGCGCGGTCCCCGCCCACGCTCGCAACCCCGAGATGTGAGTCGGTTGCAGTGTCGCCGTGACCGGGAAAGTGCTTCACCGTGGTCAGCATTCCAGCCTCGTGCGCTCCCTTGATGTAGGCTGTCACCAAATCGCCGACTTGTTTTGGATCTTCGCCGAACGAGCGCGTGTTGATGATGGGATTCGCAGGATTCGAATTCACATCCGCGTCAGGAAAAAAATTCCAGTGAATGCCGACGGCCCGGGCTTCCTCGGCGGTGATCCGCCCAAACGTCTCCGCATCTTCGAGATTGCCGTCGGCGCCAAATGCCATCGCGTGCGGAAAGTTCGTCGCGCCCAGCATGCGCATGGCAAGGCCACGCTCGAAATCCGCTGCGAACAGCAAAGGCAGCTTGGATTCCTTCTGCAGGCGGTTCAGCAATTCCGCGACTTCGTACGGCTCGGTGCGCAACAGAAAGGGCCCGTCGACGTGCACCGACATGGTGAAGGAGCCAACGTGATATTTTCGCATGGCATCGAGCCACTGCAAGTATTCTGGGTTCTCCACATTGAGAAAGCTCGCACGACACCAGATCATGAAGACCTGTCCGATCTTTTCCTCGACCGTCAACTTACGCAGCGTCTTCTCAGCCCATTGGTCGCCACCCGAGGTGTGCAGCGGAGCAGGGCGCGGATGCTTATCTTTGTCCTTGGGAAACGCGGGCAGGGTAAGGGCCAGGACAACGAATATGGCAGAGTAGATTCGAGGCATAAAAAGAACGATAGCAGAAGGCAGGTTTTGGGTCTTAAGTATTAGCCGGTTGCTGATAGGACTCTGCTCCGCCCACGGCCTCCTGCTGAATCTGCAGATCGTCGCCGAATCCCTTCAGCCAGATCACATCCGGCTCGCGACGAAACCATGTCATCTGGCGCTTGGCGTAGTTGCGGTGGCCCTGCTGCGCGGCTTGGATTGCTTGTTCGCGGGTCAGTTCCCCGTGCAGAAGTTGAACCGCCTGTCTATAGCCGAGCGATGCCAGAGGGCGTGAAGTTGCGCCGTATTTCTGCAGCAAACGCTCAGTCTCCTCGATCAGGCCGACTTCAAACATCTGCGCTGCGCGCTGGTTGATGCGATCGTAGAGCGCGGCGCGGTCCGGTTCGAGGCCGAACCGCAAAATGCGGAACCCGCGCAGCCGGTCGCGCCCTTGCTGCCAGAGTTCGGAAATCTTCTGCCGCGAAGAGATGCAGACTTCAATGGCACGAATCAGCTTGGGGGCATCATTGGCGTGGATTCTTCGAACCGCCGTGGGATCAAGACGCAGCAGGATTCGATGCAGATGATCGGGACCGAACTTAGCAGCGCTCCGGCGCAGACGCTCGCGCAATTCTTCCGAACGCTGCGGTCCGGGAAAAAGTCCCTCAAGCAGAGCCCGCAAATACAATCCGGTTCCACCGACCACAATGGGCAAATGTTGTCGCCGATTGATCTCCGCGAGCACTTGCCGCGCCTGGCGTGCATATTCGCCCGCAGTCATGTACTCGGTGGGTTCGATCACGTCGAAGAAATAATGGGGCGCACGACCCCGTTCGACCGGGGTTGGCTTGGCAGTACCAATATCGAACTCGCGGTACATTGCAACGGAATCACAATTGACAATCTCGCCATTAAACTTCTGCGCCAGCGCCAAAGACAGGGCCGTCTTACCGCTGGCCGTGGGACCTAGGATCACCCCCAGAAGCGGTTGCGGCGCAACGATCTCGGGGTGTTCGGAGCCCACGCTCAGCCCAGGCTCCAGTGAATGTCGTGCCCATACCGAACGAGAGTGAGGATCCGCAATACCGGGGCGATCAGCCGCAAACCCGTCGCTTCAGACGCGTCCCCGGTGTGGCGGGGATGCTTGGGATCGTCTTGGGAAGCGCTGTCGGGCACGCGGATATTGTAGCGCCGGTCTCTCCGGTCTTGCGTCTCGGGCCCTGGTTGTTAGGTCTAAGGTCTGGGGTCTGGAAGTGTTCTCGGCTTCCCGGAGATCAAAACCCCAAGACCGAAGACCCATCCCTAAACCACCAGTGCTACACTACGGCGTCGTCTATGCCTGTGCCTCAAAACAGCAAGAGAGTCGCGCGCTTTGGGGTGTTCGAGCTCGATCTCGGCGCGGGCGAACTGCGCAAGAACGGCGCGAAGCTGCGCCTTCAGGAGCAACCGTTTCAGGTGCTGGCATTGCTTTTGGAGCGGGCGGGCGATGTAGTCACGCGCGAAGAATTGCAGCAGAAACTCTGGCCCTCCGATACCTTCGTCGACTTTGACCATAGTCTGAACACCGCGATCAACAAGGTACGCGAGGCGCTTGGAGACTCCGCTTCCAGCCCACGTTATGTGGAAACGTTAGCGCGCCGAGGTTACCGCTTCATCGCTCCCGTCCAAGATCAAAGTGGCGCTCGGGAACAGATTCGGTTGGGCCTGAGCGAAAAAGGAGTGGCGAGTGCGGGAACCCCTCCGCCTACGGCGTCCTACTCGCCGGATCCGTCGGTCGAACTCCATCCCGAATTGGAAATCCCTATTCCGCGTCGAGCGTTCACGCGCGGGCTCTTCGCGCTGATCCAGGTCATGTATCTGATTTTCTACCTCACGGCCCTTTTTCGTTTGCATGATGTGCAGGCGGTTGCGGACTTATTTTTGCCTCTATGGGGCGCGACGGCCCTTGCCGGAACCGTGATGGTGACCGCTGGCGTTGGCATCCCTCTGCGCTGTTACCTGATGTCGGCGGTGGGATTCGACTACCAGCGACTCGGCGAAAAATTCCGACGAATATTCCCCTTCGTTCTAGCGTTGGACCAGCTATGGGCCGTGGCGCCGTTCCTGCTGATCCAGGAGATTGGTTTGGGCGCGGCCTTTGCGGCGAGCGCAGCTCTTCTATATTTACCGTTTTCGGAGCGCAGCCTGATTCAAATGGCCTACGTAGGTGCCCGCGCTCGTTAGGAAACGATTTTCCATGGAACGAACCTCACCGATTGTCCGTAAACACGTCTAAGGAAGCGGGTGGAGATCTGTGCCCCGCCGGAGGATCCCATGAACTTTAAGCGCTCGTCGCTTGTAGCCCTGGCTGTCTCTCTCATTGCCGTTCTGCCCGCGCGCGCCGACGAATGGTCGAAGACCTACAACCTTAACGGTAAACCCCAGCTGCGGATCGAGACCTCCGACGCAAACATCCGCATCACGACTTGGGATCAGAACACGATTGAAGCCAAGGTCATCACCGAGCACTACAAGATCGGCGAAGGCGGCATTCGGGTTGAAGAGCATCAGAATGGCGACTCGGTCGAAATTGATGTGCACTACCCTCACCATAACTTCAACCTCGAATGGGGCCAGCACAAGGTCGACATCATTGTCCAGATGCCGCACGAAGGCCGCGTCAACCTGCGAACCGGCGACGGCAAGATCGATATCGCCGGATTGAAGGGCGATATGGACCTGCACACCGGTGACGGCTCCGAAAACCTCGAATCAGTCGACGGCAAATTGCACGCCTCAACCGGCGACGGACACATCAACGCCCAAGGACGCTTCGATGAGCTCGAGCTCAAGACGGGCGATGGCCACGTGGACGTGCGCGCGGCGGGCGGGTCATCACTGGCCGCCGGCTGGCGGCTCGAAACCGGCGATGGCAGCGTATCTCTGGCAGTCCCCGGCGAACTGGCAGCCGATGTGGACCTACACACCAACGACGGCCACATTGATCTCGATATGCCGATCACCACGGAAGGCCAGATTCGGCAGAACGAAGTGCGCGGCAAGCTCAACGGTGGCGGCAGCTCTCTGACCATCCGCACCGGAGATGGATCGATTCATTTGCGGAAGAGTTAGATCGGCGCCTCTCGGTTCGGGGCAAACATTCAGACCCTAGCTTAGCTAGACGTCAGAACCCAAAGACGTCAGAACCCAAGACCGCATGCTCCGACACTGGGCTTGACGCCTGGGCTTATACTTTGGGGTCTCAGTGTTTCCACTTCCTACCAGAAGAGGGTGTCTTCATGGCAATTCTGCGCATTCGCCTGGTTGCGCTTTCAATCTCTTGTTTTCTTTCCTTAGCCAACGCCCAGCAGGCCGCTATAGAAAAGTCTGAGCCGGCACTTGATGTCACGTCGATGGATCGGAGCATCGATCCGTGCACCGACTTTTTCGCCTATTCCTGCGGTGGGTGGATCAAGAGAAACCCGATCCCTCCTGACCAATCCACGTGGGACACCTATTCGAAGATGCAGGATGAGAATCTCGCGCGTTTGCGAAACATCCTGGAAGCTGCGTCCGCGCAAGGTCCCCAGCGCAATTCGGTCGATCAGAAGATTGGGGACTACTACGCTTCCTGTACTGACGAGAAGGCAATCGACGCCAAGGGGGCTGCGCCGTTGAAGCCATCGCTGGAGCAGATTGCCCAGATTAAGACCAAGGCGGAACTCGCCGACGTAGCCGCATCCATGATCGACGATAATGTTCTTTTCCGCTTTGAATCCATTCAGGACTTTCGAGACGCCAATCAGGTGATCGCCAACGCCGATCAAGGCGGACTTGGTCTACCGGACCGCGACTATTACACCAAGGACGATGCTAAGTCCGTCGAACTGCGCAATCAGTATCTTGCGCACGTGCAGAAAATGTTCGAGCTTCTCGGAGACAAGCCCGAAACCTCCGCGGCCGAGGCGCACGCCGTAATGCGCATTGAAACCGCATTGGCCAGAGGCTCCATGACGCGAGTCGAACGACGGGATCCGAAAGCGCTGGACCACAAGATGACTAAGACGGAACTGGAAGGAGTTTCACCGGAGTTTCAATGGTCGGCGTATTTCGCTAAGGTCGGAATGCCTTCGCTGCCGTCGTTGAATGTCAGCTCGCCGAACTTCTTCAAAGCCATGAACGAAGAACTCCAAAAGGAAGGTTTGGCGGACTGGAAGATTTACTTGCGCTGGCATCTGGTTCACGCCGATGCATCCCAACTTTCCACGCCGTTCGTGAATGAAAACTTCGCTTTCTACGGGAAAACTCTGCGCGGCCAGCAGGAACTGCAGCCCCGCTGGAAACGCTGCACGCGCGCAGTGGATGAATATCTTGGCGAAGATCTGGGCCAGGCGTACGTGCAGAAATATTTCAGTCCCGAAGCGAAGCAAAAGGCGTTGAAGATCGTGAAGGAAATTCAGGCGGCGATGGAACAGGACGTGAACGGCTTGCAATGGATGTCTCCAGCGACCAAACAACAGGCGCTGGCCAAGCTGCACGGCATGGCCAACAAGATTGGATATCCCGACAAGTGGCGCGACTACAGCAAACTGGAAATTGTCCGCGGCGATGAACTTGGCAATGTGGAGCGAGCACGGAAATTTGAATTCGACCGGCAACTTGCCAAAATCGGCAAGCCCGTAGACCGCGGAGAATGGGGTATGACTCCGCCGACCGTAAATGCGTATTACGATCCGCAAATGAACGACATCAATTTCCCTGCAGGCGTGCTGCAGCCTCCGGCGTTCGATCCCAACTCCGATGCTGCGCCTAACTATGGCGACACTGGAGGAACCATTGGGCACGAGCTTACGCACGGCTTCGACGATGAAGGCCGCCAGTTCGATGCTCAGGGAAACCTGCGCGATTGGTGGACCGATGAGGACGGGAAAGAATTCGTCAAGCGCGCCAGTTGCATCTCCGACCAGTATTCGACCTACACGATCATCGACGACATCAAGATCAATGGCAAACTAACGTTGGGCGAAGACGTCGCTGACTTGGGCGGGCTGATCCTGGCCTACATGGCGTGGAAGGATGACAGCAAGGGCCAAACCCTGGAGCCGATTGACGGCCTCACGCCCGACCAGCGCTTTTTCGTTGGTTACGGCCAGAGCTGGTGCGGCCAGACGCGCGATGAGACAAAGAGGCTGCGGGCCACGGTCGACCCGCATTCTCCGGAAAAATACCGCACCAATGGCGTTGTCTCGAACCTGCCCCAGTTTCAGGAAGCATTCCACTGCAAGGCTGGCTCACCCATGGTGAACCAGAATCGTTGCAGCGTCTGGTAGACGAAGTTCCTTCTGCAATCGTTAGCGGGCCTCACGGTAAACGTCGAGGCCGGCGTTTTATCTACACTTCAAGCCCGATCGACCGCATCAACTCGAGGCCATTGCTTTTCGTAACCACGCCCTCGCGCAGCTTGTAGTCAAAAGTCATTCGTCCGTTCTCAAGCTCGTCCTGGAAATGCACGTTGTGCAGATGGCCTTCAACCGCTCCGCCCATGTCGGTCAATGCCAGGTCGTGCGTGCTTACGAGTCCAATCGCCCCGCGTTTCACTAGCGCGCGTACAATTCCTTCCGCGCCAATTCTTCGATCTTTCGAATTCGTCCCCTGCAGCAACTCATCCAACAGAAACAACAATGGCGGCTCGCCGCCCGCTAAGTCGAAGATCTGGCGCAGTCGCGTGATCTCCGCGTAGAAACGGGAACTGCCTTCCTGAAGGGAATCGTTGACGCGAATGCTGGCTCCTGCATGAAGCGGCGTGAGTTGCAGGCGCCGTGCTCGGACGGGCGCACCGGCCATGGCCAGCACAACGTTCATCCCAAGCGCGCGAAGCAGCGTACTCTTACCCGACATGTTCGATCCGCTGACGAGCAAAACATGTGTCTTTCCGGATACGCTCACGTTGTTTCGAATGCACGTTTCTGCCGGGACGAGCGGATGCCCGAGAGCTTCTGCTTCGAAGCTGGCCGCGCCCTCCGTGAATGCCGGAAACCGATCGGAGGGATGCTCGAAGGTGTATGTCGCTAGCGAGAGAAGCGCCTCCATCGGCCCGATCGCATTCACCCACAACCGCATCGCCCCGCCATAAACTTGACGCCAGCGTTCCGCCGCGAACGCGACCTGAACGGAGTACATAAGCGGGGCATCGATGATCCGCATGAAAATGTTATGCCGGGAGTTGATCAGGTCCACCAGTGTTCTGAGGCGCGCGATCGCTTGGGAGCTTGCAATTCCGCCCGACAAGAGTTCTTGCCGCAGCTTCTGCAGTCGTAGCGACTGGAATGTCTGCGCCTCCACACGCGCGAGCACGGCCGAGAGCAGATCCAAGTCGCGAAATGCGTTTTCCGTTCCGTGTAATACTTCCTCCAGCGGTTGCTTGAGCCTGAAAGTGAGGATGGCTTCGATCACAACGATCAGCACGAACGGAGTTGCGATCCCCCAGACGGCCCAGACGACGGCGGCCGAAATTGCCAGCGCCGCCAGCATGGGCGCCAGCCATCGAATCCATAACGGCTTCATTTGGTTCGGAGACTCCGCCCACTTCAGCAACGCTTCCGGATGCACCCCCACACCAACGTCCTCGCCCAGGACCGCAAGATCCTCCCTCAAATCGAGTTGATCGCGCAATTCCCGCACCGCCGCATGGCGCTCATGGATCTCTTCCACCTTGGAGGGAGAGAGCAGCCACTGAGCCAGCGTGTCTTCTCCCATGCGAGTGCGCGCGGTCGACAAAAGCTCAAATAAGCTGCCCTTGCCAAAGAGGTCAAGATCAGCGGCGTATACATGATGGGGATTATTGAAGCGGTCGCCCGATTCGCCGAATCCCGCCCAGCGATCCTCGACGCGGGCCACTCCTTTTTCGTAAAACGCGGTGGCACGCTCGGCCAATTCGCGAGCGCGAAGTACCCGCGAGTGATACGCCGCCAGGCACACGAATCCCGCTGCCGGCGCCGCCAGCCACCAGGGCGATAAGGAATGCCCATGAAACGAAGCCCATGCCATGATCACTGCGACCAAAGCCAGAAGGAGCCGGAGGTTCCCCAAACGAATATGAATTTTCTGGTGGTGGGCAACTCGCAACTGACGCGCGTCGCGACGCTGGACGTATTCTTCGGAGGGAGACACTCGCTCAAAATGTAGCAGGTAGGTCGCGCACGAGGAAGAGCGCTCGCTAGACGCCGCTAGACGGCGGTCGTCGCGCCGCCGAACCAAGTCATTCGCATTGAGATGCTGCCGAAGCTGGGTCGTGCGACGCTGAGTCGCTGCCCGGCCTGAGTGACCGATTCTGCTCAATGGCGTTCATCGGCGGGCCCTGCCCAACGAACCAGACCGGCATCTTCTCCGCTGCCGTCTCCTCCCTATCCATGAACTTTGATTAGCAGTAAGACAAAAAGACTCGCGAGCAGCGCCGTCTTCTCGGGAGTGCGTCTCGCACCCGAGCCGAGTGGCCTGAGCTGTCGGGGCCTACTGCAAGTCAGCCTTGTCGGGGTTGTAATAAAAGCGGAAGCGGAGCGCGAGAAAAGGCCCGGTGAACTCGCTGGGCAGCGGCGGGAAGGGGTCGGACGCGGTAATGCTGCCCCACGCCGGCCGATCAAGCGCACCATCGCCAGAAGTAGCAACCAGCCGCATATCGGCAACCTTGCCATCCTTGGTGATGGCAAACTCAATCGCGAGTTTCCCTTTCTTCATCTCGGCGGATTCCGGAATCAGATGATACCAATTCACCCTCACGTCTTGCAGAATCCGCTGCAGGTACGGACCAAAATCCACCCCTTGCGTGTCGCTCAAAATCTCAAGCGCACCCTGCTGCCGGCCGTGGGCCCCGGTGCCCAGGCCAAAGTCACCTTCCTGACCGGCACCGCCTGCACGACTGGCTGCCGCCCCTTGCGCGGCCTGCTGAATCGCCTCGCCCGCACTCATACCCCCTCCATATCTGCTGAACGAATTATTGGGGCGAGCGGGCATTTGCAATTGCGCTTGCTCGTTGGTCTGGAACTGCGGACGGGGCGTTTGTTGCTGTCCCTGCTGCGGCTGTTGTGACGAAGGCGGCTGGTTGGACGCCATCGCTTGCGGCGCGGGCTGCGGCCTTCGCGGCCCCCTCATTCCCGGAGCACCCGGCGGAGGCGAGGGGAGAGTCTTACGCAATTCTTTCGGATCAAGCTCCGGATGCCGTGACATCGCAATCCGGTCTTTGTCCGATGCAATGTTCGTATTGGGCCTGCGCGTCGGCTTCTGTAAATCCGGAGGCAGTGTCAGGAACGTCAGGTTCCGGTCCTTGCTTGCGCCGATGGGCACCACAACGGCGGTGTGGATTCCAATATATTTTTCGATCAAGGGCAGGTTCCACAGCAGAATAAACAGGATCAGATGCGCGATGATCGAAATCCATGCTGCTTCCCGCCGGCGCGAACGGGTGAGATCATCCTGAAGCTGGATGAGCAGATGCGGTACAGCCGCATCGAGATCACGGTAAGCAGATTCCCAGTCTTGCGTGTCGTAGAGGCCGAGTTGTTCCGGTTGCGGTTTCTCGGGCGGGGCGACCGGATCCTGGAAAGGAATTTGAGTGATCGGCATGCGCTGGAATTAACTATGAACGCCTTGGCTGTATCCGCTGCTGGTTAGACACCGAATACACTCGCGACGTTGCATCCCACCTTCTAGGAAGGAATGCATTTGCGCGCAGGGCCGTACAACCAAGTTCTTTCTATTTTCGCATCTTTCCCGGGATTCTGCTCCCCCGCAAATGGGCCGCGACTTCGGTGTGTAAACATATGTAAACCCGCACTCGGTCCTGTCCAAGACACCTAGCCACCGCCCCTCACACCCGGTTATGACAGCCAGCCGGCTCGCCTGGACCGGGCAACTCATGTGGCGACAGCCGCCTCGGCTGTCCGGCGAGGGCTAAGCCCCGCCGCGGCTGAAGATAGCACCGATTCAGCGATGCGCCTTCGCGATCCCCGCAAGGCCCACTTTCTGGCCGTGGTCGCGGATCGCATCCACAATCTCAAGCGCCAGCGCCAGCGCGCGGCGGCCGTCTTCAAAGGGGACGACCGGAGCAGAGCGCTCCCGAACGGCGTGAAGAAACGACTTGAGCTCGGCATGCAGCGGTTCTTCTGATGCGACGGGAGGCTTCGTCACCGCGATCTGGGGATTCGCGGATGGGGCCGCGGACGCAGCTCCGTCACTGCCGACGGTGAAGACCAACACTTCCTGGCGTCCGTAATCGAGCGAAACATATTGCCGAGGTTGGAAGAAACGCAGTTTGCGCACCCGCTCGGTAGAGACGCGGCTGGCGGTAAAGTTTGCGATGCAGCCAGATTCCAGTTCAAGGCGCACGTTCGCAATGTCCACCTTCCTCGACAAAATGGGCAGGCCCACCGCGCGAACCTCTTTGACCGGCGACCTGGCAAATGCCAACACGATGTCCAGATCGTGGATCATCAGATCGAGGACGACGTCAACATCCAGGGAACGGGGAGTAAACACACTGAGCCGGTGTACCTCGAAGAACATGGGCTGCGTCAGCAAAGGAACCGTGGCCCGTACAGCCGGATTGAAACGTTCGAGGTGTCCGACTTGCGCAATCCGCTTGTGCTGGGCGGCGAGGGCGACCAACTCCTCCGCCTCCGCGAGGGTTGCGGCCAGTGGCTTTTCAATGAGCACATCCACTCCCGCTTTCATCAACTCCCGTGCCACCGGCAGGTGATGTACTGTGGGCGCGGCCACGGATGCGGCTTGCAGTTCGCTATGCGTGGTCAACATCTGCACCACAGATCCGAATCCCTTGCACCCGAACTCGCTGGCTACGGCGTCAGCGCGGTTGATGTCAGGGTCCACGACTCCCAGCAGACGCACAGGCTCGCCCTGCTGTTCGAGTTCTTTGTAGACCCGGGCGTGATTACGTCCAAAAACACCCACACCGACCACGGCGACGGGAATCGGATTTTGAGAGGGCAGGAAGATTTCTCGATGGCAGGTTGCCGAAAAGAAAATTGTAACCGCAAATCAGGGAAACAGCATCTGGATTAGCGCCCCCGGTTCGAGCGCTTCCGCACCACGGAAAACTCCGGCAGAAAGGACTCAATCGCCGCATGAGGACGATCGTGCTGCTGACCATCTCCAACATCTTCATGACATTTGCCTGGTATGGACACTTGAAGTATCGCGAAGTGCCGCTCTACAAAGTGATTGCAGCGAGCTGGCTCATCGCCTTCTTTGAATACTGCTTCCAGGTGCCGGCAAATCGCATCGGCTCGTACGAGTTCACAGCGGCGCAGCTGAAGACGATTCAAGAAGTGATTACCCTCACCGTCTTCGCCGCATTCTCGGTGCTTTATCTGAAACAGCCCCTGCGATGGAATTACCTGGCGGGATTCGTCCTGATCGTCGCCGCCGTAGCCGTAATCTTTAAAAAATGGTGAGGGCAGATTGCCCAAACGCATTGCGTCAGAGCCTGGCGGGAACCGGCTATTCGGATAGCGAGAAAGACACGTGCGCGTCTTCCGGTGGCATGAGATCGTGCACGCTGCTTTTGTCTTTTTCTTTGCTGTGAGCACTGCGTTTGCTGAGCCAGCGCTTCAGGTGCTTGCGCGCTGCGGACGTGAGCTTGGAAAAGAACAGTCCTGCGCGGCCTTGATCGCTGGCCCACATCACGTCGGCGTGTCCGTGCAGGCTAAAGTCAGTACCGGGCAGGACGCAGCGAAAAGCCAGGTTCGAGCTTACGGGGACAGGTTCAGTGGCTTGTAGGGCGAGGCCATGCTCGCCAATATCGATGCTGACGCCGGAAACAGTCCCGCTTTCGAGCTCCAGATAGACGAGCGTTTTCACCTCGTATCGCGTGGACTTGCGCCGATTGGCTTTTCGAGTTTTTCTCTCGGCCTTCAAGGCGTCTTTTAGTGACCCTTTTTCGAGTGGCCGGTAAAGAATGCGGCTGGCACCGGACTGAAACGCCTGTCCCGTGCCCGGCCATACCCGGCTAGCCACAGCCAAAAGCGCCGGCTTTTGGCCGGCTGGCAACAGGGCCGCCATGCGAATGACCTCTTCGGCGCCACGCAGGTCAAAATCCACGATGAGCGTGGAGCAACGCCCGTCCATGACCGATTCCAGAGCTTCCTGCCCGGAGCGACAGCTAACCGGCTCTATTCCGAGATCCTGAAGCGCGGTTTCCAGCGTTTGAAGAGACCCTTTGTCGTGACACAGGACAGCGGCAGCCTGGCGCATGAATTACAAAGTACGGGTCGCGGCGAAGTCGGTAAATGTCACCCCAGTAATCACAATTCTGGTTACCGAAGCACTCTATAAACAAAGGAAAATGCTGGTGTTATCTCGGGGCCGCATGGGCCGATCCCGGCACTGTTATAATCAAAAATTGCGCTCATGCCTACGCAGCGACTGATTCGTTCCACTACCGTTTTGTCCGTTCGCCGCAACGGGAAGGTCGTCCTGGCCGGCGACGGCCAAGTCACCCTGGGCGAGTCCGTGATCAAGCACTCGGCCAAGAAGATTCGCCGGCTTTACAACGATAAGATTGTGGCCGGTTTCGCGGGTTCGACGGCCGATGCGTTCACGCTCTTTAGCCGCTTCGAGGCCAAACTGGAGCAGTATCACGGCAACCTGGGTCGCGCCGCCGTGGAGTTGGCCAAGGACTGGCGCACCGACAAGTTCCTCCGGCATCTGGAAGCTTTGCTGTTGGTGAGCGACAAGGAGCAGACGTATCTGCTGAGTGGGCAAGGCGACGTCATCGAGCCGGATGGTCCGGTGGCGGCGATCGGCAGCGGCGGCCCGTACGCGCAGGCGGCGGCCCAGGCGCTTTCAGAGCACACCGAACTCCCCGCCAGACAGATCGCCGAAGAAGCAATGAAGATTGCGGGCAAGATGTGCATCTATACCAATGACAAGGTAACGATTGAAGAACTCTAGTTCTCCGTCCTTTCTCAGAGTTAGCAAAAACCGCCGCGCTACTGAGAACTGAGATCGGTGAACTGAGAACTCAACTATGGCTATTTATCTCCCATCCTCTGCTGAAGAAGAACAGCTTGCGCTGGACGAACTGACCCCACGCGAAATCGTAGTCGAGCTCGACAAACACGTGATCGGCCAGAAAGACGCCAAGCGGGCCGTCGCCATCGCGCTGCGCAACCGTATGCGCCGGCAAAAGCTCACGCCCGAGCTTGCCGAAGAGATCATCCCCAAAAACATCATCATGATTGGGCCGACAGGAGTGGGGAAGACGGAGATTGCGCGGCGGCTGGCCAAGCTGGCGAATTCGCCCTTCCTGAAAGTTGAAGCTTCCAAGTTTACCGAAGTGGGCTACGTGGGACGTGACGTGGAGTCGATGGTGCGCGATCTGGTAGAGATCGCAATCGACAACGTGCGCGAAGAGAAACTGGAAGACGTTGCCGACAAGGCCGAATTGAATGCGGAAGAGAGACTGCTGGACATTCTCCTGCCGCCGTCGCCTCCCGCGCGACCGGAGGCGAGTTCCCCCTCGGGCGGAGTGGTGATCGATGGGAACGCGGCGCTGACGGAATCGTCGAGCCGGACGCGTGAAAAATTGCGTCAACAACTGCGCGAAGGAAAGCTGGATGAGCGCACGGTGGAGATCGATGTGCGCGAACGAAATTTCCCGTCGTTCGAAATTCTCTCGAATCAGGGCGTGGAAGAGATGGACGTCAACCTCAAGGACATGTTGCCAAACATCTTCGGGCAGCGCACCAAGAAACGAAAGATGAAGGTCAACGAGGCCTTCGAGTACCTGATTCAGGAGGAAGAACAGCGGCTGATTGACATGGATCAGGTCACACGAATGGCGATTGACCGTGTGGAAAATTCAGGCATTGTGTTTTTGGACGAGATCGACAAAATCGCGGGGCGCGAAGGCGGCCATGGGCCGGACGTTTCGCGGGAAGGCGTGCAGCGCGATATTCTTCCCATCGTGGAAGGTACGACGGTGAATACCCGTTATGGCATGGTGCGCACCGACCACATTCTGTTTATCGCGGCGGGCGCGTTCCACGTGTCGAAGCCTAGCGACCTGATTCCCGAACTCCAGGGGCGGTTTCCGATACGAGTCGAATTGCAATCCTTGACGATGGAAGACTTCGTGCGGATTCTGACTGAGCCAAAGTCGTCGCTCGTAAAGCAGTACACGGCACTGCTTGAAACGGAAGGCGTGAAGCTGGAGTTCACCAAGGAAGCGCTGGATGAAATTGCACACTTTGCTTTCCGCGTGAACGAAAGTACGGAGAATATTGGCGCGCGGCGGCTGCATACAATCATGGAGCGGGTGCTCGACGAGTTGAGCTTCGATGCCCCGGAGAAGAAGGGCGAGCACGTCATAATCGACGCGGAGTACGTGCGCAAGATGCTCACCGATATCGTGAAAGATCAGGATCTGAGTCGATACATTTTGTAGCGACTTGAATCGGCGGGCGTTGTTTCCCGGGCCTATAATTCTGGACTGTGACCCATCACCGCGTTCTCGTCACCATTTTCTGGCTGCCGTCTGCTGGGCGCGGGGTGTCGCAAGTCGCTGAGCAACTGCCGAGAGTCATCCTTCTGCTCCCGCCTGATCGATCCTTCGACAGAGTTGAGATACGGCATGTCTGTACGGCCCCTTTGGGGCATCGGGCCGCAGCAAGACTTTAAACTCTGGTTCGCGATCCGTTGAAATCCAAGCGTCCGAGGAAGGTAAACTCGCGGACCACATCAAGCTCCTGGCGCCATGGGCCAGCGGATTCTTTGGTTTTGCAGACTGCTTGGTCCCACAAATCTCCCTGGGCACTGTGGTGCCGAATGCAGATGGTGCTTTCGAGATTGACCTTCCCGACTTCGCTCTAGATCCGGTTTCGACCGATTCCGACGGCGGCGCAGAACTTCAACTTGTTCTTCGTGAGGTCAAGACTGGGAATCTCATGGCTTATCTCGATCCGGAATTAGAGACATTGCGAACGCCGAGTGGGGCTTTAGGACTGGCCGCTTCATATCCGCAACCAGTGGTTTTCGTTGCTCGAAATTAAAGTGAAGACTTATCCTTGGCAGTGGCAAGCCGGGTGTTACACGGGCTACTATCTGCTAGGTTATTTCCCTTACCAAGAATTTATGAAAACCATCGACCGTTCCCGCTTGCAGTCCCTGATGCAACGTGAGCAGAA
>Ga0209380_10000896_pt1 | contig 20906 bp, 19 predicted proteins | sample HubBroMetageWFT6_FD_188347 | JGI IMG/M metagenome (GOLD analysis project Ga0209380, IMG submission 188347) | Warmed and freeze-thawed soil microbial communities from the Hubbard Brook experimental Forest, New Hampshire - Hubbard Brook CCASE Soil... | ecosystem: Environmental > Terrestrial >...
TGGTGGCAGGTGTTGGGTTCGAACCAACGTAGGCTGAGCCGACGGTTTTACAGACCGCTCCCTTTGGCCACTCGGGCAACCTGCCGTGCGCCGTCCCGCAGAACGGGCACTGTGAAGGATAGCGGAAGAGCGCTGGTAGTTCAGCATCACGTCGGCGACCCGGCAGTCCCGCCCGGCCCGCATCCCCAGCACGGGCTGGCCTGCGGCGCTAACCTGATTCCGTGGCAGCTGAATCCTCATTTGACATCGTTTCCAAGATCAACCACCAGGAGGCTGACAACGCCCTGACCCAGACGGCCAAGGAGATCGGCACCCGGTTCGACTTCCGCGGCGTGGGCGCCTCGATTACCTGGTCCGGGGACCACGATGTCGAGATCAGGGCCAACAGCGACCTGCGGGCCAACGCCGTCCTCGACCTGTTCAAGGAGAAGCTGGTCAAGCGCGGCGTCTCCCTCAAGGTGCTGGAGGCCGATGAGCCCAAGCCATCGGGCAAGGAGTACCGCCTGCACGTCGGCCTCAAGGAAGGCATCTCTCAGGACCAGGCCAGGAAGATCTCAAAGATCATCCGGGACGAGGGGCCCAAGGGCGTCCGCGCCCAGGTTCAGGGCGACGAGCTTCGGGTCTCCTCGAAGAAGAAGGACGAACTCCAGGAGGTGCAGAGCCTCCTGAAGGGCAAGGAACTGGACCTGGCCCTACAGTTCGTCAACTACCGCTAGCCGGCAAGCCGCCTGAGCGAGGTTCGCACGCCGCGACGGCCTCCGGCCGGAGTAAAAGACGCAATTCGGAAGCCGCCTTGCGGCCGAGAGGGCTGGCCTGGTTATCGGGTCCGATAGTCAGCGCTATCCACTGACCAGCGGTCCCAATAACCCGGCGCGCGCCGCGGGCCCCCGGAGGAACCGCCCGGCGCACCAGCACAGTCAGGGCGAGATGACGATCTCGTGCCAGAAGCCGCCGTTGAGGTCGACGTTGTTGCCGTTGGTCTGGCCAGGCGCGGTGTCACCAACGTAGGTGTACAGCGGGTGGCCGTTGTAGGTCTCCTGCAGCGACCCACCTGTGCGCGTGGTGGTGCCGAGCGTGCCGGTCACGCCGTTCCCGGCATGGGCGGGTCCGCCAACCGGCGGCCAGTATTGCGCGCACGTGCCGTAGCAAGTCGACTTTCCGCTGGCATCCGGGGCAAACGAGTACAGGGTGCGGCCCTGAGCGTTGGCCAGGATGGTCTTGCCGCCGACGACCTCGGTCCGCAGGGTGCCCCCGGCCGCCAGGGCCGGGCCCTGGCCGGAGCCCGCGGTTCCCCCGGCGGCCGCGAGGGCGCCCGCGAGAAGCCCCAGGGCCACCACCGAGATGGCGGCGACTGCGGGCGCGGCGTAGGGAATCCGGCCGCCAGAGCGGAACGACGCGCTGCGGCCCGCGGCCGAGGCGGCCTGCGCGCTGCTGAGCCTGGCGCTGTCCAGAGTTGCAGCCGACCCGGCCGGCTGCTTGCGACGTGACCAGGCTGCCGCCGATCGTGATGACGGCATCGCGGCCAGCGCCGCCAGCGCCGCGAATGCGGCTACCTCGATGATCCCGGCCACGATGCCCGCGGTTGTGCGGACCTCACGGAAACCGAATAGCCCGAATTGCACCGTCAGCAGGTAGCCGCCGAGCGTGCTCAGCGCAAACCCGGCGGCGGCCGCGGCGACCAAGCGGTTCCCGGTGGCCAGGACCAGCGCCCCGAGAGCGAACCCGACGATGACCTGCAGCAGGAAGAGCGGGCCGATCGTAGGAATTGTCCGGTATCCGGTGAGATACAGATCCAGGTGAATGGCCGCCGAGGCGATCAGCAGCCCAGCGCCGGTAACTCGCAGCGCCAGTCGTGCAGCTGCGGTGCGTCCCGACGCCTGCTCGCGTCTAGTAGTCACTGCGCGCTCCGTTCTGGTTCGCGATCCCGTTGCTGTCCTCATGCCCCGTACCACGACCGTCGCCACCTCATGGTTCACCGGCCGTATCCGGGCCGTGGGAACATCCGAGAGAAATCTGTCACCGCCTTGGCGGGCCGGGCTACGGCCCGGCATGGGGCCGTGCTGGGATAGGACACGGCCAAACAACCTGAAGGAGACGACACATGGCCGTGCCGCCGCTCCGCGATCGCAAGGCCTGGCAGGCGCTCGAGCGCCATCATGCCGAGATTGGCGACCGTCACCTGCGCGACCTATTCAAGGAAGACCCTGACCGCGGCGAACGGCTGACTGCCGAGGCCGTCGGTCTTTACCTGGACTATTCCAAGAACCGCATCACCGATGAGACCATGCGCCTGCTCATCGAGCTGGCCGAGGAATCGCAGGTCGCGCAGCGACGGGACGCGATGTTCCGCGGCGAGCACATCAACGTCTCCGAGGACAGGGCGGTGCTGCACGTTGCTCTGCGGATGCCCGAGGACGCCTCGCTGATCGTCGACGGATCCGACGTAGTGCGCGAGGTGCACGACGTTCTGGACCAGATGACCGCGTTCGCCAACAAGGTGCGCAACGGCGACTGGACCGGATATACCGGCAAGCGCATTCGCAACGTGATCAATGTCGGCATCGGCGGCTCAGACCTCGGGCCGGTGATGGCCTATGAGGCGCTGCGCTTCTACTCCGACCGCGAGATCACGTTCCGGTTCGTCTCCAACGTCGACTCCACCGACTTCGTCGAGGCGACCAGGGATCTGCGGGCCGACGAGACGCTGTTCATCATCTCCTCGAAGACGTTCGGCACGCTGGAGACGCTGACCAACGCGACATCCGCCAGGAACTGGGTGGTCGGCCAGCTCGGTGACGAGGCCGCCGTCGCCAAGCACTTCGTCGCGGTGTCCACGAACGCGGACAAGGTCGCGGCGTTCGGCATTGACACCGCGAACATGTTCGGCTTCTGGGACTGGGTTGGCGGCCGCTACTCGATGGACTCGGCCATCGGCCTGTCCACGATGATCGCGATCGGACCGGACAACTTCGACCACATGCTGGCCGGATTCCACGCCATGGACGAGCACTTCCGCACGGCCCCGCTGGATCAGAACCTGCCCGTGCTGATGGGGCTGCTCTGCGTCTGGTACGGCGGCTTCTTCGACGCTCAGACGGTCGGCGTGATGCCCTACGACCAGTACCTCAAGCGCTTCCCCGCCTACCTGCAGCAGCTGACGATGGAGTCGAACGGCAAGCACGTGACGCTGGCCGGGCGGCACGTCGACTACCAGACGGGCGCGGTGTTCTGGGGTGAGCCGGGCACTAACGGGCAGCACAGCTTCTACCAGCTGCTGCACCAGGGCACCAAGCTGATCCCCGTCGACCTCATCGGGTTCGCGCGGTCACTGAACCCGCTCCGCAGCCATCACGACATCCTGTCGTCCAACGTGTTCGCGCAGGCACAGGCGCTCGCCTTCGGCAAGACCGAGGAGGAGGTCCGCGCCGAGGGGACACCGGAGCGCGTCGTGCCCCACCGGGTGATGGAGGGCAACCGGCCGACCAACGTGCTGCTGGCGCCGGTCCTCACGCCGCGGCTGCTCGGATCGCTGATCGCGCTGTACGAGCACAGCGTGTTTACCCAGGGCGCGATCTGGGAGATTGATTCATTCGACCAGTGGGGCGTCGAGCTGGGAAAGGCCCTGGCCAACCAGATCGCGCCCGAGCTGGAGAGTCGCGGCGAACCCGAGCTCAGCCACGACTCCTCTACCAATACGCTCATCCGCCGCTACCGATCGCTCAAGGCCGACGCCACCTGACAACGGAAGGCAGGAACGACATGCCAACGGATAAGCCGATGCAGCTCGGGATGATCGGACTCGGCCGGATGGGCGCCAACCTGGTGCGCCGGCTGATGCGCGACGGCCACCACTGCGTTGTTTACGACCGCAGCCCCAATGTGATCAAGCAGCTTGCGGACGAGGGTGCCGACGGCGCGGGGAGCCTGACCGACTTCGTGACCAAGCTCGAGCGCCCGCGGGCCATCTGGATCATGGTTCCGGCGGCGGTCGTGCAGCCGACGATCGAAGCGCTCCGGCCGCTGCTCGACGAGGGCGACATCATCATTGACGGCGGCAACTCTTACTACCGTGACGACATCGACCGCGCCCGGCAGCTGCACGCCGACGGCATCCACTACGTGGACTGCGGGACCAGCGGCGGCGTCTGGGGTCTCGACCGCGGGTACTGCCTGATGATCGGCGGCGAAACCGACACGGTCCAGCACCTGGACCCCATCTTCAAGACGATCGCGCCCGGCGAGGGCACCGCCGAGCCGACGCCCGGCCGCGAGGATGTGGCCGGCAGCACCGCCGAGCAGGGGTACCTGCACTGCGGGCCGAACGGCGCCGGCCACTTCGTGAAGATGGTCCATAACGGCATCGAGTACGGCATGATGGCCGCGATCGGCGAGGGCCTCAGCATCATCAAGCACGCCGACGCCGGGCTCCACGAGCAGGAAAGCGATGATGCGGAAACGACGCCCCTCCGCGACCCGGAGGCCTATCAGTACACGATCAACGTGGCGGATGTCGCCGAGGTCTGGCGGCGCGGATCGGTGATCAGCTCGTGGCTGATGGACCTGACCGCCGCGGCCTTCGCGAAGGACCCGAACCTGGATGACTTCGCCGGCCGGGTGTCCGACTCCGGCGAGGGCCGGTGGACCGTGATGGCCGCGATCGAGGAAGGCGTCCCGGCGTCCATCATCACGGCGGCGCTCTACGAGCGATTCGAGTCGCGCGGGCTTGGTGACTTCACCGACAAGATCCTCTCGGCGATGCGCTCGGAGTTCGGCGGGCACGCGGAGAAGAAGGCCTGATCGCCGTGAAGCACAGCCTGGAGGTCGCAGTAGATGCCGACGCGGTAGCGGCCGGGGCCGCTGCGTACGTGGCCGGGATGGCCAGGGCCGCGGTCAGTCAGCGCGGACGGTTCACGTTCGCGGTGAGCGGCGGGCACACGCCGTGGGCGATGTTCCGCGAGCTCGCGGGCGAGGATATGCCGTGGGCGCAGACCGAGCTGTTTCAGGTGGATGAGCGCGTGGCGCCGGACGGCGACCCCGATCGCAACCTGACCAACCTGCAGGCGAGCATCGGCGACGCGCCGGCCAGGATCCATCCGATGCCGGTCACCGCCACCGACCTGCAGAAGGCGGCGGCGGACTACGCGACGGCACTGCCGCAGCTCTTTGACCTGGTCCACCTTGGCCTCGGGCCGGACGGGCACACCGCGTCGCTCGTGCCCGGCGATCCCGTGCTCGGCGTGACCGACGCCCTGGTCGGGGTGACGCAGCCGTATCAGGGCCACCAGCGGATGACGCTGACCTATCCCGGGCTGGCCCGCGCCGACCAGCTGCTGTGGCTCATCACCGGCACGGATAAGCGCGAGCCGCTCGCCAAGCTGCTGGCCGGCGACGAGTCCATCCCCGCCGGGCGAGTGCAGGCTGCGCACTCGCTCGTGCTCGCCGACGCCGCCGCGGCAGCCACCTGATCGACTCGACCCCCCGAAGACCAGGAGGACTGACCATGAGCGGGCCTGTGCACGGATCGATGCAGCACCCAGACGACCACGTCATCGTGCTGTTCGGCGCGACCGGTGACCTGGCCAAGCGCAAGCTGCTGCCCGGGCTGTTCCACCTGGCCGCCGCCGGCCTGCTGCCGCACAAGTACCGCATCATCGGCACCTCGCCGGCGAGCTCCGCGATCAGCACGGACGAATTCCGTCAGTACGCCATGCAGGCGTGCGAGGACTTCTGCATCACCAAGCCGGTGGGCGAGCCCTGGGCGGCGTTCTCCGAGCACCTGTCTTTCGCCCCGTCCGACCCGAACAACTACGCGCCGCTGCGCGACGAGGTCGAGCAGGCCAGGAAGGCTATCGGCGGGAAACCGCGGCGCCTGTTCCATCTGGCCGTCCCGCCGTCCGCGTTCACCTCGGTGATCGGGATCCTCGGTAACTCGGGGCTGGCTCAGCCCGACACCCGGGTCATCATCGAGAAGCCTTTCGGCTGGAACCTGGAGTCCGCGCGCGAGCTCGATGAGGCCGTGCACGCGGTGTTCAGCGAGTCCCAGGTCTTCAGGATCGACCACTTCCTGGGCAAGGAATCGGTCGACAACATCCTGGCTTTCCGGTTCGCCAACGGACTTTTCGAGCCGGTCTGGAACCGCGACCACATCAAGTACGTGCAGATCGACGTGCCCGAGACGCTGTCCATCGAGGGCCGGGCCGACTTCTACGACAAGACCGGCGCCTACCGGGACATGATCGTCACGCACCTGCTCCAGGTGCTCGGGTTCGTGGCGATGGAGCCGCCCACGTCATTTACCGCCGGACAACTGCGGGCGGAGAAGGACAAGGTCTTCGACGCCCTCAGGCCCATTGACGTGCGGCATGTCGTCCGCGGCCAGTACGACGGCTACCGCAACGAGAAGGGCGTGGCGCCGGACTCGCAGACCGAGACCATGGTGGCGGTGCGGGCCGAGGTCGAGAACTGGCGCTGGCAGGGCGTGCCGTTCTTCCTGCGCTCAGGCAAGAGCCTGGCGGCCAGTCGCCAGGTGATCACGCTCGGCTTCCGGGAGCCACCGCTGCGGATGTTCCGCGCCCACCGCAAGGCCATCCCGAACGGCCGCCAGAACGAGATCGTCATCGACTTCGCCGACCCTGGCTCGATTACCGCCAGGTTCCTGGCGAAGGAGCCGGGCGCCGAGATGTCCCTGTCCAGCGCGAGCATGGTGTTCAAGTACTCGGACTCGTTCGCCTCCGCCAACGCGCTCGAGGGTTACGAGCGGCTGATCCTGGACGCCATGATCGGCGACCAGTCGCTGTTCACGAGCTCCTACGGCATCGAGCGGCTCTGGGAGATCTCCGAGCCGCTGCTGCAGAACCCGCCTCCGGTAGAACCGTACGCACCGGGTACCTGGGGGCCGGACTCGATTGACAAACTCATCGCGCCATTCCGCTGGCACCTGCCGACCGGCTGATGCCGTCGGTCCCCCCAAGGAGATGCCATGACACTGGGGTACGACAAGCCGCTGTACCTGCTCGCCTTCGACCACCGCGGGTCCTTTGAGCACGGCCTCTTCGGAGCCACGCCGCCAGTGTCGGCGGAGGTGCACGACGGCATCGTGCGCGCCAAGGAGATCATCTTCGACGCGCATCTCAAGGCGCTGGCCGACGGCGCCCCGGCGGCCGCGTGCGGCGTTCTCGTCGACGAGGAGTTCGGCGCGGGTGTGGCGCGGCGCGCCAAGGCCGAAGGCTCGCCGCTAGCGATGCCGGTGGAGAAGTCGGGTCAGGACGAGTTCGCCTTCGAGTACGGCGCCGACTTCGGCGCGCACATCGAGGAGTTCGACCCCACCTTCGCCAAGGTCCTGGTGCGGTACAACCCCGAGGGTGACGCGTTGGTCAACCGCCGGCAGACGGCGCAGCTGGCCACCCTCAGCCGCTGGCTGCGCAAGCATGACCGCAAGTTCCTCTTCGAACTGCTCGTGCCGGCCACTACCGCGCAGCTTGACCGCTTCGACGGCCACCAGCGCGATTACGACCGCAAGCTGCGACCCAGCCTCGTGGTCGAGGTCATCGACGCGATGCAGTCGGCCGACGTCGAGCCGGACGTCTGGAAGATCGAGGGCCTTGACGACGAACGCGACTGCGAGGCCGTGGTCGCGCAGGCCCGGACGGGCGGCCGCGACGGGGTCACGTGCATCGTGCTCGGGCGCGGCGCCGACGAGCCGCAGGTCATCGAGTGGGTCAAGATCGGCGCTGCGGTCGACGGCTTCGACGGCTTCGCGGTCGGCCGGACGCTCTGGGAAGACGCGCTGCAGGACTTCCTCGCCGGCCGGGCCTCGCGCGAGGAGGCAGTCGATCAGATCGCCGGACGCTACCGCGACGTCATCGACGCCTACCACAGCGCCGAGAAGCCGCCCCGGCAATTGGTAACGGAGGACTTCAGTGCCTGACCCGAAGGTCAAACTGCTGCTGGCCGACGTTGACGGCACGCTGGTCACCCAGGACAAGGAGCTGACGAGCAAGGCGATCGACGCGGTGCACCGGCTGCATGACGCCGGGGTGATCTTCGCGATCACCAGTGGCCGGCCGCCGCGCGGCATGGCCATGCTGATCGAGCCGCTCGACCTGCAGACGCCGATCGCCGCCTTCAACGGCGGGCTCCTCGTGGACCGGGACATGAACGTGATCGAGCAGCGCGTGCTGCCCGAGGACCTGGTGCAGCCGGTGGCCGACCTCATGGGCTCGTTCTCGCTCGACGTCTGGCTGTACAGCGGTGCCGACTGGTACGTCCCGAAGGCCGACGGACCGCACGTGGCGAGGGAGGCCTGGACCGTCAAGTTCGAGCCCAAGATCATGAAGGACGGGCTGAAGGGCCTGACCGGCAGCGTGGCCAAGCTCGTGGGCGTGAGCGACGATCACGACGCGGTAGCCAAGGCCGCTGAGGCCGCGCACGACAAGTTCGGTGACCACGTCACTGCCGCGGCCTCGCAGCCGTACTACCTGGACGTCACCCACCCGCTGGCCAACAAAGGCGCGGTCGCGAAGTACCTCGCGGACAAGTACAGCCTGCAGCCGGAGGACATCGCGACGATCGGCGACATGCCCAACGACGTCCTGATGTTCGCCCACTCGGGGCTGTCGATCGCGATGGGGAATGCCAGCGCCGAGGTCAAGCGCTGCGCTCGCCGCGTGACGACGTCCAACGAGGATGAAGGATTCGCTAACGCGGTCGACCGCTTCATCCTGGGCTAGCTGGCCGTTTCCTCCAGCGTGGCCGCCTCGGCCGCACCGCGAATGCCTTCGAGCGTGGCCGTCATGTTGGCCTGATGCTCCGCGAGCCGGCGGCGAATGATCCTGTGCTCCTTGTCCGGCATCTGCGCGATCAGCTCACTGATGCCACTCTCGCCCGGGCCCAGCCGCACCCACTGGGTGAGGCGGGTGCGGTCGCCGTCGGCGGCCAGCGTGAAACGCCAGTGCGCGGCCGGCTGCACGGGATCTCCGACCGCCCAGCCGAAGAGCCGTTCCGGCTCGTACTCGCAGATCGTGGACACCGTCTCCCACGCGCCGCGCGCCTCGTGATAGTTGCGGCCACGGAAGCGGGCGCCCAGAGCCGCCTGCGTCACGCCGTCGAGCCACTGCCCGCCCTGGAACTCCGAGCTGAACCTCGCCGGCGTCTGAATATCCCGCACCAGCAGCCACACCACGCCCGGCGGCGCGGCAATCAACAGCTCCACCGCGGCGGTCGGCCCGTCCGCGTATCTGAACTCGGCTTCGTCCACGGTTGAATCGTACGTCGAGCGCGGCGTGCCACCCGGGCGACAATGTGCGTATGCAGGTAGGCATCGCCGCCCACGTGAGCTCCCCCGACGACGCGGCCTTCGTCCGTGACGCCGAGCGGCTGGGCGCAACCTCCGCCTGGGTGGCCGAGGCCTGGGGCCAGGACGCGCTGACCCCGCTGGCCTATCTGGCGGCGCACACCGAGGAGATCGCGCTCGGCTCGGCCATCGCCCAGCTCGGAGCGCGCACCCCGGCGATGCTGGCGATGTCAGCCATGTCGCTGCAGCAGCTATCCGGCGGCCGGTTCCGCCTCGGGATCGGCACCAGCGGCCCGCAGGTGATGGAGGGCTGGCACGGCGTGCGGTTCACGGCGCCGCTGGCGGCCACGCGGGAGACCATCGAGATCGTTCGCTCGATCGCCCGCGGCGACCGGGTGACTCACGACGGCCAGGTCTTCCAGCTGCCACTGCCCGGAGGGCCAGGCCGGGCGCTGCGATCGATGCTGCCTCCGGTGCCGGTACCGATCTATGTCGCCGCCCTGGGTCCGCGGAATCTCGAGCTCACCGGCGAGCTCGCGGACGGCTGGATCGGCAACGCGTTCATGCCCGAGCACGGCGCGGTGTTCCTGGACCGCCTCGCGGCGGGCGCAGCCGCGGCCGGCCGTCGCCTTGACGAACTGGACCTGGTCATCCCCGTCAGCGTCGAGATCACCGACGACGCCGAGGAGGCGGGCCGCCGGCACGCCCGCGGATACGCCTTCACGATCGGCGCGATGGGCTCGCGCGACCAGAACTTCTACAACGCGGCATTCACCCGCCAGGGCTACGGCGACGATGTCCGCGCGGTGCAGGAACTGTGGCTGGCCGGACGGCGAGATGAGGCCGGCGACCGAGTACCGCTCGAGCTGGGCAGCCATACCAACCTGCTCGGGCCGCCACCAATGATCAGGGAACGGCTCCGCCGGTACCGGGATGCCGGGATTACCACCCTGCAGGCCAAGCTCGCCGGCGACGCCAGAACCAGGCTCGACACCCTCGCGCAGGTCGTCGACCTAGTCGCGGAGGTAAGCGCCGAGCTGCCGCCCGGCCCGGCCATTTCATGATCACGCGGGGTTTGTCACCGATTCGGTGACAAACCCCGCGTGATCATGAGGTCGCTCTGCGGGACGATCCCGAGCCGGGGCGGGTGTGGCGTCTGGGGCGCCAGTGGCGACGCTGGATGCCCGCCGCCGCCGGGCCGCCCCGGATGCTGGCCCGAAACCCTATGAGGCGACCGGACGCGGGTAGCCCGCGATCTCCCGCGCGTCCCGCAGGCCATCCGGGCCCGGTCGCGACAGGGCGGACAGCGTGGCGGCGAGTTCGGCGTACGCCTGCGGCCGGTCGTTGTCCCTGGCGTGCTCCGCGCACCGGCCGCTGGGCACGTTGTCGCAGTCCCAGCACTCGGTCGCGGCGAGCCCGGAGCTGCGATACCTGGCCGCGTCGCCCAGAGCGGCGACTACGATCTCGAGCTGCCGCGGGGTCAGGGCCGCCTCGTTCCGCCCGGCCTGACGAGCGCGCCTGAGCAGAGAAACGGTGCTAGCCGCGTTCCGCTTATCGAAATGAACCAGGCGACTGATGAACTGCCGGTCCCGCCCGCCCAGCTGCACGCCGGACAGCGCCGCTTCCAGCGCCTCCCGAACGGTTGCCCGGCCCGTTCCGGCGGCCGCCAGCCGCATAGCGGGCATGGCGGTCATGGCCGACATAGCAGGCACAGCGGACGCCTCCGCCGCGCCGACGGCCCTCTCCGCGGGAATGCGCCTGGCGCGCATGCAGGAAGGCGTGGGAACGGCGGCCCTCTGTCGGCCGCCCCGTCCGTCCCCAAGATCACTTGTCACCGTGCGGCCTCCTCGCCCGGCACCGGAACCTCCGGCCTCCGCGAGTATGACGCATCACAGTGCACCAAGGTTGACAAGGCGCTGTCGGTTCGACACTGTGCGTAACTGATCAGAAGGTGGCGCCGGCACAGCATCCACCCTTGCGACGTGCGGAAAGCCTTGCTTCCTGCGTGAACCCGGCAATCGATGGCCGCGTCATACAGAGCGAGCCTCCGGCTCAATGACCTGTACTAGAATTACCTTCTAGCAGCCGTCACGGAACGCTTCCTGACCTGCGGTCCGATGACGGCCACTAGGGGCTACCTATACCGGCGGCGCTTTCAGGCAACGTCGGCGGGATTGTCCACACCTCAACATGGATGCACGCCGTCACCGCGACTGACACCCGGCCTCGGCGCGTGGAGGAGGCCGGGAAACTGTGACCAAGCAGGTCCAGCAGCTTGACCGCGTCATCATAAGGTTCGCCGGCGACTCCGGCGATGGCATGCAGCTCGCCGGGGATCGATTCACCCAGGAGACTGCGACGTTCGGCAACGACCTCTCCACGCTGCCGAACTTCCCCGCGGAGATCCGCGCCCCGGCCGGGACGCTGCCCGGGGTGTCGAGCTTCCAACTGCACTTCGCCGACCACGACATCCTGACCCCGGGCGACGCGCCGGACGTGCTGGTCGCGATGAATCCGGCCGCGCTGAAGGCCAACCTCACCGACGTCCCCAGGGGCGCGGACATCATCGCCAACACCGACGAGTTCACCAAGCGGAACCTGGCCAAGGTCGGCTATGAGGCCAACCCGCTCGAAGACGGGTCGCTGGAGGCCTATCAGCTGCATGCGATCCCGATCACCTCGGTGACGGTCAAGGCGCTGGAGAGCTTCGACATCTCCCGCAAGGACGCCGAGCGGGCGAAGAACATGTTCGCCCTCGGGATGCTGTCCTGGCTCTATAACCGGCCGGTCGAAGGGACTATGAAGTTCCTCGACTCCAAGTTCGGCAGCAAGCCCGAGATCCTCGCGGCGAACAAGGCCGCCTTCCAGGCCGGCTGGAACTACGGCGAGACGACCGAGGCGTTCTCGGTCCAGTACGAGGTCAAGCCGGCCACGCTCAAGCCCGGCATCTACCGCAACATCACCGGCAACACCGCGCTCGCCTACGGCCTCGTCGCGGCCTCCCGCCGGTCCGGCCTGCCGCTGTTCCTCGGCTCGTACCCGATCACCCCGGCCTCCGACATCCTGCACGAGCTGTCCAAGCTCAAGCGCTTCGGCGTCCGGACCATGCAGGCCGAGGACGAGATCAGCGGCGTGGGCGCGGCCCTCGGCGCATCCTTCGGCGGCAGCCTGGGCGTCACGACGACGTCGGGCCCCGGCATGTGCCTCAAGGCGGAGACGATCGGCCTCGGCGTAGCGATCGAGCTGCCGCTGATTGTTTGCGACATCCAGCGGGCAGGTCCGTCCACCGGCATGCCGACGAAGACCGAGCAGGCCGACCTCCTGATGGCTCTTTACGGCAGGAACGGGGAATCGCCCGTGCCTGTTCTGGCTCCGTCAACGCCGGCCGATTGCTTTGACACTGCCATCGAGGCGGTCCGGATCGCGGTCAAGTACCGGACCCCGGTGATCATCTTGTCGGACGGGTACCTGGCCAACGGCTCCGAGCCGTGGCGCGTGCCCAGCGTGGACGGCCTGGCCCGGCTGCGGAACGAGTTCAGCTTCGCCGGAGCCAGCTCGGTCGCCCCCGGCGAGGAGTTCCAGCCGTTCCAGCGCGATCCGAAGACGCTGGCCCGGCCCTGGGCCATTCCCGGCACTCCCGGCCTCGAGCACCGGATCGGCGGCATCGAGAAGGCGGACGGCGCGGGCACCATCTCCTACGATCCGGACAACCACGACCGCATGGTGCGGCTGCGGCAGGCCAAGATCGACGGGATCGCCGCCGACATCGCGCCACTCGAGGTCGATGACCCCGACGGTGACGCGAAGGTACTCGTGCTGGGCTGGGGCTCGACCTACGGATCGATCGGCGCCGCCGTCCGCCGGGTGCGGAACGCCGGCGGCTCCGTGGCCCAGGCGCACCTCCGGCACCTGTCGCCGTTCCCCGCCAACCTCAGCGATGTGCTGCACGCCTACGACAAGGTGCTGGTCCCGGAGATCAATCTGGGCCAGCTGGCGCTGCTGCTGCGCGGGCGGTACCTCATCGATGTTGTGTCCTATAACCGGGTCCGCGGCCTGCCCTTCAAGGCCTCGGAGCTCGCCGATGTCATCCAGGATGTGATGGCCAATGTCTGAGTCGGAATTCCCTGAGCCAAGCCACCGGTTCGCCTCGCTGACGCTGGTGCCCAAGGCCGACGAGAAGCTGTCGACCAGAGACTTCAAGTCCGACCAGGAGGTCCGCTGGTGCCCAGGATGCGGGGACTACGCGATCCTGGCTGCCTTCCAGTCCTTCCTGCCGGAGCTGGACATCCCCAGGGAGAACCTGGTGATCATCTCCGGTATCGGCTGCTCGTCCCGGCTGCCGTACTACGTCAACAGCTACGGCATGCACTCGATCCACGGCCGGGCCCCGGCGATCGCCACCGGCCTCGCCGCCTCGCGCCCGGACCTGTCGGTCTGGGTGATCACCGGCGACGGTGACGCGCTGTCCATCGGCGGCAATCACCTGATCCACGCCCTGCGGCGGAACGTGAACATCAAGATCCTGCTGTTCAACAACCGGATCTACGGGCTGACCAAGGGCCAGTACTCGCCGACGTCGGAGCAGGGCAAGGTGACCAAGTCGACGCCGTTCGGCTCGCTGGACACGCCGTTCAACCCGGTCTCGCTCGCCCTCGGCGCCGAGGCCAGCTTCGTCGCGAGGACAATCGACTCCGACCGCAAGCACCTGACCAGCGTGCTGCGGGCGGCCGCCGATCACCGGGGCACCGCGTTCGTGGAGATCTACCAGAACTGCCCGATCTTCAACGACGACGCGTTCCTGCCGGTGACGGAGCCAGCGCAGCGCGAGCAGCACCTGATCCGGCTGGAGGACGGCGAGCCGATCAGGTTCGGCCCGGACGGCACGCTGGGCCTGCGCTTCGGCCGCTTCGGCGCGCTAGAGGCGGCGCCGGTCGCCACGACCGACCCAGAGGCACTGGTCACTCACGATGTGACGGCCGACCCGGCGTACGCGTTCGCTCTGTCGAGGCTGGACAGCTCGGACTTCGCCCACACGCCGATCGGGGTGTTCCGCAACGCCGAGCGGGCTAGCTACGACGAGCTCATGAGCGCGCAGATCGACACGGCCAGGCAGAAGCAGGGCGACGGCGACCTCGCCGACCTGCTCGCGGGCGGCGACACCTGGCAGGTCGGCTAGCCAGAACATGTCTTCCGGGGGTACCGGGGGGTCGTCCCCCCGGGAAGATGCGGCGGCTGGAGCCGGGGCGGCCACGCCCCGGCGCGCAGCCACGGGTTCGGCCGGGCCTTCGCCCAGGGGCAGCACTGCGGGGGGTTCCGGGGGGTCGTCCCCCCGAGGCAGCACTGCGACTGAAGCCGGGACGCCCGCACCCCGGAGCAGCGCCGCGGGCAGTTCCGCCGGCAGTTCCGGGGGGTCGTCCCCCAGGGGCAGCACTGCGGGGGGTTCCGGGGGGTCGTCCCCCAGGGGCAGCACTGCGGCTGGTGCCGCCGAGCCTGCGCTCCGCTCGGCGGTCCGCGTCGACCGCGCCGGACCAGTGACGACGGTCATCCTTGACCGGCCCGACGTGCGCAACGCGGTCGACGCCCCCACTGCGGCTGCCCTGGCCGAGGCTTTCGCCGACTTCGACGCCGACGACGACGCGGCGGTCGCCGTGCTGTTCGGCGCTGGCGGCACGTTCTGCGCGGGCGCCGACCTGAAGGCCATGGGCGGCGAGCGCGGGAACCGGACCACTCCCGACGGCAACGGCCCGATGGGCCCGACGCGGATGCGGCTGTCCAAGCCAGTGATCGCGGCCGTCGCCGGGCATGCCGTCGCGGGCGGCCTGGAGCTGGCGCTCTGGTGCGACCTGCGGGTCGTCGAGGAGGACGCCGTGTTCGGCGTCTTCTGCCGCCGCTGGGGAGTGCCGCTCATTGACGGCGGCACGGTGCGGCTGCCGCAGATCGTGGGCATGGGCCGCGCGCTGGACATGATCTTGACCGGCCGTGCCGTCCTCGCGGCCGAGGCCCTCCAGATGGGTCTGGCCACGAAGCTGGTCCCGGTCGGCCATGCGCGGGAGGCGGCCGAGCAACTTGCGCGCGCGATAGCCGCGTTCCCGCAAGCCTGCGTGCGGGGTGACCGGCTGTCAGCCCTGGAGAGTACCTCGCTGCCGTTCGACGGGGCGATGGCCAACGAGTTCGCCCACGGGATGTCGACGCTGACCGACCCCGGAGTATTCGAGGGGGTCGCCAGATTCCGCGGCGGCGCTGGCCGCGGCGGCGCTCCCGCCTGATTCGGCAGAAACCTCAACCCGGAGGGGTGGTCACGCGTCTCACTCGTGTCCGCCGAGTGGGGGGAACAGCCATGATCACCCGATCGCGCTCTCTTGCGACCGTTCTCGTTACTGCTGCGACTGCCGGGGCACTAGTGACCACCTGCGCTGTGGTCGGTGCCGGGCTCGCCAGTGCTGCCCGGGCCAGCGCGGCGGAACCGGCGGCCGGCTCCGCCACGGCCGCCATCTGCACCTCGACGCTGGCCAGAAAGCACAAGTTCGCCGCCTGGCTCTCGCACGGCATCAGCCGCGCGCTTGCCGGCCGTCACTCGACCGTCGGGCTGACCGTCTCCGATCCCCGCCTCGGCCTTAACTGCGCGCTCAATGAGACCTCGCACTTCGACGCGGCCAGCGCCATCAAGGCAACGATCATCAGCGCCCTGCTGCTGAAGAAGGGCGGTCCGAGCCACCTGACCAGCCGCGAGAAGAGCCTTGCGTGGCTGATGATCACCGAGTCCGACAACGATGCTGCCACGGCGTTGTGGAACGACGTCGGAATGGCCGGAATGCAGCGCTTCCTGGACCGGGCCGCGATGAAGCACACGGAGCTCGCCTATGCCTGGGGCCTGACGCTGCTGACGGCTCAGGACGAGCTGACCCTGCTGCGGGTGCTGGCCTATCCGGGCCATGTTCTCAGTACCGCCTCCCGCCGCTACGCGCTCGATCTGATGGCTCACGTCGAGCCGAGCCAGCGGTGGGGAGTGCCGGACGGCGCTCCGGCCGGGGTGACCGTCTCGGTGAAGAACGGATGGCTGCCCTATCCGACCGGCAGCGACTGGCACATCAACAGCATCGGGGTGTTCAGCGGCCACAACATCGCTTATCAGATCGCGATCCTCACGAGCGGGAACCCGGGCGAGGCCTACGGAATCGCCACCGTGGACGCGGCGGCCAGGGTCATCAACCGGGACATCGCGCGCGGATAACCGATTCGCCAGCAGGACGGCGGCCGGGCAATATTGCGGGGTGAGCGACACCCTGCCCGCCGTCGGCGCCGTCCAGACGGGTTTCTCCGACTTCCGGTTCGCTCCGAACATCGGCGGGCACGCGGACGTCTACGAGATCGAGAACCGCGCGTTCCTGCAGGCCGGGCACGTTCTGGCCGCGATGCGGACCCTAGCGCCGTGGGCGGGGCGCACGATCGTCGACCTCGGCTGCGGCACCGGCTTCTGGCTGGAGGCGTATGCCGGGGAGGCGGGGCACGTCATCGGCGTCGAGCCCGACCCGAGCCTGCACGCGATGGCCGCTCGGCGCGTCGGCGCGCAGTGTGCGGCCAGCCGGGTGGAGGTGCTGGCGGGATCGGCCGAGCACATCCCGCTGGACGACCACTCGGTGGATGTGGTGCACGCGCGGTTCGCGTATTTCTTCCCGCCCGGCACCGACGCCGGCCTGACCGAGGTGCTCCGGGTGCTCAGGCCAGGCGGCCGCCTGGTCGTCGTGGACAACGACTACCGCTGGGGCGAGTTCGCCGGCCTGCTCGCCGGGTCGGCGGTCAACCCGCCGCTGGAGACTGCCGCCAGCACCGATAAGTGGTGGGCCGATCGCGGTGCGACCAGGCACGAAGTGCGCTCGGAGCTGCGCTTCCAGAGCCGCCCCGATCTGGAGGCCGTCCTGCGCATCGAGTTCCCCGCCGAGGTCGCCGACGCCTGGCTCGGCGGCCATCCGGCAGCGACCGGTCTGACTTACGGCTACGTGCTGTTCGCGGTGACCGCCTGACCGGTCTCGTCGGCCCGGCTCATTTCGCCGGAAACCGGACTCTGCAATCCCATGTACGCTGGGGGTTTGCAGTCCGCGTTGGGGGGGAGCCCGCGCATGGTGAACGACGAGCGCACCGATCTGCCGCAGCGGCGGCATGCCGAGGGTCCGAGCCACCGGAACGTCCGGCCTCGGCCGACGCCGGCGCTGTCGGATGCCGTTCTCGAGCGACTGCAAGCCGCGGTCGAGGCCGAGCGGACCAGGGATCAGCAGGCTCTCGCGGCGCCACCGTCCCCGGCCGATCCGACTGATCACGGGAAGCGACGCCGTCTGTCGGCGCTCCACTCCCGCCGCGCGGAGCGGGCACCGACTGCCGCGCAGCCCCTCCGGGCCGATCGCACCGCGGCCGCGCCACGTCCTCCGGCCGCCGCGGCCCGGCAGGCCGGCTGGCCCGAGCGCGAGACGCGCCCTGATCCGAACGTGAGCCCGGCAGTGTCTGAGGCCCCGGCGACCGCTCTTCGGAATCGCGCGGCCCGGCTCCAGGCTGCCGCCCAGGGCGAGCCGGACATAGATTCCTCGCGCCTGCGGTCCGTACGCGGCGTCGCGTCCGGTCTGCGCCGACGCAGCCATCGGGACTTAGCGGCGGCTGGGGCCTAATCCGCGATAACCGACCCGGCTGGCTCTGGCGCCGCGGGCCCGCGCCGACGGACCCGGCCTGCTTCCTCGATCACCACGGGACGCGACCTCGGCGAGCGGGTCCACGTCGCGGCGAGCACGCCCGCGCAGACAAGAAGCGCTCCGCCGACCTGAAGCAGCGTGGGCTTCTCGCCGAGCACGACGTCGGCTAGCACCATGGAGGCGGCCGGCTGCAAGAGCAGCAGCAGCGACGACAGCGCGGCGGGCAGCGCGGGCAGCGACGAGGTAATGAGCAGCCAGCCGACGGTCCCGCTGACGATCGCCAGCACCAGCAGCCAGCCGAACGACGACCACGGCATCCGCAGCTGAAAGCCGCCGAACGTCAGCCCGAGCAGCAGCGAGCCGACCGCGGCGCCGGCCGTGGCATCCGCCAGCTGCCCGGCGGCGTGCCCCGGCGATCCGGCGGTCTGCCGCATGATCAGCAGGAACCCGGCGTAGGCGGCCGAGGTAGCGACGCCGTAGGCCACTCCCGCGGCCGGGTGCAGGCCAGCCGCCGTCCGGCCGATCATGCCCGAGACCAGGATGACGCCCGCCAGAACGACCGGGAGCACCATCAGGTACCGGCGATCCGGCCGGTCTCTCAGGATGAGCCAGGCCAGGACGGCGACGAAAAGCACCTGCAGGTTGCCGAGCACCGTCGCGATCCCGGCACCGACATCGGCGATCGAGTGGTTCCACAGCACCAGATCGACGGCCAGGAACAGGCCGGCCAGCACCGCGTAGAGGCGATTCGCCAGCGGCCTGCCGCCGCGGCGCCGCCGCTCGACCGCCGCGAGGACCGCAAGGACCGGCAACGCGAGCGCGCACCGGAAGAAGGCCGTCGTGGCCGGCCCGACGTTGGCTAGCGTGACCATGATGGCCGAGGAGGAGATGCAGCCCGCGCCGAGAACGGCTTGCAGGACGGGCCTTCCGCCCAGGCCGGGCCGGGGTCCGGGGCGAGAATTGTCTGTCAGCACTGTGTCTGTCAGCACTGTCTCGTCGTACGGTACTGACATGGTAAACAGCCTAGGGGCCGGCTCTGACAGGAGTCAAAGTCACTTTGATGCTGACCAGATCGAGGCGATGGCTGGTTGCGCCGAGCTGATCAACTCGGGCCGGCAGCGGGATGGCGAGCAGCTGACCGGCCTGGCGGCAGTGCAGTCTTTCGCGGACCGCTATGCCTTCCAGGGCGAGCCCGGCATCCCCGCGGACGTACGCCGGCTGCGCGCTTACCGCGCCCGCCTGGACGAGATCGCCGTCGCCTGCGAGGCGGGCGACATCGACCCGGCCGTCGACATGCTCAACGCGCTGCTCGCCCAGGCCGGTGCGAGCCCGCAGATCGCCTCACATCATGGCCGCGGTCCGCACATTCACGTCTCCAGGCCGGACTCGCCGCTTGCCGACCGGATGGCGGCGCATTTCGCCATGGGCCTGGCCTGGCTGGTCGTGGCCGGTGAGGCCGGGCGCATGCGCAGCTGCGCGTCCCCGACCTGCAACGACGTCTTTGTCGACCTGTCCAGGAACCGGTCGCGTCGCTACTGCGACAGCCGCACCTGCGGGAACCGGCTGCATGTCGCCGCTTACCGCGCCCGGAAGCAGGCCGCCGGCTGAGTCCTACCGCAGCGCCGCCGCCCAGTTGCCCGAGTACTGCGCCGGCAGCACACCGAACCCTGACTGGCTGTAGTTCGGAGCCGGAGCAACGCCGACAGCCTGGAGCAGCTGGTCGAAGTTGAGCCCGATCATCGTGGGGAACGGGCCGCCACCGCTGACGCCGCCAGCCACCGGCAGCTGCGACTCCGCCGACGACCCGTCGGGCATGGCCCAGCCGGTCTCGATGCCGCTGCCGCCGTTGAACATGTTGGCGATTACCGTGCGCGGGGTGACGTCCTGTCCGACCTGGACGGTCGGGGTGACGTCCTCGGCCACATAGACCTGCAGCCCGGCTGCGGGGCCGTCGGTCAGGCGATAGGTGATCCAGCCCCCGCCCGGCCAGCCGCCCGAGCTTGAGGTCGCATTCGTGATGACCGCGTCGCCGATGGCATACAGCGGACCGCTTCCGCCGAAGTCGCAGCCCATGTCAACACGCTCAAGCAGCAGATTGCTTACGCTGCGCAATGGGTTGAGGTAGATCGCGGACGGCCTGGGCTTGGGCTTCGGCTTGGCAGGCTTCTTTGCGACCTGAGCCACCGCCGGTCCCGTCTTGATGATCGGGGCGGCGAGATGCTCAGCCTGCGGATGAGCCTTGCGATGGGAACGGGCCGCGGTCGCGGCCAGTGGCTGCTGTTCTTGCTGGGGGGCGACGGCGGCGGTGGGCACTGCCGCCGCTTCGCGCCCCACGGAGTCGGCCTGAGCCGACGGGGCATGCGACGCCGGGGTGGGCCGGAAGATGACCGCGGATGCCGCGGTGCCGCCCACAACGAGGATTGCCGCGGTGATGCCTGCGACCTGCGCGGGCCGGCGCATCAGCGAGTTGAACAATGATCGCTTGCGGTGCCTGGCAGAGCCGCTAGTGGGCGAGCCCGAGAACCGCTGCGGCTTCCGGTGCCTGGCGTACGAGCTAGACACAGCGTGCCTTCTTTGTCGGGCGCGATCTTCCGCGCTCAACTTTCACCGCGTCGCTGGCCGGAGATCGACTTCGTGACCAGCGGCGTGCTGGCGCCTCGCGGGTTTCAGGGCGACGGGCGTCACGCTGGGGTGACTCGCCGCGCACGCTGGGTGCTTACGGCTAACCACCATGCACCACTAGCGGCTGCGACACGGTTGAAACGCCGAAAAGCTGAACGTGACTTACGTCATATTCAGGGCTAAAAGTTCATCCTCACGAGTCCCATGGGTATCGGCTCACCTCAGCTTTACCAACCGCTGACGATCAGCCGAGCGGCTGCAGCCACATGCCGACCAGGATGGGGCGCCGGCCGATCCCGCACGAAGGCAGCCGT
>Ga0209380_10000899_pt1 | contig 20884 bp, 17 predicted proteins | sample HubBroMetageWFT6_FD_188347 | JGI IMG/M metagenome (GOLD analysis project Ga0209380, IMG submission 188347) | Warmed and freeze-thawed soil microbial communities from the Hubbard Brook experimental Forest, New Hampshire - Hubbard Brook CCASE Soil... | ecosystem: Environmental > Terrestrial >...
GGTGTGGAACTCACGCCTAAGCTCGCGCTCGTCCCGATCCTCAGCACCAGCCTGGTCTGCAAGGAAATCATTGCGGGCACTTATCACTGGAACTCCATCGCGCTGATTTTTCTTTCCACTTGCGTCTACGCCGCCGCCGCGCTCTTCCTGGCCGTAAAAATGTTCCAGCGGGAAGACGTCCTCTTCCGCAGTTGATTCAAATTTCTTTCCGTGTTGCGCCCCGTGAACACGGACAACTTTTCCTGAACCTCGTCGCCGCAATTCTCGTATCTTCTTCAGAGGCCCCTATGCCGCGACGCCTGCTCCGGATTCTGCTGATCCTTCTGCTCTTTCCGCCGCTTATAGCCACAGCCATGGGCTGGCTGGTGGCGCCCTCGTTTCTTCACCCGGTGCGCCGCCCGCTGACGCCGGATCTCATTCGCGAGGCGGACGCTTCCTTCGCCGACACCCATGCGCGCCGCGAAGATTTTCTGGTCACCGCCCCGGATGGCGCGATTCTGCGCGGATGGAAAGTGCGTCCGCGGGAGCCCAACGGCGCCTGGGTGCTGCTCTTTCACGGTGTGGCCGACAATCGCGTCGGCACCATCGGGCAATCGGAAATCCTGCTGCGCGCCGGCTACAGCGTGGTGATGATGGACCAGCGGGCCCACGGCGAAAGCGGCGGCTCGATGGCCACCTACGGTTGGCTCGAGCGCGACGACTCCCGCGCGGTGGTGGACGCGCTGGTTTCGACCGAACACCCCGTTCACATCTTTGCGCTGGGAGAATCGATGGGTGCGGGCATCGCCTTGCAATCCGCTGGGTTTGATCCGCGCATTGAGGCTGTTGTCGCCGAAGCGCCGTTCGCGAGCCTGCGTGAGGCTTCGTACGACTACGCGGGCCTGCAGGAATATCCGCTGCTCGGCAAAACGCTCTTCGCCCCCGGTGCATGGGTGATGCTCTATCGCGGCGGAAAGCTCGCCGGGTTTCCCGCCTCCGGTGTTTCTCCGGAGCAGGCCGTCACCGCCCGGAATTTTCCGATCCTGCTGATCTGTGATGAAGCGGACACCACACTGCCCTGCCGCCACGCCATGAGGATTTACGCGGCCGCGCGCGGGCCGAAATCGTTGTGGATAGTTCCCGGCGCGTTTCACACCGCTGCGCTGGGGTTTGCGCCGGAAGAGTTCCGGCAGCGGATCCTCGAATTCTACCGCCAACCCGCGTCTGGCCAGTGACCGGCCCGTGACCCGCTAGTGCGGCTGATCGCTCCTGTTTTCCGTGTCCTCGGGGCTGCCGGCTCCCACAGCTTCCCAGCGGTCGCTCAAGAGCCGTACCGTCTCGCGCATGCGCACGGCCAGCTCCGTGATGGTCTCGAGCCGCTGCAGTGTCTGCGGCGGCAGATCCAGTTTTCCACGGCGTGCTTCCAGCAGCAGGAGCTCCGCGTTGCCCAAAATTCCGGTCAACGGATTGTTCAGTTCGTGCCGGAGCACCTCGCCGAAGTCGCGGTCGTCCAGCCGCAGCTCGCCGAGAGATAGGGACCCTCCGAGCGCGATGTCCGGTGGCGCGGATTTCGCGGCGCCGCGCAGCCGCCGCTCCACCATCGTGATGGCCGCGGGCAGGCACATCGCCGACCGCGCCACGAAATCCACCGCCCCGGAGCGCACCGCCCGCGTCAATTGCGCGCCCTCTTCGGCGGCGCCGATCCATACGACTGGGGCCGAGCCGGCGAGAAGCGACAACGCGGCCTCGAGCGCCTGCCGCCGAGCGCGCCACGGCCCGTCGACTTCTCCGTCCACCCCCGCCAGCGCCCGCTCTTCCGCCAGGATGACCGCGGGCGCCTGCTCGCCCAGAATCCGCCGCGCGCCGGCGATTCCGTCCGCGTGCGCGATCCGGAGGTCTCCCCGCCGGCGTTGCAGCTCGTGCCGGGCTTCCGAGCAAAAATCCTCCCGGCCGCAGAGCAGCACCAACTCTCCCCGTCCTCCCGGCGGGCGTTCCTTTCCCGTGGCGGGTGAAATCTCGAGATGGTTTTGTTCCTCTTGCACGGCGTTGTCTCTCCCCATTGTTGAAAGCGCGGCTTACAACATGCCGCGAACTGCGCGGCTCAGTTCTTCCACGCGGAACGGTTTCGCGACATACGGTAGGCCATGCCGCTCCAGAAACTCCTGCGTGCGCGGAGCCACCACGTCGCCGGTCACGAACAGCACGTGCCCCTGCAGCGGATTTCTACGTTTCCCGAGCGACTGAAAAAATTTCTGCCCGTCCATTCCCGGCATCTTCAGGTCGCAGATGACCAGGTCATAGTCCTCGCGCTCCGCTTGGTCGAGCGCCGACTCGCCGTCGCGCAGCACGTCCACGCGCATGCCTTCGTCGCGCAGGACGTCGGCGATCAGTCCGCCCACCGTTGGCTCATCTTCGACGACCAGCACGCGGGGCGCGCGGCGTTCGTTAGGTACGCCGTTTTCGCCCGGCTCCGCCGCCGGCGCCAGACGGAGAACCGTGGTGACTGGCATGGGTTCCTGCCGGGCGGCCGGCGCGGCGGGCAGCTCCACCATGAAACGCGTGCCGCCCTTCGGCGGGCTGAGGACGTTCACCGTTCCGCCGTGTTGCCGCACAAATCCCAGCACGATCGCAAGGCCGAGGCCCGTGCCCACGCCCGGCGGCTTGGTGGTGAAGAATGGATCGAAAATACGCGCCTGAATCGCCCCCGGGATACCCGGCCCGTCGTCCCATACTTCGAGGCGCGCCCGCCCCGCCATGGTGCTGCCGGTGCGCACGCCGATTAGCCCGCCCTGGCCGCTTTGCGTGATGGCCTGCTGCGCGTTCTGCAGAAGGTTCAAGAGCACCTGCTGCAACTGGCCGAAGTCGCCATCGACGCTTGGAACGGAGGCCGCTTTTTCGACCGTTAGGCGGATTGGGGAACCGGAGAGCGTTGCCCGCATCAGGCCGGCCGTGCGGTCCACCATTTCGTTCAGCGAAACTGGCTCGCGGACACCCCGCGCGTCGCCCGAAAGCTGCAGCATCTGCCGGAAAATCCCGGAGGCGCGTTCCGCTTCCGCGAGTAATTCGCGCAATTCCCGGCTGGCCGAACCCGCGCCACCTGCTTCGCGCTGCAACAAACGTTGCGCATAACCGAGAATCGTCGTCAGGGGATTGCTCAGTTCGTGGACGATGCCGCTGACGCGCTGCCCGAGAGAAACGAGCTTCTCCGTCTGCACCATGCGTGACTGGAACAGGCGCCTCGCGTTCGTCTCGCGGTATACCTCCACGCGCCCAAGGCGACGACCGCCTTGCCCGAAAATCCCACGTGCGCATCGCTCGATGGTCTGCGGCACGGGCCATTTCATCGCCAGATCTTCCTGGCTATCCTCGTTCTGCAATTCCCCGAGCGCCCGCCAGCGTCGCGCGAACTCCTCCGGCTCGGCGGCGTAGGGAGCCACCTTGCCGAGCAGGTCCTCGAGCGTCCGGAGCCCCGCGGCTTCCTCGGGGGTGATTCCGAGCAGGCGGTGAAACTGCTCGTTCGCCGCCCGGATGCCGCCCGCTTCGTCGAACACCGCCACGCCTTCCGTCATCCAGCCAACGGTCTGGCGCAGCTCCGCTTCCACGTCCTCTTTCCGGCGCTCGCCCGGTTCGGCAGCAGCGCATTCAACACCCACAGCAAGGAAGTCCGCGGTCGAGAGACCCAGCCTGCGGCACTCGACACCCGTGCCGTCCTTCAACGGCGCTTTCAGTATTCCCGTTCCCGAATCCGGCGAGGAATCCCCGGCGTCGGACTGGAGCCAGCGGCTGACGTGCTCCCACTCGCGGGGGCGAAAAAGTTCGACGAAGCGCAGCTCGGGCTTCTCCCACCGCACAATAGGCAGGACAGCGTCCCGCGAGAGGATTTTTCGCGCGGCCTGGCTCATTCCTGTCAGAAAACCGCTGCGATCCAGCAGCACCATGGGACGCTCGCTCGACTCCAGCAACGCCAGGCGCCACGCTTCCGTCCGGGCCTGTTCCGACCGGCGTTCTTTTTGCTGCAGAACTTGCGTGGCCAGCAGCGCGCGCCGCTCCAGACGCTCCAGGCTTTCGAGGCTGTTGCGGCCGCGGGCGAGGCCGGCCAGCAGGACCCCCCGCGCCGCTCCTTCCGAAGTGAGCGGAATGGCCACGATCCGCGAGATGTTGCGCGCCAGCGGCAGCGCGCCGGCTTCCGCGCCGGCGACCTTCCCGGTTTCGACCGCCTGCCGCCAGAACATTTCGAGCGGGCCCTGCTCCACGCTGTGGCCCCAGGCGGGATCACCACTGAGGGCGCGAATCCGCAGCCGCTCCTCCGCGCGTGCGCCCGACGGAGCCGCAACGGCGAGGCCACTCCTGCGCTCGCCGATGAGCGCAAAGACAGCGCCCACGCCCTCAGGGCCATCGCTGCGCGTGCAGGCTTCCGCAAGTTCCACCAGAATGTTGTCGAGGTCCGCGTTCTTCGACAGCAGGGAGTGGACCCGGGAAGCAAGTTCGAGATCCGCCTTGCGCTCCCGGGCCATCCGGTTCTGCTCTTCCCTTTCGAGCGCAAGCGCAAGCTCCGCCGCCACCTCTTCCGCGAGCACTCGCGGCAGTGGTTGGCCCGCATCCTGCGCGGCCACCAGAATCAGTCCGCGCAGCAGGTTTTGCCCGAAGATGGGAACCCAAAGCACGTGCCGCATGCCGAGCGTCGCACCAAGAAGCGGATCACGTGGCTCTCCCGTGAGCGTCAGTTCGGCGGTTTTTCCGGCAGAAAGCAGATCGAGGGGCAGGGGAAGTTCCACTGAGAGGCAGGTCCATTCCCCCGGTCCGCTCCCGTCTCCCCTCTCGCGAACCTCTCCACGAAAGACAACCCTCCTAGCTGGAATCGAGTCGTCCCCGGCCGGCGCATCGAGCCACACGCCGAGGCGCTCCGCTCCGGGTTCCATCTGCAATTCCAGCAGGGCCTCGCGTATCCAGACTTCGCGGCCCGCGCCGGCACGCGCCGCGCGCACCACGCCGCGGGCATTGCGGTGCCCAGACAATTTGCCCGGATGGTTTCGTGTGAACACGCCGGTTTCCTCGGGGCTGCTCACACCCATCCAATGCACTGGCGACACCAAATCAATTCAGGGCCATCTTATTGTGGAGTGGAGGTTTATTACTGGTAGGGAATTTTCAAGTAGAGAATCCGAGGGCCATTTTTTCCATTTTGATACGCGCTCCCGTGCTCACGCGTCGGCACGCTCAATCTGATACTGCTTCAATTTCCGGTACAGGGTCGTCTTCCCGATGCCCAGCATCCGCGCGGCAGCCTGCTTGTCTCCCCCGGTTTGCCGCAGCGTGCTCAGGATGGCACGTCGCTCCAGCTCATCCAGCGGAAGCAGCTCCTCTTTTTCGGGCGCGCGTTCGGTGGTCGGATACTGCAGGGTCGTCGGAAGATCGGTCACGTGGACATACGGCCCGCTGCCGAGAGCGACGGCCCGCTCGATCGTGTTTTCCAGCTCCCGCACGTTGCCTGGCCAATCGTACGCCATCAGACGGCGCATCGCGTCTTCGGTCAGCTCGCGGGTCATTTCGTCCTGCCGGGAGAATTTTTCCAGGAACGAAGTCACCAGCAGCGGGATGTCGCTCTTTCTCTCCCGCAGCGGCGGCAGCTTGATCTGCACCACATTCAGCCGGAAATACAAATCCTGGCGGAACGTGCCGTTCTTGATTCCGAATTCCAGGTCGCGGTTGGTCGCGGCTACGATGCGGATATTGATCGGCCGGCGTTCCGTGGAGCCGACTGGCTTGATTTCGCCCTCCTGCAGGGCGCGCAAGAGTTTTGCCTGCATCTCCAGCGACATCTCGCCAATCTCGTCGAGCAGCAACGTGCCGCCGTTGGCCGATTCCATCAGGCCCTGCTTGGCCTGCATCGCGCCCGTGAACGCGCCCCGGGTGTAACCGAACAGCTCCGACTCGATCAGCGTGGCCACCAGCGCCGAACACTCCACCGGCACGAACGGCTTGTCCTTGCGAGCGCCCAGAAAATGGATGCTGCGTGCCACCAGTTCCTTGCCGGTTCCGCTTTCGCCCAGAATCAGCACTGGATGGTCACGCAGGCTCACCTTTTCAATCAGCCGGTAGACCCGCTCCATCCGCGCGGACATGCCGATCAGTCCGCCGAATCCGGGCAGCGCGCGCACCTGCTCGCGCAGCATGCGGTTTTCGCGCCTCAATTCGACCGCGTGCACCACCTGTTCGAGGCGCGCGCGCAACTCCTCCACGCGAAACGGTTTCGTTACGTAATCCGCCGCTCCCATGCGTGTGGCCTGCACCGCCGAGTCGATGGTGCCATACTGCGTCAGCATCACCACGGCCATGTCTGGAAAAAGCCGCGTGACGCGTTTCAGCAGTTCCAACCCGTTCGTCCCCGGCAATCTCAGATCGGTCAGCAGGATATCCACCGGCGAAACTTCCAGGACTTCCAGCGCCTCCTCCGCCGTGCTTACATCGAACACTTTCATTCCGGCTTCTTCGGCGATGGAACGGCAGACGCCGCGCACGTGTTCGTCGTCGTCCACCACCAGCAGGTGAACCGGCGGCAAGCCCTGCGCCGCGCGTTCCTCTTTCCCAATCGCGAAAACTCCTGCGGATTTTTCAAAATCCGTTCCCACCGCTCGTCCTGCGTGCGTATCCGCCATCGTGCCTCGTCTCTGGGAATTGTGTTTCCTTCTCTTTGGGCGGAACTCGGGACGAAAAAGGGCTGGACCAATTCCCGTTACGGGAAATTACACCTCTCTTCTAGTTCAGAATGGCTATATTGTCAAGTATGTAATTATCTAAAGCAGACTTTAGATGGCTGTGTACCACTATGGAACGGCTCGGGGCTGAGGCGTTACAGAATCCTATCGTCTCGACCGTTTGTGTGGATTCTTTTGTGATTCCTTAGGATTTCGTTACTCTTGCCGTTTCGCCAGCCGCCACTGCAGGATTCCCTCGCTCTCTGAGCCGAAGAGCAGTTGTCCGGGCTCCGTTTCGGCGAGGCCGGTGATGCGGCTGCGTTCGGCATCCCGGTCAATGCGCTCCCAACCTCCCCGGCCGTCGGGAGAATAGTAGATTCCGCCCTGTTCCAGCGTTACCAGGAGTCCATAGGCGATGCGCATTCCCTCTCCGATCGAAGCGACTGGCAGGCCTTCCCGGACAAGTGACCAGTGTTCCGCTGCATCCCGGGAGAAATACAAGCCGCGGTCCGTACCCAGGTAAAGTTCCAACAACTGCGGGGATTCGGCGGAGAGCCAGTTGGTGTGCCGCACACCGGCGGGAAGGTCGCACCAGACGGCAGACTTTCCCGCGTCGCGTGAAATACCCAGTTTTCCCTCATTCGCGACGGCCAGGGCGTTTCCATCCGAAGAGACCCAGAGCGCCGAGGGACGGGAAACGCGCAGAAACGCGCTAAGCAGCTCGCACTTTCCTGCCGTGTCGCAGCGCAGCACTCCTTCGGCTGCAGGCAGGAATGCGGATTTCGCAGAAAATCCGAGCGCGGCGCTCGGAACCTCCAGCGGCTTCACTATCAAACCTGGCGCCGCAGCCCGCTTGACGCCCTGCCTCGCGGGCAGCGGGTAACTCGCTTTCCAACGTTCCCAAATTTTGCCCTGCTCGTTGTATTTCCAGAGTGTGCCATCGGCCAGCTTTGCGAGCCAGCCCCACGGGCTGCTGTAGACGCGTTCGATCCGTTCGGCGCTCACTCCAGATCCGGCGCCGGTGGCGGGCGCCGACGGCAGTTGGCTCCAGCTTTTTCCACCATCGCGGCTCTCCTCGACTTCCACCCCATTCCGCTCGAGAAGCATCAGCAGGTGCATTGGGTCGCGCGCGTCGCTCATGAGCAGCTTCACCACTTGATGCTTGAAGCCGCGGTTGGCGCCCGTGAAATTTTTCCCGGAGTCTTCGCTCGCGAGCACGCCCTGCGCCTCCGTGCCGATCAGGATGCGCGCGGTTTCGTTCCCTCGCTGCGGCAGCGCCGCAACGCCGTTGACCACCCAATCCTTTGGCGTGGTGCGCTCCCAACTTTCCCCCGCATCCCGCGTCACCCACAACCCTTCGGTCGTCGCCGCATAGAGCGTCAGGGGGTTGGCCGGATCCTGCTCGATCGCCTGCGTCCGGCGTGCGGCGTAGGGGATGCCCTGCAGCTTGGTCCACGAATCGCCACGGTTATCGCTGCGATAAATGCCGGAGCAGGCGCTTAAATACACCCGCTTGGGATTGCTCTCGTCCACGCGCAGACTCATGACGTCGGAGTCGTCAATAAGCCCGGCAGCAATGGACTTCCACGTTTTCCCTCCGTCCACGGTCTTCCATGGCAGGTGATACGTTCCGGCATAAATCAGGTCCGGCTGCGCGGGATCAACGGCGACCGAATCCACGTTGCGCAATTCCGGATCGTCCGGGGGAGAAATGCGTTCCCAGGTTTTACCGGCGTCACGCGAACGGAAAACGCCGCTGCGGGTTCCCGCCACCAGCGTTTCGGGCTGAGACGCCGAAAATTCCAGCGCGCGCACCGCTTCCACTTGCAAACCCGATGGCTGCCATGTCCTCCCGCCGTCGTCGCTGCGGAAAACTCCGCCTCCGGTGCCCGCTTCGCGGAACCACGCCGCGGCAAACACCCGCCCTGCCAGGCGCGGATCCGCAGTCAATGCGGCAATGACCGCGTCGCTCCGCGTTCCCACGCGGCCGCGCAATTCCCACCTTGCGCCGCGATCCTCGCTGGCAAAAATGTGGCCGTCACTTGTACCGAGATAAATCGTTCCGGCGGCGCCCACACCGAGCGAAAGCACCATGCCGCCTTCCGGACCCAGTCGTTCCCAGGCCTGGCCGCACAAGCGAGCGGGCCCGGCCAGCAAGAGCAAAATCAGGATCACAATTCTCAAGCGAACACTCCCCTGCCTTTTCCCATGGGATCAGGAAGTCTATCCATAAAAAGGAACCGGGCTCCCCGAAAAATTCGGAGAGCCCGGCGGCTGATTCCCTGATTCACGCTGGTCGCAGAACGCAAACCGTCCGCGCCGCGGAACGAGACTTAGTAGTTTGCGCCTTCCGGCACGAAGATGAAGTCCACGCGGCGGTTTTCCTTCTCCATGCCCTTTTCGGTAGAAGCTGTCCCGACGCGGGTGGAGACACGCGAGAGATCGATCTCCTTCTCGGCGAGATATTTCTTTGCGCCGTCGGCGCGGGTTTGCGCCAGTTTCTTGGCGTTGGGTTCTTTGGGATCGGCGTAGCCGACGATCACCAGCTTGGCATTGGGTTCGCTCTTAAGGCGCAGGGCCACGTCGTCTCCCACGCGCTTGCAGGCGTTGTCGAAGCGGCCTGCGCCGAGCTTTGTGTAACCGCAATCGCCGACCTTGGAAGCTTGCGGCGGCGGGGCCGGTTGCTGGACGTCAACGGAGGTGGGCGCACTGGTGCGGCCACCGTGGCCGTCGTCGGCCGTACAGGTGATCGAGTAACTTCCAGCAGCGAGGCCGGTGGAATCAAATTGCGCGACCGGGCCGTTGCCGGAAATCTGGCCGCCCGTTGTGGTGTAGCTGTACGTCAACGGATCGCCGTCCGGATCGCTGGCCGTGGAAACAATGTTCACACGCTCACCCGCAATAATCGGGTTGCGTTCCGGCGCGCAGGAGATAACCGGCGGCCGGTTGGGCCGCTTGGCTACGGCGATATCCACGGAGCAGCTTGCGTTTCCGCCGTGGCCGTCATCCACCTTGGCGTTGACTGTGTAACTGCCGATCGCTAGGCCCGAGGGGTTCCAGCGCACATCCGGCCCCGTGCCATCCACGGTGCCGCCTGTCGCGGTGTAGCTGTAAGTCAGAGGGTCGTTGTCGGCGTCGGTTGCGTTCACGTGAATCGCCACGGGATCGGTCGTGCCTTCGTAGACGGAAGGCTGCGCCGCCGAGCACGCCGCCACCGGCGGATGATTCGGCTTCGGGGGAGCGGGAGGATAGGCCCACCGCAGAACGAGGCCGGTGCCGATGCGGAAGTTGTTCTGCCGGCCGTTGGCGCTGAGCAGGCTGCCCGAAAAATTGGTCATCAGGTAGTCGGCCTGGAAAAAGCGCCAGGCAAGATACTTGGTGAGAACTACGTCCACGCCGCCGCCGACTGCGAGCGCAAACGCACCCTGGGACTTGTCGCCGGTAAGCTGGCTACTGCTGTGCGCCGCGCCGAAGAGAACCTCGCCGAACGGCACAAAATGATCAAAGCGCCGCAGGTTCAGGCGGGGACCGAAGAGGTAGGTCTGCATGTTCCCGCTAATAGTCGCGGACGATAGCGTGTTGGTAGTGGGATCGAGAATGAAAATCTGCCGGTCGAAGCGGTAGCCGCCGACTTCGCCGACGATGCCCAGCCACCGGTTGGCGTTGTAGGCGAACGAACCGGTTGCTCCCAGTTGGTTGAAATTCCTGAACGCGCCGGGGTTGAAGTTGATGTAGCTGAACATGCCCGCGACTTCAAATCTCGGCGTCAACTGGCCCCAGGCGTGCCGGTTCCAGGGGTTGTTGGACCAATCCGAGAAGACATCGGCAGGCTTGGCTGCGGGCGCCGGCATCGCGAAGAGGTTCGGAGAAGCGGGCGCGATGCTGAAATCGCTGGCCGGGACTGCATTCGTCGACTCCGTCGGTTTGCTGCTGGTTGCGTTGCTTGTGTCTTTCTGTTGCGCACAGAGAGGCAGGGCGATCAGAGCGCCCATTGCCACGATTGCACACCATTTGCGCATTGTTTCCTCCATAATCGAAGCTAAGAATCCCGTAAGTTCCTTGCGTCTTCCTTCATCGATCTCCGCTAAAAAAGCTGAATGGCGACGCAGGACAGTACGCAGCAAACCACTTGCTCTTCCAAAATGGGGGCGGTTTCACACCAGTCTTGCTAAAAATGGAAGCAGTGGCGAAATGAAACTCGTTACTGCGGGTGAAAGCATATTCCACAAGTTCATCATTCTGCAAGCATTTCCTCAAGTGGGCCGGGGGCGGAACCGGACCTAGCACCAGTACCCCGTCGGCGGCTTTCAGCTTGCGATACACTTTATTCCCTATGGTTGCCCCCGCTCTGCTTGACCTGAACTGGACCGGACAATCCCGCTGCATTGCCACAGCGCTGCTTCGCTCCGAGAACTATGCCGCGCTGATCGATCCCGGCCCGGGTTCCACGCTGGCCACCCTGCGCGAACGGCTTGAGGTTCATAGCCTTCGCGTGGCGGACCTGAATGCCATCTTGCTCACGCACATTCACATGGATCACGCCGGTGCAACCGGCGCGCTGGTTCAGGAAAACCCGGCGCTTCATGTTTATGTTCACGCTCGCGGCGCGGCGCACATGATCGATCCCACGAAATTGCTGGACAGCGCCAGGCGCCTCTACGGACAGGAGACGCAGAAACTGTTTGGGGATTTCCTTGCGTTGCCGGAAAGCAATCTGAGGATTCTGAACGGCGGCGAAACTTTGGCACTTGGAGCGCGGGAACTCCGCGTACTTTATACGCCGGGCCATGCTTCACACCATGTCACGTATTTTGATCCCACGGAGCGCGTGGCTTACGTGGGAGACACCGCGGGGATCTCCATTGAAGGCCATCCATTCATTCTTCCGGCCACACCGCCGCCGGATATTTCCCTAGAGTTGTGGAGTGCTTCGCTGGACGCCATCGCGCAGTTGCGCCCGCGGCGGCTATTTCTGACTCACTTTGGATATTCGGACCAGCCGGAGCGGCATCTGAACGCCTACCGTGAGCGGCTTCAGCATTGGGGCAAATTGTCGGCGGAGATTCTTTCCCGTGGACAGGAGCAGAGCGAAGCCATTCGCGCTTTCGGACGCGCGGTTGCGGCGGAGGCGGCGGAATTTCTTTCGCCGGCGCAGCTCTCCCACTACGTATTTAATGGCGCACTGCAACTTTCGTGGCTGGGCCTCGAGCGTTATCACCGCAAGCGCGCGGAAGCGATGGCCAAAGAATCGGGGAGCTAATTTCCGTTGGTCGGCAGGTGCAGGCCGAATTCGCGGTGGGCGGCCAGCAAGGCTTTCTTTACCGCGCTTTCCTCGATGACAAAAGAAATGTTGCTTTCGCTGGAACCCTGCGCAATGGCGATGATGTTGACGTTTTCCCTGCCCATGGCCTGAAAGGTCCGCCCGGCGACACCCGGCGTGCCGCGCATGTTTTCTCCCACCACCGCCACGATCGCGATATTCGGGTCCACGTTGATGTGTTCGACTTTTTCGTGCTTCAGGTCCTGAGCGAACTCCTTGCGCAACGCTTCGATGGTGCGTTCGGCATCGGAGGAAGAGACGCTGAAGCAGATGTCGTTCTGCGAAGAGGATTGGGAAATCAGCAGCACGTTGGCGCGCACCTCGGCAATGGTGGAAAAAGTTCGCCCGACGACGTCGGTGAGACCAACGATGCCGGGGCCGCCGAGGCTGATCAGCGTGACGTCGCGGATGGCGGTCAGCGCTTTTACGCCGGTGCCGGTTCCACCCTTGGGGGTAATTTTTGTGCCGCGTTTTTCGGGCGCGAAGCTGTTGCGAATCCAGACTGGGATTGCCGAGTCCACTACCGGCTTCAGTGTCTTTGGGTGCAACACTTTCGCGCCAAAGAACGCCAATTCCGCCGCTTCGCGATAGGAAATACTCGGGATGGTGCGCGCTTCGTTGATCAGGCGAGGATCGGCGGTCAGCACGCCGTCCACATCGGTCCAGATGATGACTTCTTCGGCGTCGAGCGCCGCGCCGAGAATCGTGGCGGAATAGTCGGAGCCTCCGCGGCCGAGGGTCGTCAATTCGCCGTCCTCGGTTGAGCCGATGAATCCGGTCACTACAGGGACGATGCCCTTCTCCAGTAGCGGGAAAATTCGCGCCTGCGATTTGACGCGGGTTTCCTTCATCAGCGGATCCGCGCCACCGTGGAAGTCGTCGGTGACGATGAGTTCGCTGGATTCCACGGATTCAACGGCCAGGCCCAGTTCTTTGACGACCGCCGCAACCAGGGGAGCGGACAGGCGCTCGCCGAGGCTGGAAATCGTGTCCAGGGTGCGCGGAGAAAGCTCGCGCAACAAGGCGGTGCCCTCGCAGAAGCGGCGGCCGTCCGCGAAGACCTGTTTCATTTTTTCGCCGACCCTGTCGCGCTCGGCCTGGTTTTTTACAACGCTTTCGAGCGTGCTTTCGTGCTTCGTAGCGAGTTCATCCAGGATGGCTAAGGCGGCTTTGGCATTGCCGGATTGCGCTGTCTTTGCCGCTTCGATCAGGCGGTTCGTCACGCCGCTCATGGCCGAAACGACGGCGACGCATTTTCCCGCGCGCGCTCCCTCGGCGATGAGCTGGGCGGCACGCGCCATACACGCGGCATCACCGACCGAGGTCCCTCCGAACTTCATGACTTGCAACGCCGACTTCATGGTTCTCCCATCGCCACTCTGACAGGCCGCTGCTACCGTTGAGACGAACCCTACTATCTTAAGGTCCCGCGTCCGGTTCCGCGAATTTACGACTATCAATTTTTCTAATCGGGTACATGGGAATTATTGCGAGAGATTCATCGCACCCGGGAGCCGCGGCAGGAACGCCAATCTCCCGATTGGCGTGTTTTCCGTCCGACATGAGATTCAAGTGTGGGTTCTCCAGAGACTTCAATTTGGGAGAAACAAGAAACTCTCATCGTTCATTTGGGCAGGAATCCGGTGGAACTAGCTTGCAGTGCGCGCGGCGGCGAGGAGTGACTGGCGGGATTGGACCAATGATCCGGCTAGGCTAGGGAGCGCCAACGCAAGACTTACTCCGTTAAACCGGTGGGACGGAACAGAGGCTGGCGTTCCCAAGAATCCACAGTGCAACGTAACTGACTGAATCAACAGTAGATAGTTGACACCTGTTGTGGGAGATCGGGATGGCAAAAAAAAACACTTGCAATTGATTTAGTGTTGTAGTTAACTATAACACCATGATGGCCTTTCACATTTTCGAGCTTCTCATCGACGCGCTTCTCGGCGAATGGGAAGAGGTGCAATGGGCGATTGCATCGAGCATTTGCGATTCACTTGTCAGGGTTTTCAGGAACACATGATGGATCGCGAGTGGAACGACAGCCAGCCGATTTACCGCCAGCTTCGCGACCGCGTGGTGGCGATGATACTTGACGGCGTGCTGAAGGAAGGCGACCCGCTGCCTTCGGTGCGCAGCGTGGCGGCGGAATATCGAGTGAATCCGCTGACGGTTCTGAAGGGCTATCAACAGCTGGTGGATGAGCAACTGGTGGAGAGCCGGCGCGGCCGCGGCATGTTCATCAACTCAGGGGCGCGCAATTTGTTGCTGCGCGGCGAGCGGGAAAAGTTTTTGTCGGAAGAGTGGCCCCGGGTTCACGCAACCATTCAGCGGCTCGGATTGACACCGGAGGAACTGCTGGAAGCCAGCGGCAACGGCAAGCCGACATCGGATTCGGAAGAGAAGGAGCGTTAAGCCATGGCATGCATCGAAGCACGCGGGCTCCGCAAAGCCTTCGGCACAACGGTCGCAGTGGACGGCGTGGATTTACGCGTCGAAGAGGGCCGCATCCTCGGGCTGATCGGTCCGAACGGCGCGGGCAAGACGACCGCTCTGAACGCGATCCTTGGCCTCACTTCGTATCAGGGAGAACTGCGGGTGCTGGGACGCGACCCGTGGATGGAGCGCGACCGGCTGATGCGCGATGTCTGTTTCATCGCGGACGTGGCCGTACTGCCGCGGTGGATGCGGGTTTCGCAGGCGGTTGACTACGTGGCGGGCGTGCATCCGCGGTTTGATCGGGCGAAGGCGGAAGGCTTTCTGGCGAAAACCACCATCAAGAGCAGGAGCAAGGTCCGGGAATTATCCAAGGGCATGGTGGCGCAACTGCACTTGGCGTTGGTGATGGCGATAGACGCGAGACTGCTGGTGCTGGACGAGCCGACGCTTGGCCTGGACATTCTATATCGCAAACAGTTCTACGATTCGCTGTTGAACGACTACTTCGATCGCAGCCGCACGATTGTGGTGACCACGCACCAGGTGGAAGAGATCCAGGACGTGCTGACCGACCTGATGTTCATCAACCGGGGCCGCATCGTACTGAATTGCAGCATGGAAGAGATCGAGCGGCGATACCTGGAAGTGATGGTACATCCCGAGCGAATTGCTGGGGCGCGGGCGCTGAAGCCGATTCATGAGCGGCAGGCACTTGGCCGGTGCATCCTGCTTTTCGATGGCGTAGAACGCCAGCAACTCGCCGGGCTTGGCGAGGTGCGCACGCCGAGCATCGCGGACCTGTTTGTTGCGGTGATGGGCAAGCAAAACGGCGCGGCGGAAGGGACGGCTCAATGACTACTCCACCAAATGCGGTGCCCGGCTCTTCGCTCGAAACGCAAGCGAGCGCACCCGCGACCGTGTCCGCGACCCAGCCGTTCTACTGGTCGGTGCGGCGGGAATTGTGGGAGAACCGGTCCATTTATATTGCGCCACTGGCGGCGGCCGGCGTGGCGATGCTGGGCTTTTTCATCGGCCTCTTTTGGCTGCCGCGCTCCATGCATGCACATTCTGGGATGGACCCGGGGGAGCAGTTCCTGATGGAGGTCATGCCGTACGGCCACACTGCGTGGCTGCTCTTGATAGCCGCATTCGTGGTCGGAGTTTTCTATTCGCTCGACGCGCTTTACGGCGAGCGGCGCGATCGAAGCATCTTGTTCTGGAAGTCGCTGCCCGTTTCCGACGTCACAACCGTACTTTCGAAGGCGAGCATTCCGCTGGTGGTGCTGCCGGTGCTTGTGATTGGGATAACCGTTGCGACGCACCTGATCATGCTGCTGATCAGCACTGGGGTATTGATCCTAAGTGGCATCAACCCTATGACGCTGTGGAGGCAATTGCCACTCTTCCAGATGGAGTTGGTGCTTGTCTACGGCGCGATCGTGCTGGCGCTCGGGCAGGCCCCGCTCTTCGCGGGCCTGCTGCTGATATCCGGCTGGGCGCGGCGCACGGCATTTCTCTGGGCGGTGTTGCCACCGCTGGCGATCTGCTTCATTGAGAAGGCTTTGTTCAAGACGATGCATTTCGCCCATTTGCTGGGCTATCTGGTGACGGGCGGGACTGCAAATGCGTTCTCTTTCCGGACGCCGAGCGGCGCGCCGGTCGATGCACATTTTATTCCACTGTCGCAAATCACCCCGGGGAGATTTCTGAGCAGTCCGGGACTGTGGATAGGACTGGTTTTCGCTGGGGTATTTCTTGCCGCTGCGGTGCGGCTCAGGCGGTATCGCGAGCCGATCTGATTTCCCAGTGAAATGGATTCCCTTTTCCGCGCAAGAAGGAGGTATGAACATGAGTACGGCAGTATGGACCACCCGGTTGGAGTTGAGTTCCTTTGCGGACAAATCGCTGAAAGCCGCCGCGCGATTCTGGTTTGTGGTGGCGCTCGTCGGGCAATTTGCGTTCGCGTTTTCTGTAGCGGCCTTCTATGGACTGACGGCGCTGCGCGGGGATTTTCAGGCGTGGAATAAAATTCTCGCCAATGGGTACGAGGCCGGCGCAACGATGGGCAATGCCGCCCTTGCCGGGCACATTCTATTCGCTACCGTGATCAGTATTGCGGGAGCGCTGCAACTGATTCCGGGCATCCGGAATCGCTTCCCTGCCTTTCATCGCTGGAATGGGCGAATGTTCGTGGCGGCTGCGTTCACGCAAGCGATCACCGGGATTTATTTGACCGTGTCCGGCAGAAGGCTCGTCGGCGACACAACTCAGCATGTTGTTTCTGTGCTCGGCGCCATCCTGATCATGTTCTGCGCCGCCGCAGCGCTGCGTTTTGCGATTGCCCGGGATTTCACGACTCATCGCCGCTGGGCTCTTCGCCTGTTCCTTGTGGCGAGCGCCTCCTGGTTCATCCGGCTGGGATTTACCCTGACGATTCTCCTGTTTGGCCCGATTGGTTTCGATTCGACAACCTTTAGCGGCCCGCTGCTCACCTTCTGGACATTCGCTCAATATCTCCTGCCCCTCGGCGCTCTCGAACTGTATCTGTGGGCGCAGGAGCGCCCGGGCGCGCTGCGCCGCATGGCCACGGCCAGCGTTCTTTTTGTGCTTACACTCGCGATGGGCGCGGGAATTGCTGCTGTTACCATCGGGTCATGGGTGCCGAACGTCAAAGCCGCGTTGGATTCCCGCAAGTCCATGGCGCAAATTCTTTCGGCAACCATCGCGTCCAGCGGGATTGATGCGGCCGCGCAGCAATACCACGAATTGAAGACTGCGGGGCTCGCGACGTACAACTTCGACGAGTCCGAACTGAACAATCTTGGCTACCAGTTGATTCGCGCCAATAAATTCAAGGAAGCAATCCGCATTTTCCAGATGAATGTTGCAGCGTTCCCCAAGTCAGCCAACACGTATGACAGCCTGGCGGAGGGGTATATGGATGACGGAGACAAGGCGCTGGCCATCGCCAACTATCAGAAATCCCTCGAGCTGAACCCAAAGAACCGCAACGCGGTGCTGATGCTGCAGAAGCTGAACTCGCGGTGATTCAGCACCGTTGATTGAGCATAAAAGGAGGAGCAGTAACCGACCGTTCATCCCGCAAAAGACGCGGGATGGCGCAGAGTCGCAAACGGCGCGACGGATAGGCTACCCAGAACTCTTGGACCAATGAGAGGTTGACTACCCATCCCGTGAGGAACGCCATTCGGAAGGATGGCGTTCCCAGGGGAGTGGGTAAGAATTACAAAACGGAGCGGCAGGTAAAGCTTTCTGGGGTACTGGAACGTGATTGAAGAATTGAGTGTATCGTTGGCAATTCAATCAAATAGCGGGACTTAAGCGAGTGGCCGCTCACATGCACTTCACCATCAACAGATAGAAGACACCAAGAAGGAACCGGAAAAGAACGAAGGAAGTTGAGGGTGAAACGATGGAAGAACTAACCATTGACGCCGCCATTTGTTCGGACTACGAGAATCTGTTGAAGGAATCGCAGCGGGGTCTGGTGGCCTGGAGAGAGCGCAGCGAGGAAGTTTCGCGCTTTGGCCTTCAGGGAAAGAGTATCGGCGACGAGCTGCAAAAGCTGCAGGCTGAATATGCGACCGCGTATCACCGGCTGGAACAGCATGGAAAGACCTGCATCCTTTGCCAATTCACGATTGGCTTGACGGGAAACGAGGCGCCAAGTTCGATTTTTATTTCGCCGCGGAGAGAATTACCCGCTTGATTCAGGCGGTTGCGGAGGGAGTATCTTCCGTGGCGGGCGACGCCGAAGGAGGAGCGGGCGCGGCCAGCGATTCGAGGCGCGCTGCCAAAACGTCGGCAAGCAAGTCCACCACTTTTCTGGCCCCTGAGCCATCCGGATCCCTGTCCGGATTGTACTGAGCGACATCCAAGCCCAGCAGATTCTTCTGTTTCACAAATTCCACAAGTGAACTGCGAACTTCGGCATACGAAAGACCGCCGGAGTCGGGCACGTTCACGGCCGCGAACTCCTCCTGAGCGATGACGTCCAGATCCACGTGCACCATGAATTCCCGCGTGTCTGCATGCAGGTGTGCGAGGACGTCGCGCGCTGATTTTTCGGCTCCGTGCAGGCTGATGTCCGCGGCATAGACGTGGCGGAGCGGCGAGCGGGTGAGAAAATCAACTTCAGGTTGATCAACGCGCTGGAGACCGTAGATGAGCGCGTCGGGTTCGCGCACCAGCGGCGGCTCTCCCCAGAAACGCACGAGTTCGGGCGAACCTTTGCCAATGATGCTGGCGAGGACCATGCCGTCGAGGCGGCCGGAAGGCGTGCTGGCGGGCGTGTTCAGATCGGCGTCGCGATCGAACCACAAGAGATTTATGTGCTTGTAGTAGCGGCGGGCGCCCGTGAGCAACGCGATGATCTGGGTGCAATCGCCGCCGAGGACGAGCACTAGTGCGCCAGCCTTGAAGCCCAGTTCCGCGCGGGGCTTCAGGTCATTGAGCGAGGCGACAATTTCGGGGATGTTGCGGGCGCGCTTGTGTTCTTCGTCGTCGGCAAAGAGGCGGGGCGCGCAATCACCAAGGTCGGTGACTTCGTAGCCGATGGACTGAAGGCGTTCGACGATGCCGGCGGCGCGGAGGGCGGCGGGAGCTTTTTCGCTCCCGGGAAGAAAAGCGGCGGCGCTGGAAGGTGCTCCGATGATGGCAATTTTGTTCGGCTGACGAACGATCTTAACCGCCAAGATACGCTCCTTGTGCTGCGGAGAATCGCGCGGTCACTTTTGGGTGGCCGCCTTCTTAGCAACTTGCTTGGCCACTTGAAAGTGGCCGCTACGGTGGAACTGCCGGGTGCCGGTGGATTTCGCCGGGGTACTTCCCTGCCCGGCAAAGCTGTGCAAAGTTCTTTGGACGCGCGCGAACCGCAGTTAGCGGCGCGGTGCGGGCGCGATTGACTGCAATTCCGGAGGGAGCGTGAAACGCACGTCCTCGCGGATCAGGTCGAGATCGCGCTGGTCCGTAAAACCGAAATTGGCGAGGCGTTCGCTGACCTGCTCGACCAGGACTTCAGGAGCCGATGCTCCGGCGGTGAGGCCGATGCGGGTGACGCCTTCGAGCCACTTAGGATCGATATCGTTGGCGGAGTCGATGAGCTTGGCCTTGCGGTCGAGGCGCTGCGCGAGTTCAACCAGCCGGTTCGAGTTGGAACTGTTTTGCGAGCCGACAACGAGAATCAGGTCCACGTCCTTGGCGACTTGTTCCACCGCTTCCTGGCGGTTTTGCGTGGCGTAGCAGATGTCGTCGCTGGCTGGGCCGATAATTTTGGGGAAGCGCTGGCGGAGGCGGGCCACGATTTCCTGCGTGTCATACAGGCTGAGCGTGGTCTGCGTGAGAAACGCGAGCTTGTCGGGATCTTCCACATGGAGCGCATCGACGGCGGCGATGGAATCCACAACCAGCGTGCGGTCTGGCGCTTCGCCGGAGGTGCCAACGATTTCCTGGTGATCCTTGTGGCCAATCAAAATGATGGTGCGCTTTTCGCGGGCAAACTTGAGTGCTTCGAGATGCACCTTGGTGACCAGCGGGCAGGTGGCGTCAATCACGCGCAGCGAGCGATCCTTGGCTTCCTGGCGAACGGTGGGAGGAACGCCGTGGGCGCTGAAGACCAGCACGGAATTGGAGGGGACTTCTTCGATGGTTTCGACGAAGATGGCGCCGCGGCGGCGGAGTTGTTCCACGACATAGGTGTTGTGGACGATTTCGTGATGCACGTAGACCGGCGCGCCGTAGGCTTCGAGCGCGAGCTCCACAATGTCGACTGCGCGAACGACCCCGGCGCAGAACCCACGGGGACGCACACGGAGCAGGGTTTTGGTTTCCGTTTGGGTGGCCATCTGGCTCCTAAACTACTGAAATTTCAAGATTCCATCATATCAAAGTCGGGTTTTCCGTGCATCGGTTGGTGACCCCGTTTTGGGAAAAATGGCAAAAACCTGTCTATTGGGACAGTCCCACCGGCAGATAAGGGAGTAAAATTAGAGTGAGAGATTCCTTATGGCAGAGACCCAGCCAGCCCAAAATCGGCGGAGAAGCGAACGTGTAATGCTGCACATTCCGGTCCACGTTTTGGCGGAGAACGAGGAACGCCAGCAGCTACGAGTGGAAGCGAAAACGCTGGTTGTGAACGCGCACGGCGGGCTGATGCAAATGAAGGAGCATCTGCACGTGGGGCAGTCTTTCCTGCTAACGAATCTGGCGACCGGCTCGGAGATGAGCTGCCGGGTGGTGCGCGTGGATGAAACAGGCATGGAGCACTTTCACATTGCGTTTGAGTTTGACCGGCCAGCGCCGAAATTCTGGCCAGTGACGTTTCCGCCCGCCGATTGGGGCGTGCCTTCCTGAGCCGAGTCGGTCGCGGTAAAGCACCCCACCAAGAAACGACTAAAATCGGGCCTGGACGCATCCAACTTTTTGCTGG